>Ga0210057_1004656_pt1 | contig 18065 bp, 16 predicted proteins | sample CryGeyCG2114_010_2_FD_183968 | JGI IMG/M metagenome (GOLD analysis project Ga0210057, IMG submission 183968) | Groundwater microbial communities from aquifer - Crystal Geyser CG10_big_fil_rev_8/21/14_0.10 (SPAdes) (version 2) | ecosystem: Environmental > Aquatic > Deep subsurface > Groundwater ...
GGACAGAGTCATTACTTCCGCCATTCTCTCCCACAACTGTTGAAAGTTGGTGGATATGTAGTAACGGAGGAAGTAGCTCCGGTACCACGGGCAAAGGTGGAAGCGGGCGAGTACGGAGTCTGCAACAAGATTTGTGCTTGTGGCGACACTCTTTCCTCGTTTTGTGGCCATCGCTGCCGAAAATGAACCGATGAATGCCCCGCTGACTTCCGCAATCATGTCCCTGTCTTTTTGCGAAGCCAGAAACATAACATGAGGATTGAGCACTTTGCCGCCGAAGTACCCTCCGAAAGTTCTCTGTCTCCCATCGTTCACGAAATCATTTCTGTTAAGCGAGTAAATAGTTACTGGATAACCCTCAAAGGACGACTGAATTCTCCGGACGACGTTTGGTAGCGAGTGGATGCAGAGAAGGTCGAGGTCGCTTTCGGCAGTTTGCTGGTTCAGCATGAAGCTGCCATAGCATACCCAAAAACTTCCATCGCCTTCTCGTACTCCGACTTCGTCCGCAAGGCATGCAATCGCCCGCGCAACGAAATCGAAGTTTCCTTGATTCATGAACTTTCTATACATGTGTTTACTCCTTTCGTTGCGGAAATTGGAACGCGCGATTGTTTTCGTTCCAACCAAGTTCATTTGCCGTGATGACCGCCTGCGCGAGCACGGAAGCTGCGAAGGCTTCGCGTCCCCACAGGCCAAGAAATCGCAGCTCCCCAAAATAAAGAGCAGCCAGAAACCTGTTGATGTTGCTTGTGGTTTCCTCGTCAGGAAATCCACCGAACATCATTGAGGCCGCTGACAGCGCGATATCTTGGTAAGGCCGTAGATGGCCAGGGATGAACGCATCGTGTTCGATCACGAGCCGATTTTGGTCTACGCGCACAACAGATTCGGAAGCCAACACGACACAGCGCGTTGACCACCATCCGTAGAGATGCGCGAGCATCATTCGCCAGTCGTGGTGCGAGCCAGACCATTCCCAGTCCACGCAGTACCACGCATCATACTCGCCCACCACAATGTTGCTGGGTTGGGGATCTCCATGACACACCACACCCTTTGCCGGCTTTCCGACACGAGCAATCCTCTCGAGTGACTTCGAGATGGAAGAGTACTCGTTGCCGTTTACAACAACCGGCAGGCTCCAACAGTCGGCTAGTTTTACTCCGCCGGCTACCGCAGAATTGACACCGTCCTTGATTCTCTGTAAGCGAGCAGGAAGGAATCGCGGACAGAGCGATTCTTGGAACTGATGTTGCGAAGACTTCCACATGCGCACAAGCGATTCCACGACATCTTTCCAGACGACGAGCAAACGACTGTGTGGCATGTCGGAGTTCACGATGAGATGATGCAGGGTGTGTATACCCCTGCATTCGGAGACCATGACCTCAAAGGCGTCCACCACCTGGCACCATAAAACTTGCGGAAGATGATTCCGCAGATATGGCACTAGGATTTCTCTTTGCCCGACCTCGTCTACAAGCGAAACGCGCGATCCAGTCACGCACTTCACCGCATAGAGAGAGTTGGTGCGAGAGTGTCTGAAAATCGACACTCTCGCACCGGAACTACCGGGGAAGGAGATGAGGACGAGTTCGGGGTCGTCTTGCTCTCCGAGCATCATTCTCATCGCTTTCGTCGCGACGCGAACGATCTCAGACATAACAACCTCCTTTACTCGTTTGCGAAGTAGTCGATGTGCATCGCCTTGCGCACTTCGTCGAGGGTGTCCGCGGCAACTTTGCGAGCCGCCTCGGTTCCTTCTTTGAGAATGCGCATTACCGCGTCCGGGTCCTTGGCGAATTTTTCGCGGCGAGCGCGAATTGGGTCGAATTCCGCCGCGAGAACTTCCTGGAGTCGTCGTTTGACCTTAACGTCTCCGAGACCGCCGCGACGGTAGTGATCCTTCATCGCCGCGAGAGCTTCCTTGTCCGGGTCGAAAGCATCCAAGTACGCGAATACCGGATTGCCTTCCACCGTGCCGGGGTCTTCCACGCGAAGATGCTTGGGATCGGTGTACATCGTCTTCACTTTCTGATGCACCTCGTCGGCGCTGTCGGAAAGCGAAATGACGTTGCCGAGCGACTTTGACATCTTGCCTTTGCCGTCGGTCCCGGGAAGGCGAGAGACGTTTGAAAGCAACGCCTTTGCCTCGACAAGAACCGAGCACTGGTAGATACGGTTGAAGCTGCGCACTACCTCGTTGGTCTGCTCGATCATCGGCAACTGATCTTCACCCACGGGCACCAAGTCCGCCTTAAAGGCAGTGATGTCCGCCGCTTGGCTTACTGGATAGGCCAGAAAACCAGCCGGAATGCTCGCCCCAAACCCGCGCTGCTTGATCTCATCCTTGACAGTCGGATTGCGCTGCAGGCGCGAAACAGTCACCAGATTGAGATAGTACATCGTGAGTTCGGCAAGTTCTGGCACGAGCGACTGAATGAAGATGGTCGTTACCTTCGGATCGATGCCCACGGCGAGATAGTCCAACGCCACCTCAAGAATGTTCTTGCGAACCTTCTCAGGATTTTCCGCATTGTCTGTGAACGCCTGCGCATCAGCAATGATGACGAACTGCTTATGTTTGTGCTGAAGCTCCACCCGTTGGCGCAACGAGCCGACGTAGTGGCCCAAATGCAAAGGGCCGGTGGGTCGGTCGCCGGTCAGGATGATGTGCTTCTTTTTTCCTGTTTCTGTGCTCATAGCGATTCTCCTTTCTTGTATTGTAGCTTTTAGAAGCTACGGGGTCTAGGTTTCGGCGCTCTTTGGACACCGCTTATTCCTCTTTGCGAATTGTCAAAGAGCATGACATTATCACGGAACCATTTCCGTGGTTCAATGTAACGTAGCACTTCTACGACCTATTGTCAATGAGAAGATTTTGTGTTGTCGCCCCCACATGAAAATGTCCCCCCCTGGCAAAGTAGAAATGTCCCCTTTCTCTCCAAAGCAGTCATACTGCCTGCAATTAACCAATTGCACATATGGCACACATGAATCCGCGGGAGGAGTATCGGTTCGAGGTCATCAGTCAGTTCATTGCCAAAAAAATAACCAGAGACCTGGCGGCAAAGAAGCTCGGGATAAGCGGCAGACAGGTAAAAAGGATAAAGAATAAGATTTTGAAAAATGGACCAGCCGGACTCATCCACGCTGCTCGAGGCAAACCAAGCAACAGGCGGATCGGGAGTACGGTCATCGCGGAGGTCTCAGATCATATTCAAAAACTGTATCCTGACTTCAAACCAACCTTTGCGGCCGAGAAACTGTGTGAAGTGCAGAGGGAGTTATTCACAGATCATTTTTTCAACTTCAGATATAAAAGCATAAAATACTACTATTGATAAATCAAACGGGAGGAATATTTTCTCTTATTTCAATTCATATTTTGATAGCAGTGGCAGCTTGCCGGCCAACTGCACGCGACTAATATGGACACGAGGTTAAAAACAAGAAGTCTTAGCGCACGGCGATATAGTCATTTATCAGACCCACGGATATCGGATAGATTGTCAAAATCGTTAAAGCAATTCCCGACGACAACTGGGACATTGGAATTGAAAATGAGACAGGTCAGATTATTGTTGGCGGTGAAATTTTAAAAACTTTAAAGGCGAAGTTTATCAGATCAAATCAGCAAGCGCCAATTTGCTCAATCTTTTCGTTCGCGACTATAAACACATCATACCTAAAAACGTCTATCTCATTTTAGGTAATCAGTCCGGCGGATCTTTGGACAGCACCCGTTTTCGGCTTGCTTCCCAAAACGACATCCTCGGCAAAGTGATTTCAGAAAAAGAAGAAGGCCCCGTTCGTAAAAACTACTAAGGGCCTTTTCGGCTGGAGCTGATCGACGAAATTAATTGCACCATTCGTCGTACTCCAGTAGCGTAATCTCAGTCTCACTATCCCTCCCACCCGGCACCAGGAGTTTATATATCGAGCAGAGCAGCTTTCCTTCGCCGGCCTTGGCCAGCGCAAGATACTCCTTAAGATCCAGACTCCGCCGGCTATGGGTCATGAACCAAACATCTAGCCGGATACTCTCGGCGTAGAACTCGACCATGGCCAGCGCCTTCGCCGGCTGGTCAAGCGGCGTATCAGCAATCAAACAGACTTGCCGTTGACCACTGTCGCGCCAGTTCATCCTATCGAAGGCTTCCGCCAGTCCGCGCGATACCGCCGCGGAGCGGTCATTAGATTTCGCACCTTGGGCGGCCTCCAAAAAACGGAAGACTCTTTCTACATCGTGGGTCAGTGGCAGGATGTTGACTGCCCAAGGCCCAGACGTAATGAGATTATCCCGGTACAGGACGATGCCCACGCGGACATCAAAACCGACCCGTACCCAGTCAAGAATCTGTTGCCGGATCTGAACCTGCAGCTTTTGCAGATCCATAAACATTGATCCGGTGCAGTCTATCACGTAGACTTGATCTTTGGGGACCCGATCTGGCGGCGGCTTCGGCGCTTTTCGCCCATACGACTGCGCCGAGTACCCATCCTTATTGGCCTGGGCTTCCAACTCCTTCCAAGCTTTGAGAGCCACCTGGTAGGCCATTTTGGCCCAGACCGATTCGGCGGAAATCCGCACCGAATCATAGAGCGAATCTCGATGCGGGCGGACTAACGCCATGATCTGCTCTGGATCTTCTCTTGCCTCGCCAAGTGCCTCCAGCGCCAGCATAAGAAGTTCGTAGCTTGTGTCGGGCTTAGCAACAAGCCCCTTTACGATTTCCATTCCTCGTTGCTGAACGAGAAGCGCTCGCAGCGCCTCCGTAGCGATGAGTCGCGAGCTGTCTACTCGCAACTGCAATCTCGCCACAGAATCTCCTTCACGCAGAGTTGGCGCTATTCTTTCCAGCTCTCGCTCTCCTTCATTCGCATCAGCCAGCGCGTTTTGAAAGAGCTCTTTGAGCGTGTCGGTCATATCATCAGGCCAGGGATAGTGTCCTAGCGATTCAATGGCCAACGTAGTCGCCAGCGGGTCGTTGCCAGCTATTTGTCTGGCCCGCTCCGAAATGACTTCCAAGCGCTTTTCGCTGGCCAAGATATACCAGGCCATTTTCTTGCGCTCAGCCAGCGAACCGCCGGCCAAGAGTCTCTCGGTCAGTTGCCCATTCAGTTTTGTCGTGGGCGCAATGCCAGTGAGTGCGCACAGTGCTTTCGCGCGCACTATTTCACTTGGGTCATCGCAGGAGATATCCAGAAGCAACGGTTCGTCCACGCGACCACTGCTGACCATCTGGTTTATGTACTCAGACCGCGCCTCCGGAGACGGATAATCCTTCACCAGTCTCCGTACGGTGGAGAAACTGGTGGAAGTAGAGCCTCCAAGTGCGGCCAAGTTGATGATCAAAATGATCCAAAAAAACCGGAAAAAACGAAAAATTCGCACTGTGCACCTCTCGGTAGGGAGTCGCGGGAAAAACGAAAAATTATACAGGATCTATTATTAATATGCGAAGAATTAACAGATTTGTCAACGCTGAATTGATTTTTGATGCCCGTGATAGCGCAAACTGCACAAGCCAATGCACTTTTTTCAATATTATTTTACTAAAGAATAGATCTGTATTTTTAAAAAGCAAACGAGCGCAGGTGATAGAGGTCAGTGAAGACCTCCTCTGCGCTCATTGAGTGTCCAGATCGAGGTACGTGACCGCTCCGTCGCAGTCATAATCCTTGACCATGAACAGCCTTCCGTTTTCCGTATACCACCGCCAGATTCCCACTTTGTCGTAGGTCTCGGGGGAATACTGGCCTTCAAGTTCCAGCATTCCGTTCCGGTCGTATTTTCGGAAGATCCCCCCACGCTCACCGAGGACCATCAGAGATTCGCACTTCTTCGAGCCATCGGCCCGAAAAAAGTATTTCATCCCTTGCTCTTCGTTATCAACGTAAGAGCAGATGATCCGCGTTTCGTCTTCGTAGACGAACTCCCACTCGCCTTGCAGGCGACCAAGATTATCTACGAAGCCCTCCATACCGTTGCCTCGATACGGCTTCAGGCAAGGAAGTTCAGCCTCCTCTTCCACGACTGAAGTCGGGAGGTGAGAAGCAAAAATGGACACCGGCAGTGACACGAGACTCATGGCCTCGGTCTGCGCCGGCGGGGTGGGTAGAGATGGGACAGCAGAACTGCCCACCCCGAAGAGGATTACGAGCACCGAGCTCGCAATCAAAATCGCGAACTTCAGCACTTTTCACCTCCAAAAGAAGTTTTGCTACCAATGCCAACCATTGACAGCGCTCTATAAATATTATTTAACAAAGAACCTGTTTTGTCAATCCCTAGTTATGCACAAACGCGTGCTATCATAGATGTATGAAAAAAGTAGCCATAATCTTTTCCATTCTTATCGTAATCGGGATTTCCGCTCTTTTACTAGGTCAAATTAGTAGCGCGAAAAACTGCCAAATGAAAACTAAGGAGTTCGTGATAAGTGGCACGTCAATGTCTGGAATCATTGAATCTGGAGAGCGAGTCCAGGTTGAGATGGGATTTTACACTTGCAATGAGATTAAACGAGGTGATGTTGTTGTCCATCAATTTAGCCCAGATAAAGATCCTCTAATTAAAATGGTTCGAGCTATTCCGGGCGATACTTGGGGTTTTGAAGTAGGCAACAAGGATATAAATTTAGTAGTCAATGGGGAAATTCTACTAAATTCCAAGGGTCAGGCTTATAAAATAAGCGAGGGGAGCATGGGACTCCTTAAGCTCTACTATGATGAGCACGACGGGAAGATCCCTCTCGGCGCGTATATGATTTTAGGAAACAAAGCCAGCGGGTCGTTTGACAGTACTCGGTTCGGTTTAGTCTCCAAAAACGACATTCTCGGGAAAGTCATAAAAAAATAATCGAGAGGAGTCCGGCCCCCAAAATAGGAGGCCAAGCCTCCTATTTTGGGGGGCAAAATTTTGACAACTGCGAAAAAATCGCTAAAATAGCAAGGTATGGCAGACCAAACGGATAAAAAAAATCAAGAGGCGGAAATTTCGGAGCTCGAAAAACTAGCTCAAGAGCGCGAAGAGTATCTTAATGGTTGGCGCCGAGCCGTGGCTGACTTTGAAAATTACAAACGCGATGAAAGTAAAAGGCTCCAAGAAGGTAGTAGCTATGTAAGGCGGTCAATCCTTAAAGACATCTTTCCCGTACTAGACAGCTTAGACCGAGCTATCAATACCCATTCAAAAAATGAATCTGTCAGCGGCCTCGAGTTAGTCAAAAACCAGTTTCTTAAAGTTTTAGAGGACAATGGAGTCAAGAAAATTGAAGTTAATGTTGGTGATGATTTCGACCACAATCTCCACAGCGCTCTAAGTGAAGCACCGGTGGAAGACGAAGCGTTAGTTGGAAAAATTGTTGAGGTTGTTGGCGCCGGATACGAGCTAGATGGCAGAGTCGTTCGCGCCGCCAAAGTTGTGATAGGAAGAATGAAGAAAGAAGAATGAAACATGGAAAAAGCGAAGATTCAATCATTCACAGATCTGCATGTTTGGCAAAAAGGGCACGAGTTCGTATTATTCATTTATAAAGTCAGTCAATCATTTCCAAAAGCCGAGCTTTTCGGTTTAACTAGTCAAATTCGCAGAGCAGCAGTTTCTTTTACTTCGAACATAGCGGAGGGTTTCGGAAGGAGGTCGTTCTCGGAAAAGGCACATTTCTATAGCATCGCACACGGTTCTTTGGTAGAATCACAGAATCAACTCTTGATAGCTAGAGACTTAAAATATATCTCATTGAAGATTTTTCAAGATGGAGCAGAGCAAACGGTCACATTGAGCAAGGTGATAAACGGGCTTATAAAAGCATCAAAAATAAAGTCGCATTAATCATAATTCACAATTCATCCTTCATATATATGAGTAAAATTATTGGAATCGATCTTGGTACTACAAACTCAGCCGTGGCCTTTATTCAAAACGGAAGTCCGAGAGTTTTAGAAAACGCCGAGGGCAATCGAACTACTCCATCCATCGTCGCCCTTTCAAAAGGCAACGAAAGAATTGTCGGCCAGCTCGCTAAACGTCAGGCCATCACTAACCCGCAAAACACTATTTTTTCAGTTAAGCGACTAATCGGCAGAAAGTTTTCTGACGCCGAAGTTAAGCGAGATAAAGAGTGGCTCCCGTATGAAATAAAAGAGTCTTCTGCCGGCGGAGTTGAGGTTAAGATGGGTGATAAGCACTACAGTCCGGAGGCCATCTCGGCCATGATTCTGTCCAAACTTAAGGCTGACGCCGAGGCCTCACTATCGGACAAAGTAGAAGAGGCCGTTATAACTGTTCCGGCCTACTTTGACGACAGTCAGCGCCAAGCCACAAAAAACGCCGGCGAAATTGCTGGTCTAAAAGTAGCCCGAATCATCAATGAGCCCACCGCGGCCGCGCTGGCCTACGGTCTTGGAAAAAAGAAAAATGAGAAAATCATTGTCTTTGACTTTGGCGGAGGAACCTTTGACGTCTCTGTTTTAGAAGTTGAGGAAGTTGAGGGTGGTGGTCAGCAGATAGAAGTAAAAGCCACCGGTGGAGACACTCACCTTGGCGGAGACGACTTCGACAAAAAAATTCTAGACTACCTTGCTACAGAGTATAAGAAGCAAGAGGGCATTGATATCTCCAAAGACCCCCTTGCCATTCAGAGACTTAAAGAAGCGGCCGAGCGCGCCAAGCACGAGCTCTCTGCCTCCATGGAGACCGAAATCAACATTCCTTATATAAGCTCCGACGCCTCCGGCCCCAAGCACTTCCAAATGAAGATGACCCGAGCCAAGTTGGAAGAGCTAGTCGGTGACGAGATTAGTCGCTCCATAAAGCTCGCCAAGCAAGTCGTTAAAGACGCCGGCTTTAGCGAGAGCGAAATCAACGAAGTTATTATGGTGGGCGGGCAGACCAGAATGCCAGCTATCCAAGAGGCAGTTAAGTCCGCATTTAACAAAGAGCCTCACAAGGGCGTTAACCCAGATGAAGTGGTTGCAGTTGGTGCCGCTATTCAAGCCGAGATTCTTTCGGCAAAAAAAGAAGGCCGAAAAACAGAAGGGGAGATAAAAGACGTTCTTCTCCTAGACGTCACTCCGCTTTCCTTTGGCATCGAAACCCTCGGCGGCGTTTTTACAAAGCTCATTGAAAGAAACACCACCGTCCCAACTTCCAAGAGCCAGACTTTCTCTACCGCGGCTGACAATCAGACCAGCGTAGAAATTCATGTTCTCCAAGGCGAGCGCGAACTCGCTGGGGACAACAAGACATTAGGCCGATTTATTTTAGATGGCATCCCACCATCGCCTCGGGGTATGCCTCAAGTTGAAGTTTCTTTTGATATAGACGCCAACGGCATATTGAGCGTTTCTGCTAAGGACAAAGCAAGCGGTAAGACCCAGTCTATTCGTATTGAGGCCAGCACCAGTTTGTCCAAGGAAGAGATTGATCGCCTACGCCAAGATGCTGAAGCTCACAAAGAAGAGGACCAAAAAAAGCGCGCACTCATCGAAGCTAAAAACCTGGCTGAGAACTTAATCTACACATCCGAGAAAGCCATTAAGGATGCCGGAGACAAGGTCCCCGCAGAAGTTAAGGACCCAATTGAAGAAAAAATCAAAGCCCTAAAAGAGGTTAAAGACAAAGATAGCATTGAGGAGCTCAAGACCGCCACCGAAGCTCTATCCGCAGAAATTCAAAAAATTGGCCAGTACATGAGCCAGAACCAACCAGCCCAAGACTCAGCCAGCACCGAGCCGGGCACTGAGCAATCCCAAGGCGAAGAGCCGAAAGAAGAGACCCCTGAAGAAAAGCCAGAAGAAGAGCCCAAAGAAGAAAACGCAGATTAAGCCGATGCTCAGCAAATTCCAACTGGTCGAAGTCGGACTTCGACCAGTTGGTTCGCTGTATTTTGGTTTAAAAATGTTATAAAATGAACTGTAATGACAAATGAAATTAAGAATTCAATTTTAAGCGGGAATGGGCCGGGGCAAAATCCTCAATTCATAAACAAAGAGGCCGTCCTCGCTTCGGTGGACACTTCTCCTAAATATTATTTTCTGTTCCTTGTCCTTTCGGTTTTTAGCGCACTTCTGGCGAGTTGGAAAATATCGGCTTTTAACGACGCACCCAGCTGGACTCTTGCGACGTCCGCACTCCTGGCCACCGCCTTATTTATATTTTTTGCGGTCTTTATTCCATGGTTTGTTCGCAGTACAGTCTACGGGATTATATTCGCCATCTTTAGTTCCATTGCCTTCGCCGCATTTTTTGCCAATCACTTTTCAATTTGGCTGATTAGCGGGATGGCGTTCTTCATTATCTTTTTTGTGAATGCATTTTACCGAGCTCGGCGAAAAATCGATACGCAACTAACTATCCAGTTTTTCCAAACCAGCGCATCTTTTATCAGGACCACTGCCACCGGGCTTGCCCTGTTCTTGGCTCTGCTATATGGAGCAATATTTGCCAGTACCGCCACCATCTCTCTCAGCGCCTACAATATATTTTTAGATATCTCGGCTCCAGCTATTCGATCAGCCCTTCCAGGTTTTCAGGCTAATCTTCCCATCGACGACGCCATTAGCGCCATCGCCACCCTTCAACTTCAAAAGAACGATGATTTTAAAGCGGCCACGAAGGCTGAGCAAGACAAGGTCGTCGCCAGCACTATTTCAGCCATTGAAGCCGAGGTTGCCAGAGTAGCTAAGGTAGATTTTTCTCCAGAAGACACAGTCTTAACCTATACTCACGCAGCATTAAACTCCTACATCCAAAGGACGAAAGACAAAGGATTCTTCCCGTTTCTAATCATTGCGGTATTTTCTGCCATCTTTGGCTTTATCCGTTTAATCTTCGCTGTATTAAGGATCGTGATTGCACTATTGGCTCTAATCGTTTATTATCTTCTTATGTCGATTGGTGTTATGCACATTACAACTGAGAACCGACCTAAAGAAGTCATTTTGTTAAAATAACCAGAATAATAGATGCTAAAGGATTATTATGAAGTTCTTGGGATAAATAAATCTGCCTCCGAAGAAGAAGTAAAACGTGCCTATCGTCGCCTTGCTCACAAATACCATCCCGATCGAGCCGAAGGAGACGAGAAAAAGTTTAAAGAAATAAACGAGGCCTACCAGACTTTATCCAACAAACAAAAAAGAGCCCAGTACGATCAGTCCGGGCCTAATTTTTCTGATATTAACCAAGGCCAAGGATTTAGCGGGTTTGATTTTTCCGGGTTTAGTTCGGCCGGAGGGATGAACTTTGAAGACCTGGGCGACCTTGGGGACTTGTTTGAAAACTTTTTTAGCGGGACCAGCAAGCGCAAAACATACACTCATGGCAACGATCTTCAGACAATTCAAGAGATTACTCTAGAAGAAGCGCACTCCGGCATCACCAAAGAAATTCAATATCAGAGTCTCGAAGCCTGCTTGACCTGCTCTGGTTTTGGCTACGAAAAAAAAGCTGGCTCTAAGACCTGCGAAAAATGTACTGGCAAGGGTGAGGTTAAAGAAGTTAAGAAAAGCTTTTTCGGGACGTTCAGCCAGGTGCGGGCCTGCGATAAGTGCGGTGGTACCGGCCAGATTCCCAACGAAGTCTGTCAGATCTGCAAAGGGGACGGCCGGGCCCCCGCGAATAAAAAAATACGAGTTGAAATCGCTTCCGGCGTTGATTCTGGTCAACTGATTAAAGTTGCTGGTGCAGGAGAGGCCGGTCTACGTAATGCCAAAAGTGGGGATCTCTATATCCAAATCCAAATTAAGCCCCACAAAGTTTTCATTCGCCACGGTAGCGATCTAGTGATTCATCACAAAGTGAACCTGATAGACGTTTTGCTCAATAATCCCATTGAAGTCCCAACTATTAACGGGAGTCCTCATGAGTTAAAAATTGCGCCTGGTACCAATCTGAACGAGAAAATCAAAATCTCTGGCGCCGGTATGTCTCGGCTCCATCAAGCCAGCCATGGCGATATGTATGTACTTCTAGATATCTCTGCACCAAAAAATCTATCTAGCAAAGCCAAGAAGCTCCTCCAAGACCTAGATGAAGAAATCAGCTAAAACAAAACCGCTCCTATGATTTGTTTTTTACTAATTTTTGTGATATAAAGATTCCGCATGGCCGGGCCAAGCGGTATTGAGGGAACTCGCTTTGCTCGCCCTTACCGCCCCAAGGGGCGGGGTATTGAACCATTGCGGCGACTGCGCTCGGACGAAATGGATAACAGAGTTACCCATTTCGCATCCTCGCCTGTCGTAATAAAGGTAATACCTTTTGACCCTATTTTTTTAGCTCAAAAAACACTTCTACTCACCCGGCCCCTATAAGCAGAGCTTGTAGGGACGGCGTTCGAGAAATATACAAATGCTTCGCATTTGAACACTTCTACTCACTTGCCCCTATAGCTCAGTGGTAGAGCAGTTGGCTTTTAACCAATTGATCTAGGTTCGATTCCTAGTGGGGGTACTAGCTTTAAGCCAATAAACAAATATATGTATAAAAAGAAAGCAGCAATTCTACTAGTTATCATTTTAGTCGCCACCGTTGTTGGCGCATTTTTCATTAACCCCAATAGTCTCGGCCGATTTCGTCCTTGGCGCCTTGGACTAGATTTAGTTGGTGGAAGCCACTTAATCTACGAAGTAGATATGAGCTCTGTCGCCTCTACCGACCGAGATGCAGTTATGAACGGTCTACGCGATGTGATTGAGCGGAGGGTCAACTTGTTTGGCGTGAGTGAACCTCAGGTTCTTACAGAAAAAGTTGGCGAATCGTATCGGCTTGTTGTAGAACTTGCCGGCATTTCTGATATCTCTCAAGCCATCCTTCAAATCGGTGAAACTCCTTTCTTAGTTTTTGCCGAGCAAGTCTCCGCCGGTTTGCCAGCCGGCGTTCAGTTTGAGACCGAGTCTGGTCAGCCCGTAGAGGTGACTTCGGAGCCAGAGTGGCAACCCAGCGATTTAACCGGGCGATATGTTAAGGGCGCGCAGTTTGCCTTAAGCGACGTCACTCGCCAGCCCGAAATATATTTAGAATTTAACTCCGAAGGAGCCGGTCTCTTTGAAGAGCTCACTGGTAAAAACATTGGTAGCCCCTTGGCAATATTCTTAGACGGCGCTCTTTTAACCGCTCCAACCGTTCAGGGAAGAATCGCTGGAGGGAAGGCTCAGATTACCGGGCAGTTCACTATTGAAGAAGCCCGTAGTCTAGTCGAGCGATTCAACGCCGGTGCCCTGCCGGCCCCAATCCGACTTGTCAGCCAGGAAACCATTGGTGCTTCTTTGGGGCAAGGCAGTTTAACCACCACCCTTTGGGCCGGACTCTTGGGAACCCTCTTGGTTATATTGTTTATGCTGATCTATTACCGTCGATTCGGAATCTACGCTTCCGTGGCCTTAATCATATACATCATTCTTTTAGGCAGTGTCTTTAAACTTCTAGGGGTTACTCTGACTTTGGCTGGAATCGCCGGCATCGTTCTTTCTATCGGTATGGCCGTTGACGCGAACATCTTAATCTTTGAGCGATCCTTTGAAGAGCTCAAAAAGGGGAGTGCAAAAGAAACTGCCATTAGTGAAGGTTTCCGTCGTGCTTGGCCGTCTATCAGAGACTCTAACCTCACGACTATCATCACCGCAGTCATTCTTTATAGCTTCACTTCAAGCTTTGTTAAGGGCTTTGCCGTGGCCCTGCTTCTCGGTGTGATCATCTCAATGTTTAGTGCCATTACTATCACTAAGTCGCTTTTGACAGCATTTACTAAAAACAAAACTGCCTAAATATATTTATCCCGTTAGTAATCGCGAAGAATTAAGCAAAACTCAACCACTAATATGTCTAATCAATCCACCACCTCAAAACAAAATCCTGCTGTTTCTAATGGGATGAACATCATTAAACATCGCAAAGCGTTTCTAACTTTCTCTAGCTTAGTTATTTTGGTCGCCATAGCCAGTCTCGTGGTATTTGGTCTGCGTCCCGGCATTGATTTTACTGGTGGTAGTATCTGGCAGATTAAGTTTAGTGAAAATTCGGTTGCTAAGGCCGACCTTGCTGACTTTCTAAAAGACGGCCTGCTTCTTGACCAAGTTAGCATTACCGAACCGAGCACTGGTGGATTTCTCATTCGTAGCCGAGAGATGAGTGAGCTAGAGCACCAAGATTTTCTTCGTCGAGTTGGGGACAACTTTGGTCCGACCGATGAGCTGAGGTTTGGCTCTATCGGGGCTACAATCGGTAAGGAGCTCAGTAATAAAGCCATCTGGGCGTTCATCATCAACCTTCTCGCCATCAGCGCCTATATCGCTTATGCCTTTAGAAAGGTTTCTTATCCGGTCAGTTCATGGAAGTACGCGGCCACAACCTTACTCACACTCTTCCACGACGCCCTTATCCCAGTCGGACTATTCGCGCTTCTCGGTAAGTTCGCCGGCATTGAAGTTGATACCAATTTTATCGTGGCCATGCTCGTTGTGGTTGGATTTTCCGTGCACGACACCATCGTCGTTTTTGATCGCATTAGAGAAAACCTCCGCCACTCCAGTGTCAACAAAGAGGGGTTTGCAACCCTGGTAAACCGCTCAATTAATGAGACTATCGCTAGATCAGTCAACACGTCTTTAACCCTTATCGTAGTATTAGTTGCACTTTATCTTATTGGCGCTTCTACCCTCAACCTCTTTATTTTAGCTGTATTAGTGGGGACCATCGCCGGAACCTACTCTTCCATCTTTGTGGCTAGTCCACTTTTAGTGGTTTGGCATGGCAAGAGCAAGTAACCCCAAGTTCTCCCCTAGACAAAAAAACAGGGTTATGTTAAGATAACAGCAATATAACAAATCAAAAAATACCTTATGCCAAACAAAAAACAAACCACCACTAGTCAAATTATTGAAACGCTTTTTGATGGTCTTGACCCTCGACAGGTTAAGGTTCTGACTAAGCGCCACGGGCTAGACAACGGCGAAGAACTCACTCTAGCAAAGCTAGGGAAAATTTTTAATGTCACCCGAGAAAGAATCCGCCAAATCGAGTCCGCTGCTCTTGCTCAGGCTCGCAAAAGAGCCAAAGATGGCCATATCGACGAACTCGTTTCTTTAGCGATTGAAGAGTTAGAGAAAACTGGTGGGGTTAGGAAAGAAGACGCACTTCTTCAAGAGTTAAAGAGCTTTGCCGAAAATGGGAAAATCTTGCCTATTAACTTTACCAACCAAGTTAGATTTTTGCTTGAAATCTCCGGTCAGGTTTTTTATCACCGAGAAGACGAAGAGCTTTCCAGTCACTGGCACCTCTCCGAGGCCCACCAGAGAAAAGCTCTTGATTTCCTCGATGGTCTTATTACTCATCTCCACGACAAAAAACACGAGGCGCTACATAAAAATCAATTTAATGAATTTTTCCACGAAGTCCGCACTTTGCATAAACTAGAAGAAGACGTTGCCAAACACTACCTTCAAATCTCTCGACGCTTCGGCAATAACATCTACGGCGACTTCGGTCTGATGGAGTGGGAGGAGGTCAATCCGCGCGTTGCCAGGGACTGGATTTACCTTATCTTGAAGAAAACCGGCAAGCCCCTGCATTTTAAAGACATCGCTACCGAGGTTCGCAAGCACCGACCGTCCGCCAAGAAGACTAATGCTCAAACCATTCACAACGAGCTCATCAAGGACAAGCGCTTTATCCTTGTCGGCCGAGGCATCTACGGCCTAAGAGAGATGGATAAGCTTCCAGCCGGGACTATCCGCGACATCCTAGTTCACATCCTGAAAGAGAACGGGCCTATGAAAACTAAGGACATAATCTCAAAGGTTTTAGAGCACCGGATTTTCAAAGAAACCACAATCCTGTTTAATCTTCAGAACAAGAAGTATTTCAAGAGATTAGCCAGCGGTGCCTATGAAGCCACTAAAAAATAGTTAACTGCAAAAACCCCTGCTCAAAGCGGGGGTTTTTGCTATAATGATATAAATGAATATCACGGACTCCATCGGTGTTTTCACAGACGGCTTTTCTGCCACGAACGTACTTTACGGTTTTTGGAATATACTTTTGGTTTTTCTAAAATATACCTGGTGGCTTTGGGTCTTTTTTATAGTCTGGAAGTTCATGATGGGCGCTTTTTTCTACTGGCGCCGAGAAGCCTACCGAAAAAAAATTCGCTGGGTTGTTTTGGAGCTAGTCATCCCTAGGTTAATTGAGAAAAGCCCAAGGTTGATGGATCAGTTTTTCCAAGCTCTCCACGCTCTAAGAAACGACGCCGACCACTTAGACGAAAAATACATCGATGGTGAAACTACCCAACGCTACTCCGTCGAGATGGCGAGCTTTGAGGGTCAGGTCCATTTTTATATGCGCATCCCGGCCAAACAGCGCGACATGATTGAGGCCGCATTTTTGTCCTACTACCCAGACGTAGAGCTCATCGAGATAGAAGACTACATGAAAAAGCTTCCCCAAAACATCACCGATGCCGACCGAAAAGATTTGGACATTTGGGTAACTGAGTTTTATCTTGATAAATCCCCCTGTCTCCCGATTAAAACTTATATCCAATTTGAAAACATGGATGAACAGCACCAGTTTGATCCCATGAGTACTTTCTTAGAAGTCATGGCTAGAGTTAAGAAAGGGGAGTACATGGGTATGCAAATTGTACTACAGCCCCTGCACCGGTCCTGGAATTATCGTTGTGAGCCCATAGTTGAAGAGCTTCGAGAGCCGAAGTATTCTAACCAAAAGCAGGGCGTTGGCGATTTCCAATTCCAACCCATGATGATGAAGTCTCCGGGTGAGACCGACGACCTAAAAACTATTGAGCAAAACCTTTCTAAGCCAATTTTCGTTACCATTCCCCGAGTTATCTACCTTGCCCCAAAACTAAACTTTTACGATGGACTCGCCCGACGTGGCCTCAAAGGGGCTTTTAATCAGTACTCTTCTAAAGACATGAACTACTTTAAAGACAATGTTAAGGTCAGCACCAAGCCTGGCTTTTGGGACTTTCCTTATGTTTTTCCAGAGATGCGCCGACGTATTAGAAAACAACGCCTGCTTCAGTACTACATTGGCCGGGCTTTTGGAAGCGCCGACGATATTGGTGAGTTTATCTATCTTTCCCACTGGCTTAACCTGCAACTTCATACGAAGCCCGTCGAGATTAGCACCGAAGCTGTGGCTTCACTTTTTCACCCACCGAGCAATTTGGTGCTAACCGCTCCGCACACGGCACGTTCAGAAAGCAGAAAGGTTGGTCCTTCTGCCGGCTTACCAATTTATGGCGAAGAAGATGCAATTAACAAATTCTACCCAAAGAAAGATAAATAGCGTCTATGAAGATCAAGGCAAAAATGAAAAACCCGCCAAAGTGGCCAGATCTATTTCAGATTGAGCGAAACATTATCCGAATTTTTGTCGGCGGCTTACTTCTGTACTTTTTTTCGCACGTGTTTATCGCTTTTGTTTACAACTTTTTTGGAGGTCAGGGCTTTAGTGCAATCGCGCTCAAAGGCTTCTTGGCAGATATTGATAAGGTTTGGCGTTTTCACATCGGTGGATTCTTTATCGTATTGGACATCACAATGTTCGTTCTTATGTTTGTGTTCTTTAAGATGGGTTGGAAATACCGTCCCCAACTGAAGATATACCCGCCTCCGTCCGATCTCGGTAAACAAGTCAAAGTAAAACCCAAGACGGACCCAGCAATCTTTGAGCACTGGAAAAACATCGTTGCTAAAGCCAATACCGGTACTCAAGAAAATATGAAAAGCGCCGTCATTGAGGCCGACGCTTTATTAGATAATCACCTTAAAAATCTCGGCTTCGAAGGCGAACATTTAGCAGAACGCCTTAGTAAGCTCAACCCAAAATCATTTAAGACTCTTGAGCCAGTCTGGAAGGCCCACAAACTGCGAAACGATATTGTCCACACCCCCGGCTCCAAAATCACCGCCAGGCAGGCCCAAAACTCACTTCTAGCCTATCGTAACTTCTTCAAAGAAACCCGCGCCTTCTGATTCTCCCTTTGTAAAAGAAAGTCCCGCCGAAGGTGGGGAGGGATTTTGCT
>Ga0210057_1004657_pt1 | contig 18064 bp, 23 predicted proteins | sample CryGeyCG2114_010_2_FD_183968 | JGI IMG/M metagenome (GOLD analysis project Ga0210057, IMG submission 183968) | Groundwater microbial communities from aquifer - Crystal Geyser CG10_big_fil_rev_8/21/14_0.10 (SPAdes) (version 2) | ecosystem: Environmental > Aquatic > Deep subsurface > Groundwater ...
ATTATCAGTATATAAAACTATATTTGCTGCTTCAAAACCTGCGTCTTTTATAACTTTAGGCAGGTCATCTGTAATACTTTTTAGAATATCTCCCATTTGCGTTATTTTTTATTTTTGTTTTCGTTTTTGGAAACCTTCTTCAAAAAGGTTTATTTGTTATCTACTTTTGAGTATAATTTGGAACTATTTCTTCAGAGACAACATGTTTCACTCCATCCTTTGTAATTGTAAAAACATCTATTCCATTTCCTGATCCTGTGTCTCTTTCAATAGCGGATTTAATACATTCTTTAGCAAGTTCAACTCCTTCTTTTATGCTCATGCCTTTTTTGTATTGTCTTTCCAATAAACCTAATATATATGGCATACCGCTTCCGAAATTTGCGTCAAAATCTTCAACTAAAGAAACTGTTCCAGCAGGCTCTATAGTATAAAGCTTTGTACTGCCATCTTCATTAACTCCTCCAACTAAAAGTCCTACAATACTAGGAATCATTGATGGAGTTCTTATGTTTCTATAAATCATCATTCCTATTAAAGAGGCAGACTCTTTGATAGTTGGTCTTCTTCTTGTCCTTAGCTCTTTTAGCTTTAGTTCAGCTACTATAACTCTCTGGCTCAGGTCTATATCTGCTGCACCCCCTGTTCCAGCTGTCACAAGATAATCATTAATTTGTATAACTTTAAAGGTTTTTTTAGTTACCACAATACTTCCAGCTGTTGCTCTTCTGTCGCCTGCAATAACAACTCCGTCTTTGCAGACAATACCAACAATACTTGTTCCTGATTTTAAAACTGATTTTTTAATATCTTCTTCCATTATAAGACACATACGGTTTTTTAATACTCAACTTCCTTTATTTAATTTAATAAACAGCATCTTAAATTAATTGTTTAAGAACTTATAATATTCTTAAAAAGATGTTATTTATAAAGTTTTCGGCTAAGACTTTATTAAGTGTATTATTTAACAATATTTATAAATAAAAGAATATTAAACAAATTATGGATAGTTATATAGCAAAGTCTGAAAAAACATATGCATTCTTTTATAGCCCAGAAAATGAAGGTGGAAGTTCTCCCGATAATCAGAGAAAAGAAATAGATGAAAGAATAAGGCCGGGATATAATTTTAAGGGTCCAAGAGAGGGAGAAGATTTCATACAAGGGATTATGAGATATGAAATGGGACATAGAAGAGTTGGCCCTAGTGAGCCAAGATTTTAATTGATTTTAGTTTAGCTTTGTCACACCGTGATCTTTTTTTAAGTGGATTATGTTTTCAACAAAACCCTCTATTTTTTGGTCATGACTTACGATTATCAGCTGTTCTACATTTAACTGGGTTAAAATGTCCCGCATTTTGTCTAATTGCTGCTGTGAAAACCCGTCAGTAGGCTCGTCAAGGATTACTAAACCTTTTGTTTTTATTTCAGATATTATTGAGTTAATTGTCTGGTTTAAGGCAAGCCTATAGGCCAGAGCTATGGCTGTTCTTTCTCCTCCAGACAAGAAGTTATAATCCAGCTCATAATCCTGCTGTTCAATTATTGGTGTAAAAGAGTCGTCTAACCTGACTGTAAAAACATCTTGTACAAGGATACTAAACCATTCATTAAATAATTTAGAAAACTCATCTTTCAGCTTAATTAAAACATTTTTTTCAATGTACCCTATAACGTCCAAAAAATCCTTTGAAATCCAGTTTTCAACCTCAGAAATGTAAATAAGCTCTTCTTTTAGTTTCTCTTTCTCAGAAATATTGCTTGCCAGGTCATTTATTGATTTTTTCTCAAACTCTACTTCTTTCGTCAGTTCTGCTTTTTTTATCTCAAATTCTCTTTCATTAGCTCTGATTTCATCAAGCTCTTTTTCCTTAATAACTTTTATATTATCATACTTTTTGTAATTAAGTATATTTTCTTTCATTCTGGTTATTTGCTCATTAAGCAAGATTATATCACTTTCACAGGAAATTTTCTGTTTTTCCCAGTTGTCCAATTTCTTATGATCTTCTTCAAGCGTTTTTATCCTTATCTTCAGAGCTTCCAACCTTCTCGAGTTCTGTTCATAATTAACTACTTCTTCATTTATTTTTTTCAGTTCTTCCTGTTTTTTGTTTTTGTTTTCTTCGAGCAAGTTAATCTGTTCACGAATGTTTTCTAATTCTGAATTTGCCTGGCTTAAAATAGAATTTTTATGTTCAGCCCCCACATCTTGGAGACAGGTTGGGCATTGTGTTAACGATTCTATTTTAGATTTTAATCCAGAAAGCTCTGATTTTTTTGAAACGAAGGAGCTTAGCCTTATTTGTGAATCAGTCAGGTCTTTTCTTATTATTTCTAAAAATTCTTTCCTTTCTTTCAGCAAGTTTATATTATTCTCAAGTTCCTTTTCATTAAAATCTTTTGATGCTTGTTCAAACCTGTTTTTTATTGCTGCTATCTCCTGTTCTAATTTGACAGCCTGCTCTCTTTTTGCTATTAACATCAAATTTATCTTATCTACCTCGTTTTCAAATTTCTTTTTTTCTTCTATTTTAACACCTAGTTCATTTATTTCGTTTTCTTTTTTACCTCTTGCTATTTTTATCTTGTTTATTTCATTTTCAATTGCAGGTATCTTATCTTCAACTTCTCTAAGTGAATTTATTTTCTCGTTTAATTTTGCCTTAAATGTATCTAAATCACCTATTTGTCCCTGTTTTAATCTCATGCTTTCTCTTAGTTTAAATGACAAAATTGAAGAATTTTCCTTAATCCTTTTATACTTATCAACTCCAAAAACATGTCTCAGTGTGTTTAGTCTTATTTCAGGGTCTTCCAAAATTATTTCCTTCATCTGCTCTTGTGGAGTGTATACTGTAAATTTGTAAAGAATATTTGTTTTCTTAGAAAACTCTAAAGGATAGTTAAGCAGGTTTAGAACAATATTTTTTATTTCAGTTACTGCTTTTTCTTCATTTTTTCCGTTAATGCTTATATTTGCAGAATCCTGAGAAACTGTTTTTTTCCTTTTTAAAGCCCTATTAATAATTACATTTTTATCATCTACCTCAAACTCCAATTCCACATAGCCTTCATCTTTTCCATTTCTCAGTAAAGATGCTCCTTTTTGCCCTGGCTGCAGGCCAAATAAAGCAAATTCTATAGCGAGCAATATCGAAGTTTTACCAGAACCAATATCTCCTGCCAGCAGTGTTGACCCTTTATGAAATAGTGTTTCGAAGCTTTCATAACTTCTTATGTTCTGCATTTTTATTTTTTTTAAAATCATTTTATTCTTTCCTGTTTACTTTTGATTTTTAAACATGCAGTATCATTTCCTAATTTATAGCTACCTATTTTCATTTTACCTTTATTGATTTTAATTCATTTTCTTAATTTAACATCCCCCTTCCTTACCTAATTTTCAATATTTTTATTTAAATTGATTAACCATTTTATTTTTAACATTTTAATCTGTTTGTTTTTATTTTATTAATTTTATTTTAAATTTTTACCTGATTTGATTTATTTTATCTTCTAAAAGTTTAATATTGCTTTTAGTTCACCTATAAGCCTGTCTTCAAAAATTTGGTTTTTCTCATCCTCCTGCTTTTCTATAGACAGCGCTCTAAGTAAAGAGGATATTTTATCGCCAAATTTTGTATTTGTATTGAAATGCTCTTTTATTATATTGTCTTCTACTTCATGCATGTCTTTAACTTCCAAAAAAATCTTTGATTCCTCTACTTTTAGTTTAGAAGTGTTTCTTATAAGACAGTAAACTTTTTTTTCTTTTGCAAAGTTTTCTATTTCCTGGAACCTTACATCTGATATTTTACCTGAGTTGAATTCTCCTGAAAGCCTTAAAAGAACTATTTTTTCCTCAAGGTCATTTTTATCTAATTCAGACATTATCTTTTCAGTAGCAGTTAAAGAATTATCCAGTTCTACATTTAAAATAATAACATCTTTTATTTTAATAGGTATTTTTGTTTTGATTATTGATCTTGCGCCTGGATTGTACTCTACCAAATAAAACTGCCCGTACTTCAGTTCTTCAAGCTCTTCAAAATTATTTGGATAAACGGGCCCAGAATATGCAAGTGTTGGTTTTGTGAAATCTACATGCAAGTGGCCAAGGGCATAGTAATCTGCTTTTGGCAATTCATCTATAGAAATTGAATCTATTGGCAAGCTCCCTATTGCTTCTGTTAAAGTTGTATGCAACATAAGTATTTTAAAAAACCCTGGAGCGTCTTGCAGAGCAATTTTCTTTAGTCCTGGAACCTCTAACCCAGCTTTCATGCCAGGGTATCCGTAAAGAGCATATTCTTTAAATATCACAGGTTCCAAATAAATGCTGTCCTCTCTTTCTTCTGCCAAAAAAGTATTTTTACAAAAGCCGGCATGCTCTAAAACTTCTAAAAAAGTTTTCCCTGAGACAGAATAATCATGGCTTCCAGCTATTAAGAAACAAGGTATTTTTGCCTCTTTTAGCTTCCTGAACTCTGCAAATGTTCTTTTAAGGATATCAATTGGTGGATAGGCAGAGTCAAATAAGTCTCCTGTTATAAGGACCATATCTACCTCTTCTTTAATGGAAATATCAAGAGCTTTGGAAAAACTCTGAAAATTTAATTCCTGCAACTCTGGAAATCTCCAACCTCCAAGATGACAATCCCCCATATGGGCGAATTTCATAATCAACAAAAAATTGAGGATTTTATAAAGATTGTTGCATTGCTTTTTAAATAAATTACCTATTAACTCTATCACTAAAATGCTTGTTTAAATAAGCTACTGGTAAAAAAACTGCTGAAACTGCTAAGTAAACTGGTAAAGAAGCTAACCCTACTAAACATCCTCCTAAAATTACTGGTAAATTCATATAACCTCTGATATTATTAAGAAGTAATTCAAACTAAATACCTTACTAATTTAGTATATATTAATCTTGAGCATCCAAATTCTTTTAAAGACTTGTTTATTAATTCTTGAATGCCTTTATTACAAGAAGTCAAATATGAAACAAAGATGGATAGGTTAGGAGATATTCCTGCAGAGAAAGTTCCTAAAGTAGTTTTATCTATGTTACATGATGTAAGAAATAGTGTTGGTAAATTAGATAGTTCTTTCTTAAATGCTGGTTTAGCAAGAGTTTTAGAAGTTATTGAAGATGGTAAATATGAATTAAATGGAGAAGTATCTACTCGTATTGATTTATCATCCGTGAAAGGGGTTATTGATGCTTATCGGAAATATTCAGAAGGGGGATGTCAATCTTGCTTGAATCTTGGAAGAGAAACCATTGATGCTCAAGATGCATCATCTGGATTTTATTGTAGTGTTTCTGACCCTGACTACGATAAGACTGCTGTAGGGGATAGATTGGGAGTTCGTTATTCGGGATTTTCTCCAAAAATAAGCAAACACTATCAAAGTCCTTGTGGTAGTGATTGGAAATCTAGATTCTCACCTAAACTTGAAAAACTTATTTCTGAATAATAATTTTTTAGTAAGTTCTTCAAAACGAACACCTTCTTATTAACCTTATATTCATTTTGTGTTTGAAGTTCTATTTCTTCAATTTGAGAAATTTGATCTCTTTCTAGCATAATTCATGTTCATATTTAATATATACAAGGATTATTATATTATTTTAAACTCTTATTTCCCAGACATAGAGCTTTTCAAAAAAAATATTTTTTGTTTTGATTTTTTTCATATTTAACTTTTGTTTTTTAACTTCTTTTTTCCAGCTGTTTGGAGTTAAACTTGAGGTTAAAAGAAAACATATACCTCCAGGAAGTAAATAACTTTTTAAGTCTTGAATAAACCTTGTTATTATTTCGTCCCCTCTTTTACCTCCGGCAGTATCAATCTCTTTGTCATATTTGTCTTCTGGAAGATATGGAGGATTAAATACAATCAGGTTAAATTTTTTATTTTTTATTTTATCAAACAGGTCACTTTTTATTACACTTATTTTTAGTTTCTTTGCTTCTCTTATCGCATAAGCATTTATGTCTGCTGCACTAATGTTTTCCTTTTTTATTCCAAAATTAATGAGATTTTTACTTTGAAATCCAGAACCAGTTCCCATATCAAGAACTTTTATTTTTTTACTTTTTAGCTTATAGACATATTTCTTAACGCAATCAGAAATTAAATAAGAATCTTCTGCAGGCTGATAAAAATAAACTGGCATTTTAACCAACTAACAATTTTTGTAATGTTTCAATTATGACATCTTTAAACATAATCATTCCAACAAGCACGGCAACAAGGATTAATAATAAAATTACAGGTATAATAATTTTCCATGGAAATGGTCCTTTTTGCTTAGGTATTTTAAACTGTTCTTGCTGAACATTTTCCAAGCTAGGAGGCATTTGTTGAGCTTGTCCATGTGGCTGCTGGTTTTGAGCATTAGTTTGCTGATTAGTTTGAGCCACTCTTTCTGGAAGATAATTAGCCTGATTTGGAAGTTCTATAGTTCCAACTCCGGAGGTCAAGTAATTAACAGCGTCGGCAATTTCTTTCATAGAGTATCCGGAATTTGCCAAAGATTGCTTAGCTTGTTCAATAGAATAACCCCTTTCTACTGCATTTTTTACTGAAATTATGATATCTGCTCGAACCATCTTTTGTTTATCTTTACCTTTTTTAATTTATATAAACAACACTTCCATCCTGGCATAAATGAGCTGTTTTATCATATTTATACCCAAGCTCTTTTGCTAATTCCATAGCAGGAGTTGTTTTGTCCAAACCACCATGAGATGGAATAACATGCTCTGGCTTTAGTAATCCAATTAAATCTCTTAAGTCTTCTCTTCCTCCATGGCCTGAAACATGAACATTATCAAATATTCTAACATCCTTCATTCTTAGTTTTTTATCCATTGCAGCCCTGTTTGCCTGATTAACTGGAACAGGAATAACTTTTGAAGAAAATATTACGCTATCGTGTGGCCTAAATGAAAATGGCAGTTGGTTACCTGTTACAAGCCTGTCCAATATGCTTCCAGGTTCTGCCTGATGGCCTGTACAAACTAAAACATAGGCTTCTCTGTTTTTATCAATTTGTTTTAAAGCAGATTTAACCTGGTTTGGATAGCCAAGCACTTTGATATCTTTATCAAAAGGGTATTGTCCTGCTTTTTCAGCAGACCTTACATACTTTGCCAAACTTCTACCAGCAAAGATTACTTTTCTATCAAGTTTTTTACTAAATTCAACAATGCTTTTTAATCTAGCAATATGAGATGAAAAAGTACTTATTATAATTCCGTTCTTTCCATGGTCTACTGTAAGCAAAACTTCTTCAATCATTGCCCTTGCAATTTTCTCACTATGAGTTTTTCTCTCATCACCCGAGTATAAACAATCCACGATAAGAGCCTTTACTCCTTCCTTAGACAATTCTTTTAATTTTTGATAATTTGGTGGCAGGCCTATTACAGGATTATTATCCAACTTGTAATCATTAGCATAAACAACAACTCCTTCTTTTGCATGAAGGGCAATTATGGTTGACTGGATAGTTGAATGTGTTATATTGACGAAATCAACTTTATATTCAGTATTTTTTCCCTTAACCATATAATAAGAGTCTGATTTTATGCTTACAAGCTTATTTTTAAGTATAATATTGGAGTCTTGTATAAGTGTCTTAAGAAGTTCAATTGTGAAAGGTGTAGCTACAATATCTGCCTTTGGGTACTTCGTTGCAATATAATGGACTGCCCCTACATGGTCAAGATGGGCGTGAGTTATTAAAAAGGCCCTTACCCTGTCTTTGTTTTTCCATAGAAAAGAATCATCTGGCAAAGCTCCTGCACTAGCCAATAATTTTGATGTTGGCCTTTTTTCAGTCTCCTGAAGGTCTATAACTGCGGGCAGATACAAGCCACAATCAAAAACTAGGATATCTTCTCCTGTATCTACAGCAGTCATATTCTTCCCAACCTCATTATAACCGCCAAGTGTATGAATTTTTAACATCGGATAAATTAATAGTTTTTAGTTTAAATATCTTGTTAACATAGCAACTAAAATGAAATTAAGTGTTATAATTAAAATACAAAAGGTAAAAGTTTAATGCAAACTAAACCTTTAGGGAGGGTTCCCAAAAATAAAATTTTGATAAACCAGAATATTTAAATATAAACGCAGTTTTTTTCATGTATGAAAAAAAATTCTCCTGTTGATAATTCTGACATAACTGAAGCTCTAAACAATATTGCTCCTGGAACTCCTCTTAGAAGAGCAATAGACTACATTGTTAATTCTGAACTTGGTGGATTGATTGTTGTTATGAATGATAAAGTTGGAGAAATAACTGAGGGGGGATTTAAGGTTAACATAAGGTTCACTCCACAAAGATTATTTGAGCTGTCAAAAATGGATGGCGCAATCATCCTTTCAAAAGATATGAAAAAAATCCTGTATGCAAATGTTTTGTTAATACCAGATCCAAAGATACATTCAAATGAAACTGGAACAAGGCACAAGGCAGGAGAAAGAGTTGCAAAACAGACAGGTGCTTTAGTTATAGCAATCTCTGAAAGAAAAAAAATGATTACACTTTATTATAAAAACAGAAGATATCCATTAAGACGAACTGAAGAAATAATGACAAGGGCAACTGAAACTCTGCAAATTCTTGATAAAGAAAGAGAAAATTTTGACAGTTTAATTGCAAGGTTAAACTTTTTAGAAATTAATGGCCTGACAGCTGTTTCAGATATAACCTCTGTCTTGCAAAGGGCTGAAATAATTACCAGAATTTCATCCCAGGTACAACGGGATATTATAGAACTGGGTATTGAAGGGGCAATAATAAGCCTGCGTTTAAGAGAATTAACAAAGGGTGTAGAAAAAGAGAAACAATTAATCCTTAAAGACTACACTAAGTCTGCAAAATCCGGGTCTGCAATTTCAAACTCTCCTCTTGATGAAATTTTGTCTAATGAAAAACTTGCGAGATTGCTATTTGACAAGCCAATAGACGATGGCATAACTCCTAAAGGATACAGATTCCTGTCAAAAACAAAAATACCTCAGAGTAAGATAACATACATAATAAGACATTGCAAAAATATTCATTCAATATTAGATGAAAATAATAAGTATGCCAATCCTTACATAAAAAAAGAAATTGACAAGGTAAAAGAGCAGATAATTTTGAAGCAGTAGTTAGTTAATCAAAATTATCTGCTTTAAGTAGACATAATAAAATTTTTTGAAAAGGTTCTGTGGCATGGATAGTAAAGTTTAATTAGAATATTTCTTTTAGTTATTTATGAAATCTCTTAAGCCAAGCATGAAGGAGAATAAAAGATATATTTTATTGAAGGGTAACTTTAGCAAAGAAGATGCTGAAAAAGCAATATTAAGATATATTGGTATTCTTGGATATGCAAAGGCATCTCCTATGTTTGTAAGTAAAAATGTTCTGGCAGTAAACAGGAGTGAGCTGGAAAAAGTAAAGGCCAGTTTTGCCCTTGTGCAGGAAATTAAAATAGAAAAGATTTCGGGGACGTTAAAGGGTTTGGGAAAGAGGTAAATTTGTGTGATGGAGTATATAAATTAAGATGGGAACATACAAACAGAAACAAAAATATGAAACATGAACTTGTAATTGTGGTATTAAACGAAAAATAAGAGAAAAGAATAAACCTTGCTTTATCTGTAAAAAATCGCCTAAAAGAGAAGAAAAAGGAACTGCAATAAAAGGTAGGTTGTTAAGACATTTAAAAATAAAATAAAGACTTTATACACAACAGCGACTATTTACACAAAGCCACCTCTATGGAAAGCTTTTTAAACCTTGACCTCTTAGAAAAATTGGAGAGATAATAGAGAGATTGTTTAGATTATACAACTTCTCATTGAATATGTTAAAATGGACATGCCAAGTGAGATACAACACCAAGCAATGGGTTACGACAGAGCCGCAACTATGTTCTCACCTGATGGGCATTTGCTTCAGGTAGAATACGCAGAAAAGACAGTTCGGTTAGGTAGCTCAAGTATAGGAATTGTTTGCTCAAATGGAATTGTAATTGTAAGTGATAGAAGGATAAATGATCCTTTAATCGTCCCTAGTAGTGCTAATAAAGTCTTTGAAATAGATTCTCATATTGTTGGAAGTGCTGCAGGAATATTAAGCGATGCAAGAGTTCTTATTGATAAAGTAAGAGTTTTAGCACAACAGCATAAAGTTACTTATGATTCTCCTATAGATGTTGAATCAGTAATAAGAGAAATAGCAAATACAAAGCAAATGTTCACCCAATATGGAGGAGCAAGACCTTTTGGAGTTTCTCTAATGATTGGCGGAATAGACGAATCTAAACCCCAGGTATTTGCTTCAGATATAACTGGAAATTATTTTTCTTATACAGCTATGGCTATTGGAGAAAATGATGAAAAAATAAAAGAAATGCTAAAGATGAAATATAACAAAAACCTAAATATTGAAGGAGGAATTAAATTAGCTTTGGGAATATTCAAAGAAGTTCTTGGAAAAAACTTTGAGTTATCAAGGTTTGATGTTGCTTACATTCCGGTAAAAAGTTCAAAAGTTGTTAGACCTGATGAAAATTCTCTGAAGAAGTATATGTAAAATGACTGACGTTATTGCTCGTATTAAGACTGGTGGAAAACATTTTGAAATTTTGGTTGATGTTGATAAAGCCTTAGCCTTTAAAAAAGGCGGAAACATTTCTATTAATGAAGTTTTAGTAATAGACAAAATATTTACAGATGCAAAAAAGGGGGATCATGCTTCAGGCAAAGATCTTGAAGAGGTATTCAAGACCCAAGATTCTGCGGAAGTTGCCAGACAAATAATCAAAAGGGGAGATATAGAAGTTCCTGTTGAATATAAACATAAAGAATTAAGTGATAAAGCAAAGCAAATTGTTACATTTTTATCTAAAAATGCTGTTGATCCCAGAACAGGAAGACCTTATACTCCTGAAAGGATTGAAAGTGCTATAAAAGAGTCTGGAGTCAATATAACAAACAAACCAATAGACAGTCAATTAAAAGAAATAACTGAAAAAATAGCTATAATTCTACCTTTAAGAATTGAAACAAAAAGAATTAAGATTATTATTCCTGCAAGATATTCTGGACAAGCCTATGGAGTTGTACGAACTTACAAAGAAAGAGAAGAATGGATGAACAATGGCGATTTAGAAATTATTATTAATCTTCCTGTAGGTTTACAAATGGAATTTTATGATAAGTTAAACTCACTAACACATGGTTCAGTAATTAGCCAGGAGGTAAAAGAATAATCTTACTTTTACAAAGCATAGCTTTTTAAAATATAGATTTGACAAGATAAAATGGAAGAAGAAATTAATATGGAAGATGGGCATAGAGAGGTAGTTATCCCTGGAGAAACAATTTTATCCGGAAGTGATTTTCTACCTGGAGATGGAACTAAAAGAGAAGGAAATGATATAGTTGCTTATAGATATGGCTTGGCAGATAAAAATGGCAAACTAATAAAAATAATTCCTTTGTCAGGAGTGTTTATTCCAAGGAGAGGAAATGTTATAATTGGGAGAGTAGCTGATATTACATTTAATGGATGGTTAACTGATATTAACTCTGCTATTTCTGCATTTTTGCCATTGTCTGAAGTTCCTAGATATATTGACAAAAATAATTTATCTGATTTTTTAGATATAGGTGATTTTTTTAATGCTAAAATATCAAATGTAAAGTCAAAAGGAGTTGACCTTACATTAGAGGGAAAAGGTCTTGGCAAATTAGATGGCGGAATAATAATAAAAATTAATCCTAACAAAGTACCAAGAGTAATTGGCAAAGAAGGTAGCATGATTAAGCTAATTAAAGATGAGGCTAACTGCAAGATAACTGTCGGACAAAATGGAATTGTCTGGATAAGGGGAAATAATGTTGAAGGTGAATTATTTGCAAAAAAAGCTATAAACTTCGTTACTGAAAGAACTTTTGTTACAGGACTTACTGAAAAAGTAAGTAAGTTTTTAAGTGAGGAAAAAAATGGAGGAAAAAAATGAAAGCGTATACTACTACAATAACTTTAGATGATAAAGGTAATATGGCTCAATTGATTTATGATGGGAATTTAGAAATTATGGAATTAAATTTAATAGATTACAATAAAAGAAAATCCAGAACATTTTATAGGCAAGGAAATGATGAAGAAAGAATGAGAGGAGAATTATTAGAAGTATCAGGAGTAAGAGCAGTTATAGATAGAAATTATGATTATATTCAAGGAAAAGTTAGCTCTGTTCCCGTTGGAAGAGATTTTACTTTTAGAAATATATGGGAGTTGGCAGCATAATGGCATACACTAAGAGATTTGATGGAAGAAAGTTTGATGAAACTAGAAAGATAACTGCTAAAGTTGGAGTTGTTCCAAATGCAGATGGGTCTGCAATGTTCAGTTTTGGAGATACTGTTGCAATAGCTGCAGTTTATGGGCCAAAACAATTACATCCTCAGCATATGCAAAATCCTGAAAAGGGAATATTAAGGGTTAATTATCAAATGATGAGTTTTTCAGTAAGTGAAAGAATTCGTCCTGGTCCAAGCAAAAGAAGCACAGAAATATCCAAGATTAGTGAATGGGCTCTGGCGTCTTCAACCTTGCTTGATGAATTTCCAAATACTGTTGTAGATGTTCATATAATGATTCCACAGGCAGATGCCTCAACAAGATGTGCAGGAATAAATGCGGCATCAATTGCTTTAGCTCATGCCGGAGTTCCTATGAAAGATTTTGTAACAAGTGTTTCAATTGGAAAAATGGACAAACAAATGGTTGCTGATGTAACAAAAGAAGAAGAAGATTATGAAGAAGGAGAGGGAGCTACTGATATTGCAATGTCTTTTATGAACAGGTCTGAAAATCTTGTTCATATACAACTTGATGGAAAAATATCTGCCAAAGAATTAAAAGAAGCTGTTGAACTTGGAAGAAAAACCTGCAAGAGAATATACGAAATTCAGAAAAAAGCACTGAAGGATGTTAAAGACATGGAGGAAAAAAATGATAAGTGAAAGAACAACATATAGAGTAAATAATGAAGCTGAAAGTATTGAATTAGCAAGGCATGAGAGATTAAGATCTGGAGATATTATAATTAATAATGGACGTGCTGAATTAGTTATAGGTTTAAATGAAAAAGGATTTGAAGTAATAGAACAGGAAAGATCGAATATGATAGGTAGATCACTAATGAGGTTAAGAGGAGATGGAATATTTTTAGGAAGATACATTCCAGGTTTTGAGATCTCCCATCAACACAGAGAATCAGATGGTTTTGATAAATATAAAATATTATTAGAAGAAGCAGGACTTTGGCGTCAAGAAACTTCGGAGGTAGCAGTATAAAATGATAGAAGAATCAAACTTAACGGCAAAGAGAATCCATGAGTACTTGGAGCATGGAAATAGATTTGACAAGAGAGATCCTGAAGAATACAGAGAAATAATAATCGAGTGTGGCATTTCAAAAAAATCAGAAGGAAGTGCTAAAGTCAAAATAGGCAAAACAGAAGTATGGGTTGGAGTAAAAATGGAAGTAGCTGAACCATATCCAGATTCTCCTGATAAAGGAAATCTAATGGTAACTGCAGAATTAACTCCTTTGAGCCATCCTAAGTATGAATATGGCCCGCCAAAATTCGATGCAATTGAACTTGGAAGATTAGTTGACAGAGGAATAAGAGAATCAAGATATATTGACTTGAATAAACTGTGCATAACTGAAGGTGAAAAAGTATGGCAGGTATTTGTTGATGTTTATTCAATAAATGATGAAGGAAATTTGCTTGATGCTGCATTCATAGCAGCTATTGCTGCATTAAAAGATACAAAAGTGCCTTTTTATGACAAAAAAGAGGAAAAAATAGACTATGAAAAACCTTCAAAGGAAAAATTACCTTTAACTGAAAATGAACCTTTTAATTTCAGCGTGTATTTAATTGGAGACAAATTTATTATGGACCCTACACAGGATGAAGAAAGTGCAAGTGATGGCCGATTAGTCCTTGCATTAACTCCAACTAAACCAATAAGTATTTGCAGTATGCAGAAAAGCGGTGAATTTGAAATAAGTGAGGTAAAGTTTTCAGAAATACTAGATTCTGTTGAAAAAGTTCATAAAACAATATTTCCAAGGGTTCAAAAGCTAATAAAGTCATCTGTTAAAAATGGTAAATAATAACCTAAAATAGCAAGATTTTAAAAACCCGAGATATAAGGTAATATTAAATGGCTGAAAAAGAAAAACAAGTTTTCACAAACTATGAAAGAGCCCGTATACTTGGGGCAAGAGCTCTACAAATTGCAATGGATGCTCCCCTTCTGATTGAAATTTCCGAAGAAGAACTAGAAAAAATCGGCTATAATCCAATTGAAATTGCTAAACTTGAATTTAACTCAGAGGTTTTACCAATAACTGTTAAAAAGCCTATGCCAAAAAGAAAAAGTGTTGCAATTAAGAAATTTGTTTCTAAAGATCCTAGTAGTGAAAAAGATATTGAAAATCATGAAGAAAAAGAGGAAGAGGAAATTGTAAAAGAAGGAGAGATTATGGAACTTGCCAACCCTGAAGATGAAGAAGATCTTGGAGGGGAGACAGCAGGAAGAGAGGGAAGCGAAGAGCTTCAATAGATTCTATACAAATAAATTTAAACAAAACAACTAATTTTAAAGTAAAATGGCTGCCAGAAATCTTCTTAAATATAGAGAATTTGTGGATACTAGAATTCTCAGCGATTATTTGGAAACTGCAAGAAGAATACAAGAGGGGTTTAGAATCACAGGGTCTCAGCTTGAAGTATTGTTATATGTAGGAAATGAAAATTGCGACGGAGACATTAGTGAAAGAGATATAAGAAGAAGTCTAAATATGTCTAAGTCTACAACAAGTGTCGGCATTTCCGGTTTGGCTGAAAAAGGCTTAGCTGTAAAAACTAGACGTGCTACCTTTAGTAAGGTTTATGTTTCACTTACAGTAAAGGGTAAAGGAGTGTATGATGCAATAAAATGCGGAATACCTTCTACATAAAAATATTTAAACAAACTATTTATCGGTAAAATATGGATAGCTAACATCTCTTGTCAAAAGAAGAGTTTGATGTACTAGTTAAAAAACACGAAGAGAGTTCTAAAAGGCAACTATAAAATATTATAAATGCTTAATTCTTAATTAAAGTATGAAAGTAAACCTTTAGAAGGTTCCGAAAAGGAACCTAGCCTTACAGGCTCAAAGGTTTCCAAAATAAAATAAACAAAAACAACAATAACTTTTAAAATGAAAGTAAAAAAACTGGTGGCTAGAGAAATAAAAGACACTAGGGGTGAAAAAACTATTGAAATTTCACTTGTTACAGACAAAGGCAAATTCATTGCAAGTGCTCCTAATGGAAAATCAAGAGGAGAGTATGAGTCCAAGGTCTGGAAAAAATCCTTAAAAGAAGATATCAAACAGATAAACAGCTATTTTATCGAAGATATAAATATTAGGGAATTTGATGATTTAATCTTGATTGAAAATGCCTTCAGCGACAGGATTGGGGCAAATACAATGATTGCTCTTGAGTATGCTTTTTTGAAAGCTCTTGCTGAACAAAAAAACCTTGAGGTGTGGCAATTAATAAATCCCAAGGCAGAAACAATGCCTATACCTGTTGGAAACATTATTGGTGGAGGCAAACATTCTCCAGATGGCAATTTAAGCATTCAGGAATTTCATATAATCCCTGTTTCTTCAAGCTTTTCAAAAAATGTTGAAATAATGAACAGGGCACATGAAAATGCCTGCGAAATTTTATCAAATTTAGACAGAGATTTTAAAAAAAAGGTGAATGATGAAAATGCCTGGCAAACAAATTTGAATGATGAAGGTGTTGTTGAAATAATGCAGGATGTAAGAGATAATATGAAAGATGAATTTGATTCAAAAATTCACATTGGAATAGACGTCGCTGCTTCAGAATTTTATAAAAAGGACAGTTATGTTTATAAAAATGGAAAGAAAAACAGAAAAGAGCAAATCAAATATATGGATAAACTTTCTAAAATTTTTTATTATATAGAAGATCCTTTAGAGGAAAATGATTTTCAAGGATTTGCAGAAATAAATAAAAGTGCTAAAGGTTTAATTTGTGGAGATGACCTAACAACAACTAACGTCGATAGACTGGTAGTTGCACATAAAAAGGGTTCTATAAACAGCATAATAATAAAACCCAACCAGATTGGGTCACTTATTAAGGTAAAAGAAATTGCCAGATTTTGTAAAAAAAATAATATCAAAATGATTTTTTCACACAGAAGCGGAGAAACAAAAGAAAATATTATTTCTGATTTGGCTTTTGGTTTCCAATCTGAATTTGTTAAGTTTGGGGCTGTTGGAAAAGGAAGAGAAGAAAAGCTTGATAGATTAATAGAAATTGAAGAAAACCTATCATTATAAAAAACTTTATAAAATGATTAAACATATCTATTAGTGAAGAGGTAGAATGAAAAGGCCCTTATTTTTATTATTAACAGGTTTATTAATTATAGTCTTATCTTTATTCTCTGTTTCTGCACAGCAAAGTCTTAGTGCCATACCCTGGGGAAGCAATGATAATCATGAGGTCTGGCATTCTGGCGAAGATGTTCAGGTTAGAATTGGCGAAGGCTATTATTCTCTGCAAGATGCTATAGATGGAAAAATGGATAACTACAGCTTATGGTCTCAAAATGAACACAATGTCAGCCACCATGCAGCAAATGTAAAAATAAAAATAGGAGATAGGTATTTTTCTTTACAAAGGGTTATTTCTTATGGACTTCAATTTTTAACAGGAGTAAACGTAAGTTCTAACAGTGAAAATGTACAGAAGACTTTTATTGTTAGGGAAGCTAACAAAGACACCTGGAAAAAAGTATGCACAACTTCAGAAGGCTACAATTCTTCACAGGGAGATAAATATGCTTTATACACCAGGGCAATAACTGCTGAAGGCTTTGGAGAAGATGTAAGCTATAGCATCAACTGCAAGTATGGAGATAGTGATTCTGAACAAAAACAATAAATTTCAACGGAAATTACCAGTTAGTAGCTCAAGGCGAGGAAAGCCACATCCGATGGGCAGGACTTACTGGAAATAGAGATAAACCTTTGTTTGGAGGAGATAAGGACACATTCAAATATTATATTGATTTACAAAATGGGGAATTTAAAATTAAAGTTGTAATGAATGATGGAAGTGAATGTCCTATATACAAAGCTAGAAAAGGATTTGGATTAAGATCTGAAACAGTTTACCAGTTTGGCTCAATCAGCTGTACGATAAGCGGGCAGTTATCATGCACTAAAGAGCTAAGAGCCTGCAGTAATGGTGCAAGTGTTTCAAGGAATGAATCATTAAACTGCGAGTTTAATCTCTGCCTGGGAGAATAAGCATGAAAAAAATAAATAATTTAAATTTGAGTATTCTTGCAATTGGAATTGTACTAATTGTAGGATTAAGTTTAGTTTCTGCTGGAAATTTATTTGGAGGAAATAGAGATAATCAAGCACTAAATGATGGAACTGGAAATGGAGGATTTTTAAGCAATATATTTGGAGGAAACAGCAATAATGAAAATACTAATGGAGATAATAGCGCCCCTGCCCTTCAGGAATATAATTTTGAAAGTTATGGTGTTGATTTAGACAGCTTAGAATGGGATGTTAATCCGCCTGTCTGGCATTCTGCTGATGAAATTAAAATAAAAGTAGATGATGGAAATTATTATTCTCTGCAAGAAGCCCTTGATCATGGTTTAATCAGGCTTCCGGCAGGAAATATTCCTGAAGGTGTTTTATTGGATTTTACACTGCCGGAAGGAAACCCTGAATGGTACGACAAGGTCTGCCCTTCTGGCTATGGAAGAAATAAACAGGACCAGTATGCAGACTACACTGGGGAATTTACAATAACTAATCCTTTTATTTATGAAGGGGGAGTTTATGATTTTTCATGCAGTGTCGGAGACAAGCCTGGAACTGTTGTTACAAAAG
>Ga0210057_1004659_pt1 | contig 18059 bp, 17 predicted proteins | sample CryGeyCG2114_010_2_FD_183968 | JGI IMG/M metagenome (GOLD analysis project Ga0210057, IMG submission 183968) | Groundwater microbial communities from aquifer - Crystal Geyser CG10_big_fil_rev_8/21/14_0.10 (SPAdes) (version 2) | ecosystem: Environmental > Aquatic > Deep subsurface > Groundwater ...
AATACGGCAAAAACGTATTGAGACAGTATCTGGTGGATAGTTTTACTGGGGCTGTACCCTCCTAAAAAGTAAAGGAGGGGTTTAAAGGTCAGCTAGGCGCGAATGGAAACCGTGCCGATAGTGTAATGGCACAAGCTGGCTTGACTGTAAGAGGTACATCTCAAGCAGGTGGGAAACCAGAACATAGTGATCCGACCATACGCATTAGACGCGGTGGAAGCTCAACGGATAAAAGCTACTCTAGGGATAACAGGCTAGTTCCGCCTAAGAGTTCATATCGACGGCGGAGTTCGGCACCTCGATGTCGGCTCACCTTAGCGCGGCGGTGGAGAAGCTGCCAAGCGTTTGGCTGTTCGCCAATTAAAAAGGTACGCGAGCTGGGTTCAGACCGTCGAAAAGCGAAGCTTTTCGACAAGTAAAAAGTTGAAAGTCATAAAGTATAAAGTTTGGCTAATCGACAGTTTGAACCCTCAGAGGAATTAAGAACTAAGAAAGAACTTAAACTGTTTTAATCGAAATCAATCATACTAAAGTATTTAGTATCACGGCGGCGTAATATAGAAATATATTATGGCAAGCTAACTTATATCGGAGAAATCCTACATTATGAAGGCGGGGCTAAAGGTTCTGAACGAAGTGAAGGGACAACGCCGAGGAAAGGATTAGTGACTAGTAATTAGTTGCTAGTGTCTAGTAAAATACTAGAACCTAGAATCTATAAACTAGAACCTAATTCGTCCGTAGAGACTGAATGTTAGCAAACTAGAACCTAGCAATTAGAAGCTAGAACCTAGTTTATGTCACAGTCCAATCCCACGAGTAATCGTGGAAGAATAGTATTTTAAAGCTATAAGCCAAAAGCTAACAGCTATAAGCTATTCGATAGATGCGTGAGACAGGTTGGTCTCCTATCTACTGCACTCGTTGATTCTTGAGAAGATCTGCTTCTAGTACGAGAGGACCGAAGTGGACTGACCTCTGGTGTACGAGCTCTATTGCCAAATGGATTGCTCGGTAGCTATGTCGGGATTGGATAACCTCTGAAAGCATCTAAGAGGGAAGCCAGCTTCAAGATTAGGAATCGTTAAGAACCGTGAGAGATGATCACGTTGATAGGCTTTAAGTGTAAGCACAGTAATGTGTTGAGCTGAGAAGTACTAATGTTTCGATTCCTGTTAAGAAATTTGCACACCACAACCCCACGCTGTTAAAACTCCGCGGGGTAAGAAAAATAAAAAAATTCATATTAATAATTCATTATTATGTCTTGGTGATTTGTCGCAAGGGCCACACCTCTTCCCATTCCGAACAGAGAAGTTAAGCCTTGTTGAGCCGATGATACTCTTTAGGGGAAAGTAGGCTGTCGCCAAGACATAGTAATGAATTTTTTTATTTAATTTAAAATTAAAAATCCGATAAAGTAGTTTATCGGGTTTTTGTTGTTGAAACTTATTGAAATTTTCTATTTTGGGCAAAAAAATGCCCCGGGGTTGGTTTGCCGGGGACTTATCGTGTGACACATGGACGGAGTTTAACCATGTAATCATTGCTGTAAAACAGCTAGTTTTTTTGACCACTCGAATATGTGGTCCAAGATATGTGCTTAATTAGCCGGGGCTTCTGCAGTGAAGAAAAAAAGTTGGAAAATAATTCACAATAAATCTCCTTTAAAAATGAGAAAAAATTGTTACTCAGGAGTTTTTCCTGTAAGCACTCTAATGTACAAGAGAAACTCTTTCTATAGATTACCCCTAATTTCATATTAATCAATAGCAACTGTGGATAACCCCCACACCTTTCATTTCAAATAAAATATAAAATAAAAGGTGTGGTGGATAACTATGGAAGGGTCTTCCTTACCTCTTTTATTTCATTTTGGTATTTACTAGTTTAGTTGTATAATTAAGTTAAGGATTTTTTTATAATTTATGATTCCTGTATTTCCTAGTTTCAAAAAAATTGAATTAAATGACAAAGAAGATGTGGAAAAATTTACTTCTAAATTTCCACCATATTCTGATTTTAACTTTGTTAGTATGTGGTCTTGGGATTCACATGACAATATGGTGATATCTCAATTAAATAATAACTTAGTTGTCCTTTTTAATGATTATATTTCAGAAAAACATTTTCTTTCTTTTATTGGGGAGAATAAGATTTCTGATACAGCACTAGAGTTGATTTCTTTTTCTAAAAGTAAATATCATTCAGATGTTTTAAAATTAATTCCTGAAGAAATGATGAATGTATTTCAAAAGGATATCTTTAAATTAGATTTTGACAGAGATTCTTATGACTATGTGTATTCTATAGCTAATTTAGCCAATATGAATAATTGGTCTCAAAATACTTCTGGTAAAGGCATAAGAAGATTTATTAAATCAAATTCAAATTATGTAATAAAACAATTTTCTACGGAAGATGTTCCTAAAGAAGAATTAAAAAAAATGTTTAAAGAATGGGCAGAAAATAAAAATATAAATGACCATTTTGAACTTAATGAATATAAAGCTTTTGAAAGATTACTCGAAATAAAAGATTCAAATATAAAATTTCTTTCTTTATATTTAGGTGATGTTTTAGCTGGTTTTACTGTTTATGAGATTTTGTCTAATGATTTTGTTGTTTCTCATTTTGCGAAGACAAATAAAAAGTATGATAGAGCAATCAGTGATATTTTAAATTGGGAAGAAGCAAAATTACTAAATAAAAAAGGTATTAAATATTTTAATTGGGAACAAGATTTAGGGATGTCTGGGCTTAGATATTCAAAAGAAAAATATAAACATAGTTTCTTTTTAAAAAAATTTATTGTTAGTAAACTATCTTAATGGTATTATATATATATGATTTGGTTTTTTATAGCTCTCATTGGTCCGTTTCTTTATGCTTTGACGAACCATATAGATAAACTTCTTCTAGAAAAATATTTTAAAATTGATGGTATAGGTACTTTAGTACTTTTTTCGTCTCTTTTATCTGCTTTGGCATTGCCATTTCTTTTCTTGGCAGATAGAACAGTGTTTAGTATTAGTGCTATTAATATTTTTGCTCTTTCTGTAGTTGGGATTCTTAATTCATTAGTCCTTGTGTGTTATTTAATTGCTTTAAAAAATGATGAAGCATCAGTAACTGTGATATTTTATCAACTTGTACCAGTAATAGGTGGCATACTAAGTTATTTCTTTTTAGGAGAAATTTTAACAAATACGCAGATTATAGCCATGATAACTATTATTTTTGGTACTACTATAATTTCTTTTGAAATAGATGTAGAAAATAAATTTAAACTTAGAAAAAAAGTTATTTTACCAATGGTGGCTGCTGCTTCTTTTTGGGCAATTGGGTCAGTCATATTTAAGGCTGTTGCACTAGAGGAAGATGTTTGGAAGTCACTTTTTTATGAGCATTTAATGCTTGTTGTGATAGGTATTTTTATTTTTATATTTATGCGTTCACATCGTGTTAAATTTTTGGCAGCAATTAAAAATAATTCTAAAGCGATTTTATCACTTAATGTTTTAAATGAGTCTTTATTTATGCTTGGAAATATAATAGTTGCATATGCATATATGTTAGCCCCTCTGGGACTTGTTCTCATTACGGAATCTTTTCAACCGATTTTTGTGTTAATCATAGGTGTATTTTTGACGGTTTTCTTTCCTAGAATAACAAAGGAGAAAATACAGACAAAACATATTCTACAAAAAATTATTGCTATATGTATAACTGGAATTGGAACATATTTACTCTTTATTTCATAAAAAATAAATATGACTAACTGTACACTAACTTCACACATGGTCTAATTTTTGTTATACTTTATAAAACGTTATGAAAATACATTTTCGTGAACATATTTTTTCTTTTATTCTAGTATCACTTATTATTATAATTAGTATTGTTTCTTATTTTCGTTTTATAGTTAATAATGATTATATGGTTAGTTATGAGGGGGTATGTGATCCAACCATTGAGAAATGTTTTATTGGGTGTGAAGACGATGAATGTACAAAAGAATATTATTATTCTGAAGTACAGAAATATGCACCTGATTTGTATGCAGAGTGTGGTAATGATATAACGGATTGTGAATCAGCCAATATTTGTCTTCCAGAAGATAAAGAATGTTCTGTAAGTTATTGTGATGAAACAATTGATGGTTCTATTTGTAAAATAACTACTAATAATTTAGATGATTTACAAGACGATAACACAAATATATGATTTGTTATTTATTTACTGAACCTACATATTTCTTTTTCTCATCAGATGTTCCTGCATTGTTATACTATGCACACATTCCGGCCACTGTACTTGTGCTTTTTATAAGTTTTTTTGTTTTTTGGAAAGGTAGGAAATTTTTACTCAATAGACTTTTATTAGCAATTTCTATTTTCTTTTCACTTTGGACATTATCGACTCTAATTTTATGGACTAACATTCATAGTAATTTTATGATGTTTATTTGGAGTTTCTCTGGTTTTATTTTGGGTTCTATCTCGATATTTTCTATTTATTTCATGTATGTGTTTTTAAGTAAAAAAGATGTTTCAGTTAGACTTAGAATTCTTTTTTTTGCATTACTTAGTCCTACATTATTTTTATTACCTACGTCTTTAAACCTTAAAGGATTTGATATAACTGTTTGTGATGCATTTAAATTTGAATGGCTTCCATTTAAGATTTATTATTCAATGCTTGGTTTGGTAGCGATGGTTTGGATTTTTGTTTTACTTATTCGCTGGTATCGTGTTTCAGATCCTATTTTTCGAAGACAAATAGTTCTTATGGGGACAGGAATTGAATTGTTCCTTTTTTCTTTTTTTGGTATAGAATTTTTGGCAAGTTATTTTACAAGAATAGGTGTTTTACCTGATTCAGAAATTGAAATGTATGGGTTGCTTGGTATGGTGATATTCATGATTTATATTATTATTTTAATTGTTCGTTTTAGTACTTTTAATGTAAAGCTTATTGCTACTCAGGCATTGGTTTGGGGATTAATAATTTTGATAGGTTCTCAATTTTTCTTTATTAAAGTTCCTTTAAATATGCTTTTAAATGGTATTACATTTATTGCTTCGATAATTTTCGGTTATTTTTTGATTAAATCAGTTAAAAAAGAAGTAGAGCAAAAAGAAGAATTGGCAAAGCTTAATATTGATTTAAATAATTTACTTGTACAAAGAGAAAGTCTTGTTCATCTCGTTACTCATAAAGTTAAAGGGTCTTTCACTCGTTCAAAATATATTTTTGCTGGAATGTTAGATGGAACCTTTGGTGATATAAATGATGAAATAAAAAAGAGAGCACAGCAAGGTCTTGATTCAGACAATGGGGGTATAGACACTGTTGATTTGGTATTAAATGCAGCAAATTTACAAAAAGGTACAGTCAAATATGATATTAAGAATTTTGATTTTAAAGAATTAGTTGAAAAAGTTATATCTGAAAAAGAAATTTCTATTGAGGCAAAAGGACTAAAGTTAGAGAAAGATATAAAACCTGCCAGCGTAGGCGGGGAAAATACATATAATTTATTTGGTGATGCTTTTTGGTTGAAAGAAGCCTTGAGTAATTTGATAGAAAATTCTATAAAATATACAAAAGAAGGAAAGATAATAGTTGGGTTGAAAAAAGAAAATGGACAAGTCTTGTTTTATGTAAAAGATACGGGTATTGGAATAACTGATGAAGATAAAAAGAATTTATTTACAGAAGGTGGGCGTGGTAAAGATTCTGTAAAAGTAAATGTAGATAGTACTGGTTATGGTTTATATTCTGTGAAATTAATTATTGAAACACATAAAGGTAAAGTATGGGTAGATTCTGAAATAGGTAAGGGCTCTACTTTCTGGATATCTTTGAATGCATAAGAATAAAAAAATATAACCCCTTAAATACCCCTTGTCAGGGGGATATCTATTACGTTTCCTCCCCTGATAAGGGGAGGTTAGGAGGGGTTTGTGCTATAATATCTCTATGACATGGGCTTTAAAAAGACAACTTTTTTATGTAGGTGTTTTGATTGTATTTTTTTTAGTATTTGGATTTTTGATAATTTTTCCATATGTGAATGATATACCGTCTTGTACTGATAATAGACAAAATGGAAATGAGGCTGGAGTAGATTGTGGTGGTTCATGTATTAAAGCTTGTACTTTTGAAGTAGATGAAGTTTCTATTTTATGGTCTCGTGTCTTTCAAGTAGTTCCTGGACGTTATAATGCAGTAGCTCTTTTTGAGAATCATAATAAAAATACAGCTATTTATAAAATAAAATATAAATTTCGTTTTTCAGATAAAGACAATATTTATATAGGCAAGAGAGAAGGAGAAACTTTCGTTCCTCCATCTGGTAAGTTTGCTATTTTTGAAGCAGGTATTGGGGTCGGAAATTCTATTCCTGTGTATACTTCTTTTGAATTTACAGAGACTCCTCTATGGAATAATGTCTCTCAAGATAAAATAGATCAATTAAAAGTATCAGTTTCAAATATAAAATTAGAAAACCAAGACACAAGCCCACGTCTATATGCTACTGTAAGAAACGATTCTCTTTTTAATATTCCTGAGGTGGGTGTAGTTGCACTTTTGTATGATGAAAAAGGTAATGTAGTTTCTTCTAGTCGTACTTATTTAGACATATTAGGAGCAGAAGAGACAAAAGATATTAGTTTTACTTGGCCAGAGTCGATAAAAGGAAATATAGTTTCTAAAGAAATAATTCCTATGTATAATATCTTTTTAGTTAAGTTAAAATAAAGATGTTAGATCCCGTTAGAAATAATATAATACATGTTTCTTGGTTGTTTAATATGCGTAAATTTATTTATGAAAATTTCTAACGGGATAGAAAAATTTATTAAAAGAATAGATTGGCTTCTGGTTTTTTTTATTGTCCCGATAGTATTAGGTGGTCTTTTTACTATGAAATCATTTACACCACAGGGAAATGAAATTAATTTTTTTGAAAAACAAATTGTTTGGATTTTATTAGCATTTTTAGTTTTTTTTGTTTTTTCTTTTATTGATTTTAGATTCTTACGTCGCACAGATGTATTGGTGACATTGTTTTTATTATCTAGTTTTTTATTGGTTATTTTATTGGTTATAGGAAATATAGTAAAAGGTGCACAAAGCTGGTTTTCTCTTGGTTTCTTTTCTTTTCAGCCAGCAGATATTATAAAGCTAGTGCTTATACTTATTTTATCAAAATATTTTTCTCGTAGGCATGTAGAAATTCGAGATATAAAACATATTTTTATTTCTGGATTTTATGCATTTGTACCTTTTGTTTTAGTTTTATTACAGCCAGATTTTGGTTCTGCTATGATTATATTTTTAATCTGGTTTGGTATGGTGCTCGTTTCTGGAATTTCTAAAGTACATTTATTTTTCGTTTTTTTCTCTTGTATTGTGATTTTTGTTTCTTTGTGGATTTTTGCTTTTGCTCCATATCAGAAAGCTCGTATCGTTAGTTTTATAAATCCACTTACCGATATACATGGTTCTGGTTATAATGCATCTCAATCTACTATCGCTGTTGGCTCTGGTCAAGTTTTAGGTAAAGGTTTAGGTTTTGGTACACAATCACGATTGAAATTCTTACCAGAACCACAATCTGATTTTATTTTTGCTGCTTATTCGGAAGAATGGGGTTTTATTGGATCAATGCTTATACTTTTACTTTTTGGTCTTGTTATTTGGAGGATTCTTCATACTGCATCTTTAGGTGTAACGAATTTTGAAATGCTTTTTGGTATTGGAATTGCTATTTTTTTCATGAGTCATATACTCATTAATGTTGGTATGAATATTGGGCTTATGCCTATCACAGGTATTCCATTACCATTTATGAGTTATGGTGGTTCACATTTAGTCACTGAATTTGCTGCTTTAGGTATATTGATGAATATGCGTAAATACGCTAGGTCAGCACACAGAGATGATGTTGGTCATGAATTTATAGGAGCATAAAATAATACAGGCACTAGGCGTTATGCATTAGCTAGATTAAAAAACTAAAGCCTAAATCCTAAAGTCTAAAGCTTATGAACATTATTGATGGTAAAAAAATAAGAGATGAAATATTGACTAAAATAAAAAAAGAAGTTGCTTTTTTGTCGTTTCGGCCGATTTTTTGTGATGTGCTTGTTGGTAACGATAAAGTTTCAATACAATATGTAAAAATGAAAGCATATTATGCGGAAACAGTTGGTATTCATTTTCATAATGCAAATTTCCCTTTTTCTATTACAACAGAAGATTTAATTAAAGAAATAGAAATTTTAAATAAAATTCCATATATGTGTGGAATTATTATTCAACTTCCATTGCCAGAAACTATAGATCGTAGAACGATACTTGATGCTATTGATCCCCATCTTGATGTCGATTGTTTGGGGGCTGTTGCAAGTGAAAAATTTTATAAAGGAGAGATATCTCCTTGTTTCCCGACAGCTCTTGCCTGTATGACTTTACTTGATTCTTTAAATTTTGATATTAAATCCTCCAAAATAGTTGTTTTGGGACAGGGAGATCTTGTAGGGAAACCTGTCACTGCGTTACTTAAATTTAGAGACTTAAATCCGTATGTTATAACGAGTAAGACAGAAAATAAAGAAAAAATTATAAAGGAAGCTGATATTATAATTTCAGGCATAGGAAAGGGGAGTTATATTACAGGTAATATGATAAAGAAAGGAGCCATTTTGATAGATGCAGGTACTTCAGAATCTGGTGCTGGTATTGTGGGTGATGTTGATTTTGAATCTGTAAAAAATGTAGGAGGTTTTATATCTCCTGTGCCAGGAGGGGTAGGGCCTGTGACCGTAGCGATGCTCCTAAATAATGTACTTAATGTAGCGAAACAAAAAAATGTTAAATAATCAAGTCTTTTTCTTTTTTTATAATTTAGCTCACCAGTCAGAAATTTTTGATGGAGTAATTATTTTTTTTGCTGATATTTTTCCCTACTTTGTGGTACTTTTTGCTTTTTTATTTTTGATTTTTCATCATGAAGTTTTGTTTTCTCAAGGTACGATAAAAGAATTTATAAAAAAATGGAAAGAAATTACTTTTGTATTTTTTTCTGGTACTTTTGTTTGGGTCTTGGCCTATTTATTGAAATATTTATTTCATACAGAAAGACCTTTTGATATATTTTCAAATGTTATACCTCTTTTTTCTGAGACAGGTTATGCTTTTCCATCAGGACATGCCACATTCTTTATGGCTTTAGCTTTTTCACTTTTTTTTAGTCACAAAAAAGTTGGTTATATATTTATTTTCTTTACATTATTGATAGGTTTTGCACGAATTATCGCGGGAGTTCATTTTCCAGTAGATATTTTAGGTGGATTTGTTTTAGGTTTTACCATTGCATTTTTTTTAAAAAATGTATACCCCCACACCTAATTTTTTTTATGTGGAATTAGCCTTCTATTCATTGACTTTTTAGGTGTGGGGGTATAGAATAGCTAGATATTTATGTGGAAAAAAGTGATTTATATCTTAATAGTGTTCATTTTAGGGTCTCTAGTGGCTTTTTTTGTTTTTAAGTCAGAGCCAAAGTTAAATTCTAATTTTGAGAATGAGATTTCTTTTTTTAAGAGTTTTCCATTTCGTCTTGGCTTAGACCTTTCTGGAGGAAGTCATTTGATTTATAAGGCTGATGTCAGTGCAGTTCCAAATGGTCAGGTATCTGTTTCAATGGATTCATTACGTGACGTTATTGAACGCAGGGTGAATCTTTTTGGTGTCTCTGAGCCAGTAGTACAAGTACAAAATAGTGGTTTTGTTTCTGGTGCAGAAGAAAAGTTGATTGTTGATCTTCCTGGTGTTACAGATGTAGAAAAAGCAACAGCTATGATAGGGCAGACTCCTCTTTTAGAATTTAAAATTGAAGCACCTAAGGATACTCCACAAAAAGCAACAGTAGACAAAGATGGAAAAGTCACGCTAGATACCTCACCTCAATTTATACCTACAGAGCTTACTGGTAGATATCTTAAAAAAGCTACTTTAGAATTTGATCAAACTACTCGTGAACCAAAAGTAAGTTTGCAATTTGACGATACAGGTACAAAACTTTTTGCACAGATTACAAAAGATAATGTAGGTAAAATGGTTGCTATTTATTTAGATGGAGCACCTATTTCTACTCCAGTCGTACGTGAAGAGATTCCAAATGGACAAGCTATTATATCTGGTAGTTTTACTCCGACAGAAGGTAAACAATTAGTTGGTAGATTAAATTCAGGTGCACTTCCAGTACCTATTACTCTTTTATCTAGACAAACCATAGGAGCTACACTCGGTGGTAATGCTGTTACAGCTGGTGTGAAAGCTGCGATTATTGGATTTTTAGTTGTAGCATTATTTTTAATTCTTTGGTATCGCTTACCAGGATTGATAGCAGTTTTGGCTCTTTTTATATACGTTACTATAATGTTAGCTTTATTTAAATTGCTTCCAGTCACTCTTACAGCAGCTGGTATTGCGGGATTTATTATTTCTATTGGTATTGCTGTAGATGCAAATATTCTTATTTTTGAACGAGTAAAAGAAGAATTACGTTCTGGTAGAACTATTGCCGATGCTGTATCTGCTGGTTTCCAGCGTGCTTGGTCTTCTATTCGTGATTCAAATTTTTCAACAATTATTTCAGCTATAATTCTTTTTTGGTTTGGTACATCTTTGATTAAAGGTTTTGCTTTGACACTTGGTATTGGAGTTTTAATATCAATGTTTTCTGCTGTTATGATTTCTAGGATTTTTCTTTCTGGTTTTATTTTTATAGGAGAAAGTAAGGTCGCGAGATTTTTATTTGGTTCAGGGGTAGGTAAGTAGGCACCAGGCCTTAGGCATTAGCTAAATTGAAAAAAAGCTAGCGCTTAGAGCCTAAAGCCTGGATTTAATTATATGTTTATTATTAAACACAAAAAAATATTTCTTAGTATATCAGTAATTTTGGTTTTACTTTCTATTGCATCTATTTTTATTTTTGGTTTACAGATTGGTATTGATTTTAAAGGTGGTGCATTGACTGAAGTTGTTTATACAAATTATAGACCAGTACAAGCTGATTTGGATGCACAGTTTAAAACCCTTGATATTGGTTCTATACTTATCCAACCAACAGGAGAATTAGGTTATATTATTAAATCTGTTGATTTGACTGAAATACAACATTCTTTGCTTTTAAAAACACTTTCACAAGATGGTAAAAATCCACTAGAAGAAAAAGATTTTAATTCTATTGGTCCTTCTGTTGGACGAGAACTTACAAGAAAAGCTATTATTGCCATAGTCCTTGTATCTATTGGAATTATATTATTTATTGCATTTGCATTCAGAAAAGTTTCTAAACCAGTTTCTTCTTGGAAATATGGTTTAATGGCTATCGTTTCATTACTTCATGATGTTATTATACCGATTGGACTTTTTACTATTCTTAGTCATTTTTATGGAGCTGAAGTAGATACATTATTTGTTGTTGCAGCACTTACTATTTTAGGGTTATCTGTTTCTGATACTATTGTTATTTTTGATAGAATTCGAGAGAATTTAAGAAATAAAATAGAGACTAATTTTAATGATACTGTCGGAAGAAGTTTAGATCAATCATATATGCGATCTATTTTCACATCACTTACTGTTATTATAGTATTATTGTCTCTTTTCTTTTTTGGTCCAGAATCTATTAAATATTTTGCATTAATGCTCACAGCTGGAATGTTTTTTGGAACATATTCCTCTATATTTCTTGCATCTCCACTACTTGTTTTAATTGAAGAATTGCAAACTAATAAGCAAGCAAAAAAATAAAAAAGAGATTTTTTATGATATAATAATAACTGGTTCGGTTTATTATTTATTAATTTAATTTCGCTTTTTGCGATAAAATATATGGATATATTAACAATTATTTTGATAGTTTTAGGACTTGTCGTTTTGTGGATTATTTTTGCATATAATAGTTTTGTTAGATTAATTAATCGTACAAAAGAAGCTTGGGCTGATATTGAAGTTCAATTAAAACGTAGATATGATTTAATTCCAAATTTGGTAAATACTGTAAAAGGTTATGCTACTCATGAATCAAGTGTATTTGAAAATGTTACAAAGGCTCGTAGTTTAGCTATGGGGGCAGGAAGTTTGTCAGATAAAGCTGGAGCAGAAAATATGTTAACTGGAGCACTAAAATCTGTTTTTGCAATTTCAGAAGCTTATCCAGAATTGAAAGCAAATCAAAATTTCTTAGCATTACAAAGTGAACTTTCCGATACAGAGAATAAAATTCAAGCAGCTCGCAGATTTTATAATAGTAATGTAAGAGATTTAAATATTTCAATAGAGAGTTTTCCTAATAATGTTATTGCGAGTACTTTTAAATTCTCAAAAATGGAATTATTTGATCTTGCCGATAACGATGTTGCTCAAAATCCTGTTGAAGTTAAATTCTAAATGGCTACATTATATACACAACAATCAAAAAATATTACAAAAACATGGCTTTTGATGAGCGTATTTTTAGTAATAGTTATTGGTATTGGATTTTTCTTTTCACAGTATTATGGGAATCCAAATATTCTTTATATTTTTGTTATTTTTAGTATTGTGATGAATGTTGCAAGTTATTGGTATTCAGATAAAATTGCACTCAAATTAAATCATGCTAGATATATAAAGAGAGAAGACAACATAGATCTTTGGAATACAGTTGAAAATCTTTCAATTACAGCAGGGCTTCCAATGCCTAAGGTTTGTATTATGGAAGAAGTTTCTCCTAATGCTTTTGCGACAGGACGTGACAAGAATCATGCCGTTGTCTGTGTGACGACAGGTTTACTTTCGATTTTAGATAAAACTGAGCTTGAGGGAGTGATTGCTCATGAGCTTTCTCATATAGGGAATAGAGATATTTTGCTTTCGACGGTTGTTGTCGTACTTGTTGGTTTTGTCTCTATTGTGGCTGATATTTTTTTACGATCTACTTTTTTTGGTTTAGGAAGAAGTAGAGATAGTGAAAATAATAATGGTGGAATAATGATAATTGTTGGAATTGTAATTTCAATTCTAGTTCCTATTTTTGCTATGCTTTTACAGTTTGCTATATCTCGTAAAAGGGAATTTTTGGCAGATGCTTCTGGTGCCCTCATTACTCGTTATCCAGAAGGTCTTGCTAGTGCACTACAGAAAATTTCAAGTCATTCAAGTAAAATGCAATATGCAAATAAAGCTACTGCTCATCTTTTTATTGTTAATCCTTTTGGTAGTGGGAGACAATTAAAAAAAGAAATATCTAGTCTTTTTAGCACTCATCCCAAAGTAGAAGACAGAATAAAAGCTTTGATTGGTAGGTAATATTGAGGTATACTGTTTATATATGGAGATTAAGGATATAGAAAAACTTGCTGAATTAGCAAAAATTGAATTATCTAATGATGAAAAAGAAGGGCTTCTAAAAGATTTAGATGGTATTTTATCTTATGTTAAACAGATAGAAAGTGTAGAGGTAGATGATATATTACCAGAATATAATCTGAGAAATGTTTGGAGAGAAGATGAGATAAAAAATTCAGTTTTTTCTAGAGATTTAATAATTAATCAATTTCCAGATTCACAAGATGGGTTTTTGAAGGTAAAAAAGATTTTATGATGTGATTTTTAAAAAATCTAACAGTAAAATGGTATGTTAAATATAAAAGAACTTACAATAGAAAAAGCAGGAGAGATGATGAAAAAAGGAGAATTAACTTCTGTAGATTTAGTATCTGCTTGTTTAAAAAACATAGAAGAGAAAAATAAAGAATTAAATGTTTTTCTTGAAGTTTTTAATGATGCTATAGAACAATCAAAAAAAGCTGATGAAATGATAAAAAATGGAAAAGGAACAGAGCTAACAGGTATACCGATAGCAATAAAAGATAATATTCTTATAACAGGGTATGTTGTGAGTTCAGGATCTAAGATATTAGAAAATTATGTTGCGAGTTATGATGCTTTTGTAATTAAAAAATTAAAAGAAGCTGGAGCTGTTTTGATTGGTAGGACAAATATGGATGAATTTGCCATGGGTTCTTCGACAGAAAATTCTGCGTATGGTCCAGTTAAAAACCCGATTGATCCGTCTAGAGTTCCTGGTGGTTCTTCTGGTGGTTCAGCTGCTGCTGTCGCTTCTGGTATGGCTTTAGGAGCCCTAGGGTCTGATACAGGAGGGTCTATTCGTCAGCCTGCATCATTTTGTGGACTTGTAGGAATGAAGCCTACTTATGGTGTTGTTTCACGTTCTGGACTTACTGCAATGTCTTCTTCTCTTGACCAGATAGGTCCTTTTGCAAAGACGAGCCGAGATGCAAAAATAATTTTTGATTGTATTGTAAGATATGATGAAATGGATAGCACTTCTGTAGATTTTTCATTGTCGGGTGTTGGACACCCGATTGTCGGGTGTCCAACACCCGACAAGAAAGTTGTTGGTGTTCCAAGAGATTTTTTGAAAGATGGAGTTGATATAGAAGTGCTGAAAAGTTTTGAAGAATCATTAGAAAAATTAAAAAATAAAGGATATGAAATAAAAGATGTTGTTATGCCTCTTTTAGAATATTCTTTACCTGTTTATTATATAATAATGCCGGCAGAAGTCTCTACTAATCTTTCACGATTAGATGGTGTAAGATATGGATTACGAAAAGAAGGGGATAATATTTTTGATAGTTATAAAAAAAGTAAATCTATTGGTTTTGGTTCTGAAACTAAAAGAAGAATAATTCTTGGTACTTATGTTTTATCACATGGATATTATGATGCTTATTATAATAAAGCCTGGAAGGTTCGCAGAGCTATCATAAAAGAATATGAAGATATTTTTAAAGAAGTAGATTTTGTTATGACTCCGACAGCTCCTACAGCAGCATTTAAATTTGGTGAGAAAAAAAATCCACTACAAATGTATTTGGAAGATATTTTTACTGTATCAGCAAATATTGCGGGTATTCCTGCTATTTCTATACCTTCTAGCTTATCTAGTATTGGTTTACCCATAGGTGTACAATTTGTTGGGCCAGCATTTTCAGATGAATCTTTATTTGCCATTGAAAAAGATTTAGGAGATAATAAATAATATGAATTCTGCAGATACATATAATAGTACTAATCCTTTGATAAAGGATTCTGTTTTAGGTTCTAAATTTTTTAATCCACAATATTTATTTGATCAAGGTTATGATATTTTAAGTTATGTTTTAACAGCAAAAACATTAGAAATTTTTTATACTATTGTTTCTATTTTTGCTGTTTTTTTTATAGCTATCATCGTTTATACTACTATAAGAATGTTTGAAATTAGAAAAAAAGAACATGAACATTTACATCATGAGATAGCTGAATATGCTCACAATCAAGCTTTAAAAGAAAAAGAAATACAGTTTAGTGGAGTGTTTAAAAATGAACGATGGAAGAAAGTTTTAGATTATCTTTTTTCAATAAATGAAAATGATTGGAAATTAGCAATTATTGAAGCTGATTTAATGCTTTTTGATTTATTAATCAAATTAGGATTTAAAGGGGAAACCATGGGAGATAAATTAAAAGAAGTAGATAGAGACAGTTTTCGTAGTCTTAATTCTGCTTGGGAAGTACATAATATAAGAAATAAAATAGCTCATGAAGGTTCTTCTTTTGAGATTTCATTACATGAAGCAAAAAGAGTGATTGCTCTTTATGAGCAAATTTTTCAAGAGTTTGGATATATATAACTTCATCTCAAATTCTCTCCTTTAAAAGTAGAGGAAGATTTTATTGTTGCGGGGTCACGAATCGAACGTGAGTCTTAAGGTTATGAGCCTTACGAGATACCTCTTCTCTACCCCGCTATATAAGCTATATTATATTAAATCTATATAATTTGCAACTTGTTTTTGTATTTGGATTTATTATAATACCTGTGATATAATATCATATATGTCTAAATATGAGTTAAAAGGAGAAGCTCAAAAATTAAGAAGAGAAGGGTATCCAATTAATGAAATTAAAAAAAAGCTAGGGCTTTCAAAAAGTACAGTTAGCCTTTGGTGTAGAGATATAATTCTTACAGAAGAACAATATAAAAAAATTAAAAAAGAACATATATTTAAAACACAAAAAGGTAGACTAATCGGGGCTCAGATGAATAAAAATAAAAGAATTAACGCCATTAAAGATGCAAATATTTTAGGAAGAAAACTTATTAGAAAGATTTCTAAAAGAGAATTATTATTAATTGCAATTGCTTTGTATTGGAGTGAAGGGTCAAAAAGTGACCGTACCTCTGGTTTTATATTTATAAATTCAGATCCAGAAATGATTTTAGTCATGAAATTATTTTTGATAAATGTTTTACATATACCACTTGAAGAAATTGTATGTTCAATTCAGATTAATAGGATCCATGAGGAGAGAATAGATAAGGTCTTGAATTTCTGGAAAAAACTGCTACAATTACAAAATAGTCAATTCAGAAAGCCTTATTATGTAAATACAAAAGTAAATAAGGTATATGATAATTACGAAAATTACTATGGTATATGTAGATTAGCTGTAAGAAAGGGAATGAATTTAAAGTATAGAATGCTTGGCTTAATTAAGGCAATTAAGGAAGATATTTTGCCGGTATAGTTCAATGGTAGAACAGTGCACTCATAAAGCACAAAAAATGGTTCAATTCCATTTACCGGCACAAAAATTTAATTATATATTGGTTAGTATAATATCCTGTCACGAGATATAATGTATTTATGCCTATTTATAAAAAGGTAAATAAAGATTTTTTTAAAAAATGGACTAGAGATATGGCTTATGTTTTAGGATTTTTTGCAGCAGATGGATATATTACTGTGAATAAAAGAGGAGGACAGTTTTGGTGTATTCAGATTATAGATAAAGAGCTTTTGAAAAGTATAAAAAAAGTCATTGAAGCGGAACATAAAATTAGTATTCGTTTACCAAGTAAAAACAAACCAAATGAAAGTATTATATATAGACTTCAAATCGGTAGTTTTGAAATGTGTGATGATTTACGCAATTTAGGTTTTTCTGAAAGAAAGACAAAAAGTTTAGCAATACCAAACATATCTAAAAAATATTTTCCAGATTTTGTTCGGGGATATTTTGATGGTGATGGAAGTATTTGGATGGGTTTTGTTCATAAAGAGAGGAAGCATAAGACTCCTGTTATTTTTACTGCTTTTACTTCATGTTCTTATAATTTTTTAAAAGAGTTACAAAATAGGCTTAATTTAATTGGTGTATTTGGTGGTTGTATTTATAAATCTAAAAAACGACGATTTTATCGATTACAATTTAGTACTTTAAGTACTTTGAAATTATATAATTTAATGTATAATGATAATATAAAGGATTTTTCAGGGTTATTACTTAATAGGAAAAAGATAATTTTTGAAAAATTTAATAATTTGCGGCTGTAGTTCAACGGTGGAACACTCGCCTGTCACGCGAGAGGTCGTGGGGTCAGCACCCATCAGCCGCGCATCATCGGACGAAGGAGGTCAAAAACCTCCTTTTGCCGTTTTTGGAAAGATGTAAAGAAACTTTCTAAACAAGTAAAACCCTCTTTGCTTCAATGTGATATAACTCCTGAAGAGTTTGAGAAACTATCTATTTCCGAAAAGGTATCGGCAATCCCACTTCTAAGACAGATTTCAAACACTATAAAAAATAAGTTCAATAACCCTAATGAAATACCTAACAACTATAAAAATGGTCAACAGCCATTTTTATCAGCTGACTGGGTTCTTTGGAAAATAAGATGGGCTGTTGATAATCAAGGACCACGCTATGGTTTAAGGGTTATGTATGCCATAAACGGTAAACATATTGTTTTTTCTACAATAAAACACAGGAAAGAGGTGAAAGATACAGAGAGTGAGTTTCAAAAGGAGACAGTGGAAAGATTAAGCACCTTCTTTGCTGTAAACAAGTCAGACTAATTTTTTTGGAAAATGTATTTGACAAATACCCCTATTGTATAGTATAATATAACCCGTAAAATG
>Ga0210057_1004660_pt1 | contig 18059 bp, 21 predicted proteins | sample CryGeyCG2114_010_2_FD_183968 | JGI IMG/M metagenome (GOLD analysis project Ga0210057, IMG submission 183968) | Groundwater microbial communities from aquifer - Crystal Geyser CG10_big_fil_rev_8/21/14_0.10 (SPAdes) (version 2) | ecosystem: Environmental > Aquatic > Deep subsurface > Groundwater ...
ATGTTTAGAATGAGGTATAATCATTTCAGACCTCATGCAAGTCTGCATGGGAAAGCCCCAGCAGACATTTATTTTGCATTCGATAAGCTATTTTAGAGGGTTACGACATATGTCGGTGGATTGCACAGCTGTTAAGTCACAGATATCTTTTTAAATTAAGTGTATCCTTACTAAGTTATGAAAAAGAATTTTGCGATTATAGGCTGTGGAGGATATATCGCCCCAAGGCATTTACAAGCAATAAAAGACACGGGAAATGAGCTTATTGTAGCTTTAGACAAATCGGACTCTGTGGGGATTTTAGACAGATACTTTAGAGACGTTCATTTTTTCACGGAATTTGAAAGATTCGATAGGCATGTAGAGAAATTAAGAAGACAAGAAGGCAATAGAAAGATAGATTTTGTCAGTATATGTTCGCCAAATTACCTACATGATTCACATATAAGATTTGCTTTCCGAATTGGAGCAGACGCAATTTGTGAAAAGCCTTTAGTTTTGAATCCTTGGAATTTAGACTCATTAGAAAGATTGGAGAAAGAAACAGGAAGAAAAGTTTTTACGATTTTACAACTAAGGACTCATCCCTCAATAATTGAGCTGAAAAAAAAGATAGGTGGAGAAACAAGTGGTCGAAAATGTGAAGTTGAACTCACATACATAACTCCCCGGGGAAGATGGTACGATACATCTTGGAAAGGGGACGTGTCTAAATCAGGAGGGTTGGCTATGAATCTTGGTGTGCATTTTTTTGATATGCTCATCTGGATTTTTGGGGGTGTTGTTGATTGCGAGGTACACTATTCAAATAACAAAAGAATGGCAGGATATTTGGAATTGAAAAATGCAAACGTCAAATGGATGCTTTCCACAGCAAAGAAAGATTTACCTGAGAATATTGAGAAAGGCAAGATATATTCTGCTTTTAGGTCAATAAAAATTGATGGATATGATCTTGAGTTTTCAGATATTTTCACAGGCTTGCATACAGAAGTTTACAAACAAATTCTCAAAGGCAATGGATATGGTATCCGCGATGTAAGGCCTTCTATTGAACTGGTTTGTAAAATCAGGGATATGAAACCAGTTGTAATTGACAACGAGAAAGTTCATCCACTATTGAAGAAAAATTCTGATTTAGGCAATTCAGCATCCAGAGAATATTTCGTACACCCAACCTCTGTGGTTGACATTGGATCTGAAATAGGAAAAGGAACAAAAATTTGGCATTATAGTCATTTAATGAAAGGTAGCAAGGTGGGGGAAAGCTGTGTCTTAGGACAAAATGTTTTTGTCGGGGAAGATGTTAAAATTGGTTCTAGATGTAAGATACAGAATAATGTTTCTGTCTATTCGGGGGTTGAGCTTGAGGACGACGTTTTTTGCGGACCATCTATGGCTTTTACAAATGTTGTCAACCCGAGGGCATTTGTTGAGAGAAAAGATGAGTTTACTAAAATACTTGTCAGGAGAGGGGCAACAATTGGCGCAAAGGCGACTGTTGTCGGAAATGTTTCTGTCGGTGAATATGCTTTAGTCGGGGCAGGAGCTGTTGTTACTAAAAACGTGCCTTCATATGCCTTAGTGCTTGGTGTCCCTGCAAAGCAGATAGGGTGGGTGTGTAAATGCGGCGAGATACTAACAAAAGAACTAAATTTAGATGTGGAGAAAATTTTACTATGTGAAAAGTGTGGCGAGAAATATAGACATTATGGGGGGGAATTTTTACCTGTGCAAAATTTTTTTTGAAAATGGAGATAAAATTTTGTGATTTGAAGAGGCAATATAGTTTTTTAAGAGAGAGAATAGAAAATAGAGTTGGAAAAGTAATCAGCAACGGGAATTTTGTTGCGGGGCAGGAAATTAAAGAAATTGAAAGGAAACTAAAAGAGTTTGTTGGAGCTAAGCATGCTATCGGAGTTTCTTCTGGCACAGACGCACTTTAGCTGCATTGATTGCGCTGGGCGTTGGGAAAGAGGATTATATTATCACTACACCATTTACTTTCATAGCTACTGCTGGAGTTATTTCTTTTTTAGGATCAAAACCTTTATTTATCGACATTGACGAAAGAACATTTAATATCGATACTAGAAAATTAGAGAAGTTTTTAGAGAAAACTGATGAAAAAGTAAAGGGAATTATTGCTGTTGACTTGTTTGGGCAAACAGCAAATTATGATGAAATTCACAGGATTACCGAGAAATATAGGTTGTTTGTTTTAGAAGACGGAGCTCAGCCATTGGGTGCAGAGTATAGAGGCAAAGGGGCGTGTTCTCTAGAAGACATTTCTACAACCTCATTTTTCCCCCCTAAACCATTATGTTGTTTTGGAGACGGCGGAATGGTTTTTACTAATAATGATAAGATTGCTGAAAAAATAAAATTAATTCGGAATCATGGGCAGAGTGAAAGATATAAACATGAGGTTATCGGCTTGAATTTGAGATTAGATAATCTGCAGGCAGCAGTTTTGCTTGGAAAGTTTGGTGCGTTTGTTAATCAAGAGATAGATAACAGGATTAGGGGTTGCTAGGCTACACAGCCAAAAGTTTGGAGAAGACAAGATTGTTGTCCCATTTATTGAAGAATGGAATAAATCCGTTTTTGCACAGTATTCTATTTTAGTTGAAAGAAGAGATGAGTTGAGAAAATTCTTAGGAAAGAAAGGGATTCCTGCTGCAATTCACTACCCAAAACCATTGCATCTTCAGAAAGCTTTTTCAGATTTAGGATATAAAGAAGGAGATTTTCCTGTTAGTGAACAAGTTTCTGAAAGAATAATTTCATTACCAATGGATGCTTACAAAACAGATTAAGAGGTTTCAGTTGTTGTTGGGAAAGTGAAGGAGTTTTATAATGTTAGTTAAAAATCTTGGAGGAATAGACCTCGCGTCAGCTTTGGCTTTCCTCCTTTTAGTCTTCGGAATTGACGTTTTTACACAGTATATTTTCTTTTGTGTAGGGCTGCTCCCGATAAAAGGGCTGTTCGCATTTAAAGGAGACGTTTTAAGCCTTGTCGATTTGTTCGTAGCGGCTATTTTATTGTTATCTTTAATTTTGGCATTCCTGTTTTTCTGCTTTGGACTCCAGCTTTTTTGCTCTTAGCAAAGAGTGTTGTTAGTTTCCTCTAAACTCTATTAGCTAACCAATTACTAAAGAAATATTCTCTTCTGTGAAACTTTCCACTTTCCACTAAAGAGAAAACATCCAAAAGAGAATGAAAAACCATCCCCATAAAAATATAGAAGAAAGGAGAGAAAAAGATCGCGAGCACGCCCACTAAAGCGTGGAATTCTATCGTGTGAAATAAATGGAAATCAGATTTTTTTCTAATTCCCCTTGCGATTTCTTTTTTTTCTTGTTCTCTCAACCTGTCGTGATATTCAAATGATTTTTTCAGACTGTATTTTTTTGTTTTGATAACTGAGGCTATATAATGGTCGAAGTCTATAAGAAAAGAAGAGAGAAAAACCAGAGCGAGATTAACAAGAGCAATTTGTGGAGAGGACATCCAGATTATGAATGTGAATATTGCTCCGAAAAAAATGTGCCAGCGAGGTAACATTTTAATAAAAGATTTAAGGAGATTTTAAAGATTTATATTAGTTGTTTATCCTTTTAATTATCTCCGCGAAGGCAGGTCTTGTGATTAAAATTCCGGCGGTCACTCCGATTATTGTTGTTAACGCGAAGCCTTTGAACAAGCCGGCGCCCGCCCAGTAAAGGGGAATCATTGCCGCGACGAGAGTTAAGTAAGCGGAAAGAATGATAGAGGAAGCTCTCTTTAGTTTGTCTTTTATACTTAAAGACTTTGTTTGTGAAGCCTCGTCCAAAATGATTATTTGCTGGTCAACTCCGGTTCCTATCGTCGCTAAAATTCCTGCTATGGAAGGCAGGTCGAGATTCCATTTGATTAAAGCAGCGAAGCCAAGAATTATAAATAACTCAGAAAAGGAAGTTAAGAGCAAAGCCAGAGAGGCTTTGAATTTTCTGTAACGGATGAAAACAATCAGAGAAACAGCCAGAATCGCGGCGGTTATTGCGGTTATTATCGAAGAAGTGAATTCTTTTCCTAGAGTTGGAGAAACTGTGTCTAGCTTGACTATTTCTAATTTGTAAGGGAGACTTCCTGTTAAGAGAATTGTTTGTAAATTGTTCATTTCTTTTCTTGTTTCTTCTAATGCCCTCTCTTGCGTTTCTCCGGTGCCCGAACCTTGGATTGATATCTGCGTTGTCGCCTGTCCTCTTAATGAACTTCCAATCAGTAAAGAGTCAACTTCTTTGTCGTCGATAAAAAGGAAGAGTGATTCGTTTAGGTATCTGCCTGTTTCGTCTAAGGATAATTCGGAGGTTACGTCGGCGTGTTTTTTAGCGGCTTCTTCTGTTAAAAAAATAGTGAAAGCGAAGTTGCATGCGTATCCTCCCTGACTTATAGAACAACCGGTAACCGCCGCACAGGTCGCGTCATTTCTGCAAACGTCCGCGATATCCTTCTCTCCGCCGCTGAAAACAGTCTCGTTTGCTATTTTTGCCTCAAACTTTCCCTGCTGTGCGATTAGCTGTTCTAAGTCGTCGGGAGTTGCTCCTGCTACTTCAACTAACATAAATTTATTTCCGGACAAGTCTGAAATTCCCTGAATGTTAACATCAGACAAGCCAAAAATATTAAATCGGTTTCTGCTTATGTCCACTAAATCCTGAAGTTCAGAGTCTGTGACAGGAACGTCTGGTTGGACGAGTGCGCGGGCCCCGCCTCTTAAGTCAAGGCCTGTTTGGATGTTTGTTTTTTGAATGTCTTCTACAGTTATTTGAGGTATTTCGCTTGTTAAAAAAACATAGTTGTTTTCTTTTGTAATTATATCAAGTCTTTTTTCTTCTTCATCTATAAATATGGAATTGATTACCCTTGAATAATCTTCCAGATTTTCTATTTTTTCCCCGTTTATTTCTTTTATTACCTCTCTGGAAGTTAAACCTGCTTCCGCTACGGTTGAGCCTTGTTCTACAAATTTCACTGCAACTCCCGTGTCAAACGTCGGTTTAATTACAAGCAAGGAGAGAATTAGGGCTATTACGAGGATCCAGATTCTTATCGGTATTTTCATCGAGAGGCCTCCTTTCTTTCGGCATACCATTTTAGAATCGCGGCGTTTGCGAGCCATGTGTTGAACAAGTCAAAGCCGAGACCGATTAAGAGGATTGTAAACATCTGTCTTAGAACTTCTGAGGTGTTGCGGATTATTATTAGTGCGATAAAAATTGCGGCGATGGAAGTAAGAGTCATTGTGAGGCCGGTTTTGAAGGCACCGTAAATCCTCTCATTGATTGTTCCTTCTTTTTTCTTAATCGTTCTTGTTGTCAGCAAGATATCAGTGTCGACGCTGTAACCTATCAAAAGCAGGAAGGCGACGACGCCTGCGATTGAAAGAGGTATTTTTAATAAGCCAATTACCGCGACTGTCAAAACTATGTCTGAGAATGCTGCGAAAATAACTGCCAGGCTTGGAACGAAAGTCCTGAAGATTAGAAAGATGACTATCGCCATGAAGATGAATGCGATGATGATTGCGAATCTTATTTGTTTGTAGAATCCTTGCGATAGAGCCGCGCCTGAAAATTCGACTGAAGAGTTGTCTTTGTTTAATTCATAGCCCAAAACGGATTCAAGTGCAGGTCGGATGTCTTCAACTTCGGATTGGGTTTCTAAGATAAAACCTTTCTGCTGTCCTGTTCTGAAGTCGGAGAGCTCTCTGATTTTTATGTCTGGAAAATTTATCTGAATAGAGGAAAACAATTCTTCAATTGATACTTCTGGGTCAAGAACGGTGATTGTTGTTCCACCTGTTAAAGTTACGTCTTTGAAGATTACATCGCCGTGCTGTGAGTTGAAATTTATCAGAAAAACAAGTGCCAGAATTGTTAAAGTTACCGGAATGAAAAAGAGATATTTGTAACTCTTATCGTACCAGCTTTTTTCTGGTTTTTCTGTTAGTTGTTCCATTTAGAATATAGGAAAAACTGGGGTTTTAAATTTATTGGCAAAGGAAGGGTGTCGCAACTGCGGGAGACGAGTTTCAAGATAATTTGTTATATTACTATGTCGGAAAATTTCTTGGAGAAATTCCCTAGAGTTTTATGACAACTATCTTCCGGAATTTTAAAAGTAGATAACTTCCAATTTTGTGGCAGAGCTTTGGCAAGATGCCTCCAGAGAGACAAGTAAAAACTTAAGGATTGATTAAATAACTAATACATTTAATCTCGGGAAGCAGGAGGTGTTAAGTTTTCGGGAGTTGATATTGTACAAGGCAGATTTATAGTTATTGTGATAATGTCGGGAAATTTGCCCTCGACAAATTTCCGAATATTTTAAGTTTGTTATGAAAATTTTGGTAGAGAAAAACTCCAGATTTTCTACACGCACCGGGAAGCAAAAATTTATAACTGACAATTGCCAATTAGTTATATGCATACACTTCCACAGGAGATAGAGGTTTGGTATATTATTCCGGCGATAAGAAGGGAAATGGCTTTGTGTTTTTCAAGAGAGCACAATGTTAGCTATGACAATATTGCTTCTATGATGGGTCTGACCAAAGCGGCGATTTCCCAGTACATTTCAGGAAAAAGAGTCGGGAGAATAAAGATGCACCCTAAGGCGATTGAAGAAGTGAAAGTGTCGTGTAATAGGGTTGTGAAAAGCAAGAGTGATGTGACTAAGGAAATATTGAAGATTCTTGGGATTATAAAAAAGAAAAATTTACATTGCGAGATTTGTGGGGAACTTGTAGACGGAGAGTTTCATAACTGCAAGGAGGTTGAAGTTCCCGAAATAGAGGTTTAGTTGCTAAGGATGGTTAAGGAAATTGAACACAAAGGGAAGAAGTTTTTTCAGTGCGAGAGCTGTGAGATGTGCTACAAAGAACCCAAGCTGGCTGAAAAGTGCGAGAATTTTTGCGAGGAACATAGGGGAGGCAGTATTGAAATAACAAAGCACGCCGTTGAGATAGGTTAACCAAGTTCACTAAACTCTTTTATACTGGCTTGTTTTCTGTAAGATATGAGATTGAAGATACTTGTAATTTATGGTTCTGTTAGGTCTGACAGACAGGGAATCAAGGCAGCCAGATTTATCTTGAGTAAGTTAAAAGAGAGAGGACATGACGTTGAACTGATTGACCCTGTTCAGTATAAACTGCCCTTGCTTGACAAGATGTATAAAGAATATAAGCAAAGCAAGGCGCCCCGAACTTTGGAGAAGCTGGCCAAGATGATTAAAGAGGCAGATGCTTATGTAATTGTTTCCGGAGAGTATAACCACTCGCCGCCGCCGGCGTTGATGAATTTGCTTGACCACTTTCTTGAGGAGTATTTCTTTAAGCCCAGTGCGGTTGTGAGTTATTCATCGGGACCTTGGGGAGGAGTGCGTTCAACTTCACACTTAAGAGACTTTCTTGCTGAGATGGGGATGCCGACGATTCCAACATCTTTGCCGGTTCCGAAAGTTCAGGATGCGTTTGATGATAAAGGAAATCCTAAAGAGGGAGAGTCTTGGGACCGCCGTTCAAAACAATTCATTGAGGAGTTAGAATGGTATGCCCTTGCTCTGAAAAATCAAAGAAAGAAAGGCAGACCTTATTAACAAATCTGCTTTTCCCGTCTGAACAAAAAATCTGAGGCATCCAAAAAATCTTCGGCAATATACGTCTTGTCGCGGTAAGACTTGTTCTTTTTGTGTCTCATTAACTTCATGTCCTCGTCGCTTTCGTTTTTGAAAGGAACCAGTATTCCCGTTCCTGAAATGTTATGAGCTGTTTCAACATCGCTCTTTCTGTCTCCGATGACATAGATGTTAGTGTCTTTTTTTCTGAAGCCCTCTTTCTTTAATGCTTCCAACACCATTCCGGGAGATGGTTTTATGCATGTGCAGTTGCAAACAAATCTTTTGTTAAACTTCAGTTTGCTTTCCTTTGCATATTTTGGCGAGACATGAGGGCATAAAATGTAACCATCGATTCTTGCTCCTTTTTCTTTGATTCTGCGGATTACAGCTTTGCAAACTTCACCGGCTCTTTTTTTTGTCAGCAGGGTAAATTCCTTAACAGCCACGCCGGATTGGTTTGTTATCATGTAGATTTTTGCTTCGGGAAGTTTCTTATTTATTTTTTTCAGACCCTTGACTACGGTTTTCAAAATTTTTATTTTGCTTCTCCAGTTATTTGTCCTCCCAAGATAATATTTGTTGTCATAAATCAAAGTGCCATCTCTGTCAACACAAATTAAAATTTTTTTATTATCCATTTGCTCGTATTTAATTGCTATAACTTGAGACCGCCAATCACTTAAATTATATTTTTCTCTTAGATGTTTAGCGGCTAAGGTGTGCCCCTTTTCTTTTATATCAAATTTATCTAAAATTTTATTCCATTCTCTAAAGGTTTTTTGCGTTCTTTTCGGTATTTTTCCATCGCTTAAATCAGAATATCCTTTTTTCATAATTCAACAAGGTCTCCTTTAGAAAAATAATCTTTTATATTTATTTTCAGACATCTGTAAACCTTGTTAGGTATTCCTATATTAACAAGGTAAATTTTTCCAGTATTTTTTTTTGAAGCGTGTTTTAGCCCTATTTTTGGAAGCGCGAGTGTTAGGGTGTAAGTTGCTTCAACGCAGGGTGCGTAGGGTTTTCCTGAATTTGGGTCAAGCCCGGAGGGCAGGTCGAGCGAAACGACTTTTACCCCCTTCTTTTTCATTGAATTTATGTAATTGATGAAGTCTGCGTATTTTCCTTTTGGCTCGCCTTTGATGTTGTATCCGAGAAGAGCGTCTATTATCACATCGCCTTTTTTTAGTTTAGTTTTTTTCTTTTCTTTCATTCCAGTTTTTCTAAGAATGTGGAGCTGTTTCGCCGGAATAGGATTTAAATTCTTAGAAGCAGAAACTATTTCCGTTTTTATTCCTTTTATCGATAGATGGCGTGCGGCAACTAAACCTCCTCCGCCGTTGTTTCCCTTTCCGAAGAATACTGCAACTTTTTTTGGTTTTAGCTCCGAAACAAAATCCGCTAAGTTTCTTCCGGCATTTTCCATCATCTGTAAAATACTTATGTTGTATTCCCCGACGGCTATTTTATCCACTTCTGACATCCGCAAAGAAGTTACGTATTTCATTTTATTATCTTCATTAAACCATTTAATTTTTCTTTTAGCATTTTTTCGTTTTTGGCTTCTGCGTTTATTCGCAGGAGGGGCTCGGTGTTTGAAGTGCGGACATTGAACCACCAGTCTTTGAAATTAACGGTCAGTCCGTCCAACTTGTTCACTTTACCTGCCCATCCTTTGTAGAAATTCTCTACTTTTTTTAATATTATTGTTTTATTTTTTTCCTCCATACTAATCTCTGGCGTTTGCGAATAAACTTGAAACTCTTTTATAATTTCGGAAAATTTTTTCCCATCTTGTTTTGCCAGTGATGCAATTTCAACTATTTTCAGAGATGAAATCACGCCGGAATCTGCGTAAAAATTGTTTTTGTAATAGTAGTGTGCTGAGTGCTCGCACCCGAAGATTGCCTTCGTTTTTCTCATTCTGGCTTTAATAAAATAATGTCCTACTTTTTCTTTTATCGGAACACCGCCGTATTTTTTTACGGTGAGCGGGACGATTCTGGACATGACGAGGTTATAAACCACCGATTCTTTGTGGTTTAGGCAGAGATGTTTTGCAATTAACGCGGCGATGACCGAGGAAGACACTGCTCTACCTTTTTCGTCCACGAAGAAAACACGATCCATATCACCGTCAAAAGCAATTCCGAAATCAGATTTAGTTTCGACAACTTTTTTCCTTAAATCCCTGATATTTTCCAGCTTTGCAGGATTCGCTTCGTGGTTTGGGAAAGTTCCGTCAAGTTTAAAATCAAGAGGAATTATTTTGACTTTTAAATTTTTGTAAACTATGGGAACTATTTTACCAGCCATCCCGTTTCCACCGTCAACTACAATCTTCAGACCTTTTATTCTTTTTGTGCTTACAAAAGAACGGACATGTTTTACATACTCCCTGGAGAAATTTTTCTTTTTTATTTTTCCTCTGCTTTTTGAACTTGGGAATTTATTTTTTTCCACTAACGAGCGAATTTTTAGTAAGCCCGAACTTTCTCCGACGGGAATTGCGTGTTTCCTAACCAACTTTATGCCGTTGTATTTTGCGGGATTGTGAGAGGCAGTTATCATGGCGGCTGGTTTTTTCAAAAAGCCAGAAGCAAAGTATAATCCTGGAGAGTCAATTTCTCCTATGTCGGTTACACTTGCGCCCTGCTCTAAAACTCCTTTGACGAATGCGTCCCGTAGTTTGTGAGAAGAAAGTCGCATGTCATGCCCAACGAGAACTTCTTTAGCTTTCAAAAATGCGACGAAAGCTCTGGCAGTTTTGTAAGCGATTTCCTCATCCAATTCCAAACCTGCGACGCAACGAACATCATTTGGCTTAAAACATATTTTTATTCGTTTGGCGATATTTATTTTTCTCATTTTTTGGCAGAAAGTTTTATGCACGCCACCTTGCTCTATTTTTTCTGCTCCAATTTTTTAATTTAACAGGACCTTCGCTTCCAGTTTTATATTCATGCACCACCATTTTTTTCTTTAGCCAAGGTTCAAGAGCTTTCCAGCAATATTCTATTGAATCGTTTCTGACAAAAGCATACTGGTTTCCTACGATAACCTCTTCTATTAAAGATTCATAGGCCTCGGGAGTGTTCGGTCCGTATTTGTTCTTTATCCTGAAATCTAATTTAACCGGCTCAACTTCGTTTTTTCCGGGAATTTTAGTATTTACCTCAAGTGCAATTCCCTCATTGGTCTTTAAATTAATTATTAAATAATTAGTATCAGACGGGCAGGTCTTTGATAACAAGCAGTTGACTTTTTTGAATTTTATGTAAATTACTGCTTTAGTTTCGTTCAGGGCTTTGCCTGTTTTCAGGAAAAAGGGAATATTTTTCCAACGCGGCGTGTTAACCAAAACTTTCAATGCTGCAAATGTCGGAGTAGTTGAATTTGCAACTACTCCTTTCTCTGATTTAAACGAAGCATATTGTCCGAGTAAAACATCCTTAACCTTGAGATTCTTAAAAATATCCAACTTTTTGTCTCTTACAAACTCTCCTTCTATTTTCTCTGGAGATTCCATCGCAATTAAGGACAACAATTGAAACATATGGCTTTGCACCATATCTCTGAGAACGCCGTATTTATCATAAAACTCTCCTCTTGAGCCGATAGTTAAATCCTCGTTGAGGATTATTTGAACATTTTCTATGTGGTCTTTGCACCATAAGGGTTCAAAAATTCTATTTGTAAATCTAAGCAAAGAAATATCCTCAACAAGCTCTTTTCCTAAGTAGTGGTCTATGCGATAAATCTGTTTTTCCTTAAATAAAGATAAAAAAGTTTTGTTCATTTTACGTGCTGAAGATAAATCGTGTCCAAATGGCTTTTCAAAAACTAATTTTGGCCAGTTTCCATTCTTCCTTCCCACTCCAATTTTTTTCAGATTTTTTATAATTTTCTGAAAATTGTTCGGAAGAGTTGCTAAATAAAAAATTCTTTTTCCGGAAAGTTTAAAGCGTTTTTCCAGTTCAAGACAGCTGTTTCCAAAGATGCTATAACCTTCTGGATTATCAAAGTCAAGTTGGATATAATCAGACCTTTCTTTTATTCTGTTCCAGACACTTTTGTTTGAATTTTTGACGAATTTTTTCGCCTCATTAATGATAGAATTCATTGAGTTTTCGGAGCGAGAAACACCGATAAGTGCAAAGTTTTCAAGTTTTTTCTTTGCAACCAAACTATAAATTGCTGGTAGGAGTTTCCTTTTTGCCAAATCTCCAGTCGCACCCATTAAGACAAAAGTTACACCTTCTTTCATATAATAACAAAAGGATTATTACTTATAAAACTTGGTGTAAACTAAGTTTACTAAACGTTAATAAAGATTTGTTGCCTTTGTTTTTCATGACAAGTCATTGTATAATTTGTGGAAGAGATTGCGTGGAGAAGGTTTGTATTGGAACAAAGAATGGAATGCAGGCCGTATTTTGCGATGAACATTCTGATGAATGTGATGATTGTGAGAGCATGGAATGCATAACTCTGACAAACTAAAATCTCAGTTAGGATTATAGAAAAATCTTTCTCTAACTATTTTTCCGTCTTTCCATTCCTGAACAGCAACCTGTGCGCTCTTTTTTCTTTTGCCATCTTTGAAGGTTAAATCCATTTCCCAGTAATTCATAGCCACATTCCCGTCGTCTGAAAAAGCACTCTTGATTAATTTAGCACTGTGAAACTCCTGAACGTTTGACATGAATTGTTTTTCAAACTCTCTGTTAACTTCTTTTCCAACTCTCGGCTCCTCAGAATTTTCTTGCATCACTACATCTTCGCTGTAAAACTTCTCAAATGCTTCCATTGCTTTTCCTTGAAGAATCATGCCGTTCAATTCTTCCACAACTTCTTTCATTCCCATTTTATTTTTTAGTTGTAAGGTTATATAAACATTTCTACAATGCGAGAGTATTGTATTTGCTGGAGGCAAGGTCTCAAAATAATTTGTAAAATTATTATGTGATAATGCCGAGAAATTTGTCCTTGACAAATTTCCGAGAACTTACAGCAACTATTTTCTGGAATTTTAGAAATTGGGCAACTCCCGATTTTGAGACAAAACTTCTGCAATGCTACATTATAAGGTGGGTGGTTGGTAAATTCAAGTAGGAGACTTTAGTAGTATGGCTCTTGTGTAGTTATAGAATTTTGAGGTTAGAATACAAAAATAATGTTTGGGTGTTCGGAATGTAAAACTTCCAAGTCCAATAGGATATCATTTTGAACCGAAAGAAAATGGTTTTTGCTGCTCAGTCTAATCAAAGCAATCTGCTTATTTCATCATTATTCAACAATCGGTTTAATTTCCTGTCCGAATATTTTCGACACGCTTTTTGTATAACTCCTTATGTTTTTCTTAAAATAAGGCGTATGCGCGCCTTGTATTTTGCCAATCATGTAATAACTTACAGCCATCATCGTCGCGTAATCTGCGTTTTCCGGCAAAGGAATGTGCAATCTATTTTTTTTATCTCCCCAGGTTTTGTTTTCCTCTCCGAAGGAAATGAAAAGCTCATCGGAAGGAACGACGGTTGTTGCATGCTTTACATATTCCGAAGTTTCAACGTCTCTTGCAACTCTCCTTCCAAACAATTCAATGAATTTTACATTTAGCATTCTTATAATTCCTGAAAATTTCGGTGGAACAATCAGATAATATTTATCATATCTCCCGAGATTTGGTAGTTTTATTTTGTCTATTCTTGATTTTATAAAATAGTATATTTTGCCAGGGCTTTCATGCGTCTTCCCTAAAATCATTCCCATGTAAGTTGAGGTGTTATAAGTATAAGGTTCTTTTTGTTTTGGAAAAACAAAAACTCTATCTGAATATTCTTTAGCCAAAGCATTTTGGCTATTTGTTATAAGAGTAACATTCTTTCTGAATTCTCTTGAGGTTTTAGCGATGATAGGTGCATGCTTTCCGCCTGAAGCAGAAATTAAAACAACTCCGTCAATTGCTCTAATACCTTTAAGCTTTTCCTCAAAGTTGCTTTCAGAGGCGAAAACAGCATCCTTGTCTTCAAATAATATTCTCCCTGTTGCTTCTGCGTTTCCGCTACCGACAACAAGGGGTTTTTTGTATGGAATTTCAATTTTAGGAATTTTTATAGAAGAAAACAACTCCAAAGCTCCAAGAACACACACATCTAAATCAGGAATGTTCTTCAAAGTGAAACTCTGCATTTTTTCGTAGTCTATTTTTTCTTTCATCTTTTTTATTTGTAAAACAACTTCACTTTTTCCTTATAAGAAGATTTATGTTTTTATAAAACTTTTCTGCGTTTTGCAAACTCTCTTTTGCCGGTTCAAGATTTGCTTGGGGCAATGTTCTATACGTAAACTTTCCTCGCTTTGATTTCTCTTTCACGAAGATACCTAAAAGTTCTTCTGCCTTTACAACAATATCCTTGTAAATCTGAACAAGTTCTTTATCAATCTGACCTGAAGTAGCGAGTTTCTCAAATTCTTTTAAAGTTTTTCTATGTTCCTCTGGTGGAAACGTAATAATTCTCTTTGTATAGAGAAGAGCCTTTGCGGAGTAAAATATGCAATAGTAAGAGATACATATCACATTGCTAAAGAAGGTCGAGTCTTTTTTAAGCTCCAAGTCTGCTTTAAACTTGACTTCTGTTGAAATCTTAAAAACAGCACTCGCCAAATCCAACTCGTTCTTTGCCCTATTCAAGTAGAGTATTTCCTTACGGTCTGAATCCATTCTTTTTAGCATCCTTTAATAATTGATAATATATCTCTGAGTTGTAAAATAGCCTTCGCTTTATAAAAATTTGTTTTGCCAAATTTTCTTCATCTCTTAAAAGCATTTTTATAAAATCTTCAAAGGTTATATAGCGCTCATCAATCTTCACAGCATAATTTAATTTTATTTCATTAACATGTGGTTTAATTTTCTTTTCAGTTTCTTTGTTCTCTATAAGAAGGCAAATGTCTAAATCAGAATTCTTTGTCTGTTTGTTTTCTGCGTAACTGCCAAATACAATAATAGAATAATTTTTGATCGGCGCTTTTTCAATTATTTCTGAAATAACTTTGATTTGTGAGAAGTTTAAATTATTCTGGGATTCTAAATATTGTAAAAATTGCAATGATAAAGGATTCTCCAGGTTTAAACTATAAATGTTAAGATTGGCTTTTCTTGTTGAAATTAAGATATTATTGTTGGCTAACAATTTAAGAGTGTTAAAAACCCACGTCTTTGTTTTCTTTTTTGTTTCTTTCATAATCTCTGCTATGCTTAACCTTCTAAATGGGTTCTTTCTCCACACTTCTAATAGCCTCATTTTTTCATTCGATATCATCTTCTCTTTAAACATTACTTATTTAAATAACTTTAGTTACTTATTAAGGTAATTGTTTGGTTCTCGGTTAGAAAATAACGTATCTGCTTAGCATTCTAAAGTTCCAGACAATAAAAATTTTTCCAGAATTTTAGTTATTTTTACTTGCCGACGACAAATTGAAAAATAGCTTCAGAAAGCTGAGTAATTACAAAATAACATAAGTTATTTAAAGTGTTAGAATGTAGTTTCTTCATGGAAAAACCAGAAAAGCAAAGTCAGGACAGTAGCATTAGACTATTAACTTCTTTTGTTGCGGGAATTGCCATCTGGTTTCTCAGTGAATTGATAGGAGCTACCGGACGATTACTTATGGTTCTGGCAGGTTCTTGGTTTATTGCAGAAACCATAATTTTTTCTGTTAAGAACTGGAAGAATTCTGGATATAAAGCAATTATCTTTATGGTTTGGCTTCTTTCTTTACAGATTTTACTTACCATATTCATTAATCTTTTGGACTTAGTTATTGGTGTGCCGCCAGATATCTTACAAGGATTTATTTTCTGGTATCTTCTTTCTGCTATTGTATTTTTGATACTCGGCATCTGGGCAATAATTAAGGGAATTGTTTTAGTAAGAAATAAGATAAATGTTAAACTTGGGATTGTTAATTTAGTTATCGGGATAATTGTGGTTCTTCCTATTTTGGTTTTTCTTGGAATTTTATTTATTTCTATATTGGATTTTGTAATTAATGGAACAAGGACAGAAATTCCTTTTCGCTAAGAAATTGTGAAAAATAAATCTTTTATTTCGCCCCAATAAGTTTTGCATATTCCGGAACAACATCTTTAGTAAATTTTTTCATACCCTCAACGGTTTTGATATGCTCTGTTATCTTTCCAAAAACAACGAAAGGAATTGTTGCGATGTCTGCCCCTGCTTCTGCCACCTCTCTGACTTGCCTTGTATTTCTGATACTTGCCGCGAGAATTTCTGATTTTATTTTCTGTTTTCCAAAAATTACGGAAATCTCTTTTATTAATTCAACACCTGAAACAATTCCGTTATCATCAAGGAGTCTTTTTCCGCTTTTCCACCCTTCTTGTGGAAAGTAATCGCTTTTGTCAAATTTTATGTGGGCTGTTTCTCTTAAATAATCATCAACTCTTCCTACAAAGGGACTGACAAACTTTGCTCCTGCCTTTGCCGCAAGCAATGCCTGTTCTGGGGTGAAAATCAAAGTGCAATTGACTGGAATTTTCTCTTTAGATAATTTTTTTATTACTCTTACACCATCCATCTGATTTGAGCATTCCAATTTCAAACATGGATTAACAGGAATTTTAACATAAACATTTTTCGCAACTTTATTGTATTTTTTGAAAATTGTTTCTGCCTCTTTCAGCATGTTCTTGTAATCAATGCTTACAACTTCCAGACTAACAGGCTTACCTTTACATAACTTTAATATTTGTTTTATATAAGAATCTAGATTAATTTTCTTACCCTTTGATTTTTCTCTCTCCACAGCTTCCTTTATCAAACTAGGATTTGTTGTAACTCCATCTAAAATTCCATAACCAATGGCCTCTTTTATTTCATTTATCTCTGCGCTGTCTAAAAAAAGTTTCATATTTCCTCTTTCTTGAAGACTAATTGTTTATAGATTATATAAAAGTTTAGTTAACTCCGTTCTCTTAAGTTTTATAAAAGACTGTTTCTTTGATTCATAATGAAAACCAAGAAAAATATTTGGCTTTGGGTTGTAATCGGAGTGATTGTAATTGTCGGGGTGGTTTTGCTTTCGAGCAATTTAAAACAGCAGAAAACTTTAAAGGATGAGAGTCAAGAAACTGTGCCTTGGATTAACTCTGAATTAAAAGATGTGAGAACAGGAGAGACTTTCAAGATAAGTGATTTTGAAGGAAAGCCGGTTTTGCTGGAGAGTTTTGCGGTTTGGTGTCCGACCTGCACAAAACAGCAGAAGGAAGTGAAAAAACTTCATGAAGAACTTGGAGATTCTATTGTTTCAGTTTCTTTAGACACCGACCCGAATGAAGATGAATCAAAAATACTGGCCCATATTAATGAAAATGGCTTTGAATGGTATTACGCTGTTTCTCCAATTGAAATGACACAAGCTCTGATGAGCGATTTTGGAAATAGCATAATAAACGCTCCGAGTGCGCCTATGGTCTTAGTATGTAAAGATGGAAGTTATAGAAAATTAGGCGGAACTGGTGCGAGGGGCGTTGATAGGCTTAAGGAAGAAATAGCAAGAGGATGTTAAAATGACTTTGCTTGTTAATATCTTAAGTTCTTTTGTTCTTGGTTTGCTGACCCCTCTAACTGCGGTTTGTGTTTTGCCTTTATATCCGGGATTTCTCGCTTTTTTGTCAAATAGATTCTCAGGAAAGGAGAGTAAGAAAACTTTTTTTCTTTTTGGTTTGACTATTTTATCAGGAATAATTATTTTTATGGTAGTGCTGGGGCTAATTTTTACAACCTTTCTTCAGAAATCGCTTACCAGCGTTATAGGGATAGTTTCTCCAATCGCCTTCGGCGTTTTAGGGATTATAAGTTTAGCTTTGATATTTGACTTTGATTTCTCAAGATTTATTCCTAAAACAAATGTTCAGACAGCAAATAAAAGTCCTCTAAAGAACGCTTTTGTTTTCGGTTTCTTTTTCGGAGCGATTGTTCTGCCATGCAATCCTGCGTTTATCGCGGCATTTTTTGCAAGAGCTCTTTTATTCGGAGATTTCTTCTCTAGCATGTTTAACTTTCTCTCTTTTGGAATCGGACTCGGATTTCCGCTTCTGGTGTTATGCATAATTTCAGGACAATGGAGCAAAAAAGTTATTGGTTTCTTAACAAGACACAAAAGAAAAATAAACTTAATCTCCGGATTGATAATGCTGGGGATTTCAATTTATTATTTGTTTTTTGTTTTTAGAATTTTTGGGTTAAAGAAACTTTTTTGGTGTCATTAACCAAACTTTTACATTCTTCTATGCTTATGAAAAATGGAGGCGACAAAGATTTTAAGCGACAGATTAATGGAGTTGGAAAAAGGGTTTCATAGA
>Ga0210057_1004664_pt1 | contig 18055 bp, 18 predicted proteins | sample CryGeyCG2114_010_2_FD_183968 | JGI IMG/M metagenome (GOLD analysis project Ga0210057, IMG submission 183968) | Groundwater microbial communities from aquifer - Crystal Geyser CG10_big_fil_rev_8/21/14_0.10 (SPAdes) (version 2) | ecosystem: Environmental > Aquatic > Deep subsurface > Groundwater ...
TTTGAAAATCATATCTAATATTTTAATGTGTCAAAAATCAAAATGATGAAGTTTTGGTGAACATTAGTAAAATTAACATTGAAAAATTGTAAAAAGGTATTATTTCACGGAGTTTATAATCAGACCCTACGGTTCAGAACATTTATAAATGAAAACAAAAGAAATATATAGAAGTATCGACTACGAGATGACTAAGAGGTCAAAGATAAATTATTATAAATCGTATTAGTTGTGAGTTATATTAAAACTGATGTATTAAATAAATGAAAATCTTACATATTATTGAACGGTTCTATCCTATTATTGGTGGAACTGAAATGCAAGCTTTACAATTGATTCAAAAATTGAAAGCAAGAGGAGTTAATATAGAGGTCCTCACTAGGAATATAGGTAGTTCTTTATCTTCTTCAGAGGTTGTAAAAGGCATTTTTGTGTCAAGAGTCGGACCGATAGGTTTAAGTGGCGGTCTTAATAAGGTGAAATTTGCTTGGAATGTTTACAAATTTGTTAAAAAGAATGATTCTGATATTTTACATGTTCATAGTATTTATTCCTTATTTGGAATTAGTTGTATTTTAACCGGAAAAAAAGTTATTGGGAAAATTACAAATTCCATTGGAACTCGTGAACAAAACAAATTGGCTAAAATTTTAAAATGTTTTATACTCAAAAAAATTAATAAGATTGTTGCAGTAAGTAATCAAACTAAATTAGAGATGGAAAAAATAGGGTTTAGTAATTCGCAACTTTTCTTCATTCCTAATGGAGTTGATATCGATCAATTCAAAAGATTAAATAATTTTGAAAAAACAATACTTCGAAAAAAATTAAATCTTCCTTTAACTAAATTGATAGCTACTTTTTCTGGCAGACTGGTTAAACAGAAAGGGTTAGATGTTTTATTGAAAGCTATAAATGAGGTTATTAAAGAATTTCCAGATTTTCATTTAATAATCTCTGGAGCTGGAGAATTGCAAGATAACTCAGAAGAAAATGTATTAAAACAATTTGTATCTGAAAATAATTTAGGGACTTCAGTTACTTTCATTGGTAATGTTTACAATTGGGTTGATTATTTAAACGCATCTGATTTTTTCTTTTTTCCTTCACGTTGGGAGGGACTTCCTAATGCTTTACTTGAAGCAGCTGCTTGCGGATTACCAATTATTGCTTCTAATATAGGTGGGAATGTTGATATTATTAAGGATAGTTATAATGGATTATTATTTGAAAGTGAAAATTCAAAAGAATTGGCAGAAAAGATAATCTATCTCATTAAAAATAAAAACTTACAACAAGAATTAGGAGATAATGCCCGTAAAACTGTAATTAAAAATTTTTCATTTGAATTTATCACAAAAAAATATTTAGAAATATATTCTTCTTTAAGTTAATCTTGGAATCTCTGACTTCAATTCTCTATGTTTAAAATTCCATTTAACAGCTTCATAAATCCCTTTTACATTAGCTTTAAAATTTCTTTTTACAATTGATTCCCCTAACATTAACATGAAATGGCTAGGTTGACTAACAATTAAATTCCAATATTTTAAAGCAAAAGGCATTTGCATTCTAGTAAAAATAAGTTTATTTCTTTGAATTAAATATATTCTATGCCAAGATTCTTTTGATGACATACCACCATAATGCCATAATTTAGCTGGAGAAGTTATAATCTTGTAACCTTTTAATCCCATCCGATATTGCCAATCAAGTTCTTCATGGTATGCAAAATAAATTTCATTGATTAAACCTACTTCTTCAAGAACTTTCCTTTTAACTAACATTGAACATCCTAATACATATTCTACTTCTTTATTTTCTTTAAACATTGGATGAGAAGATTTTTCTCCTCTACCAATATAAGTGTTAAATAATAAAATATTATTAAAATAATTAACGTTATTACCCCATGATTGACAAATGTCAGTTCCATAATCAAGATTCAATGATCCTACTACTGCTGCTTGCTCATGATCATCAGCAGCTTTTACTAATACCTCTAACCAATCTTTAAACACATGTGTATCGTTATTAAGAAGAATAATATATTCTCCTTTAGCAGCTTGCATTCCAATATTATTTCCTTTAGCAAACCCTTCATTTTTTTCATTAATAATTATTTTAACTTCTGGAAACTTTTTTTTGACCAATGCAACAGAATTATCTTTTGAACAATTGTCGACAAATATCACTTCAAAATCCTTATAGGTCTGCTCATAAACAGCATTTAAACATTCTTCAAGAAATTTTTCTCCATCCCAATTTAAGATAATTATAGATATTTCTGGGTCATAATTCACTTTAAATGACCTTTATTTTTTTTAATAGAATTAAATATTACTCTTCCAATTTTGTTACCCATAAATATTTTTCTTGCAGTAAAATAAATCTTATCGTTTTTAACTATTGGCCATATTAATATGGATGCTGGACCAAATCTATATCTTAAATGGCTTCTTTTTGCTATTTCCGAGCCGATTTTGAGAGCTTTTCTCCTTTCTTTTTTAGTAAATTGTGGGGTCTCAAATATTGGTTCACTTACTCTTGTAGCTATATTTTCTAAATAATTTTTCTTATCAACTAAGAAAGTTCCATTTTTTTCAACCCATTCAAATAATTCTGTGTTTGGATAAGGTATTATGTTATAAACATTAACATAATCTGCTGGGATATACTTTGCAAAATGCATAGATTTCATTGCTTTATCATATGTTTCACCAGGGTTTCCAATAATAAAATTAACTGCGAAAGGAATTCCTACTTTTTTTGTTAACTTAAAGGCTTCTAATGCTCTTTGAACGGTTATTCCCTTTTTTAGCTCTTTTAGTACTTCATCATCGGCAGATTCTAAGCCATAAGCTAAAAAGATACAACCTGCTTCTTTCATTTTTATAAGTAATTCTTCATCAGTCCTATCAGCTCTCATTCCATTCCCTAAAGACCAATTAATTTTGAGATTTTTCTCAATGATTAAGTCACAAATTTTCTTGGCTCTTGCTAGATCCATATTAAAAACATCATCAACAACATCAAAATATCTCCAGCCCTTAGTGTATAATTTTTCTAACTCACTAACCACATTTTCAGGACTTCTGGGTCTAAAAGATTTTCCCATAGATAATTTAACAGAACAAAACGTACAACTATGAGGGCATCCTCTTGAAGTAGTTATAGGGATTCTTTTTTCTTTTGTAAAAACATACTTTTCTAACTCAAATTCTTCAAAGTCAGGAAAAGGGATTTCATCTAAATCTCTTCTTAAAGGAGCAATTTCATTTTCAATCACTACTCCGTTATTTTTCCAGATTAAATTCTTTATTTCTGATAAGTTTGTTGTTTTATTTTCTAATGCCCTACAAAGTTCTAATAAAGGAAATTCTCCTTCCCCTGTAATTCCAAAATCAAATTCTACTTGGTTAAATAATTCCTTCTTATGAGCAGAAATATGTGGTCCACCAATAATCAAAGGGCAATTTCTTTTTTTATTAATAAATTCCATTAATTTTACAGTTTTATCAAAAGAAAAACTATAAGCGGTTAAACCAATTAAATCTGGTTGATATGATTCAATAATATCAGCAAGGTCATCATTGTTATAACCAAGACGCATGTCAAATACTTTTGCATTAATTCCATGTTTTCTTAGAAGAGCTAAGGCATAGCCAATTCCAATATGCGGAACTAATGCTCCAGGATAACTGGCATATACAGTTGGGATAATAAATAAAACATTCATTTTGATACCTCATAATTGTTATTATTGGGATTTTTTATATTTATTTATCAATATACTTTTTAATTATACTAATTATATTGTTTTTTGGAAGAAAATACTTTTTAAACTTTGTGTTCTTAATGTCTTTAAGAATCTTTGAAAGATCATTGATTTTTTTACACCCAATTAAATATCCTTCTTCCGAAAGTTTTTTTACAATATCTAATTGATGAGAATCAGTCCTATTTAGATTTGGAACAATAATTATTTTTTTTCCTAAACCAAGAACTTCATAAGTTGTTCCAGCACCAGCATGAGCAATTATTAAATCAGCTTTTTGATATTCATCCATTAATGATTCTTTGAATCTAAAATAGGTGATATTCTTAGGAATAAATTTACCTTTACCTATTTGAGCTATAATTGTAGGGTTAAATTTAAGGGCAATAGTATCCACTTCTTTAATCAATAAATCAAATTTTCCAGTTCCAACAGTTACAAATATTCTCATTTACCCCAGCCTTCCAGCATAAATTGCTTTAGGATATTTTTGTTTAAGTTCTTCCCATTGAACAAAGAAAAGGTCTGAAAAATGATAAGCTATCTTTCCTGATAAGGATTTATTATAAACTCTTGACCAACTTTCTAGAAAAATCACTTTTTTTCCTAATATTTTCCCAGCTATTATTACTGGTAAAGCCACTCCTGGCCCACAACTGATAATGCATTTAGGCCTGGCTTTAAATATCACCCCAAAACTTTGAATAAAGGATGGAATAAATTTCAATATTCCAATAATTAAGCTTTTATCAGTCATTTTACGAGGATTTAGGATATAATATAATTTTCCGGGCGTTTTGATCCGATTTTTCGATACTTTATCATCATTAGAGGTAATATACTCAAATTTATACTGCTCATTTCCAAGATCTCTAACTATTTTAAGCATTTGTTCAGTATGTCCTCCTGCTCCTAGAACTATAAGTATTTTCGTTGTCATTTGTTTAGGATAATTTGTTTTTAAGTTTATTTAAGTATTTTATTAATTAAGATGCCATTTAGTTATGTTTAGATCTCATTGTAAGAGTTTTTAGATAAAACAAAATTTAATTTAATAACTTATTTAAATGGAATGTGTCCTTTATTAAAATATGAGATTATTTATTTTTTTGAATGTTTTGGGGGTTAATTAGGTCAAATGCCATTTAATTTTAAAAGATTGGAAATACCTAAAGTTATTTTAGTAACTCCGACTATTTTTGAAGATAATAGGGGTTTTTTTATGGAGGCATATAAACAATCAGAATTTGAAAAAAATGGAATTTCTACTGATTTTGTTCAAGATAATCATTCTAAATCAAACAAAGGGGTTTTGCGAGGTTTACATTATCAACTTAACCCTAAACCACAAGGTAAATTAGTAAGAGTTGTAAGGGGGGCTTTAATTGATGTGGTGGTTGATATTCGAAAAGGCTCTCCATTCTATGGGAAATGGATTTCTGTTAAATTATCAGCAGAAAATAATCAAATATTATGGATACCTCCTGGGTTTGCGCATGGTGTTTATATTTTAGAAGATAACACAGAATTATTATACAAAATAAGTGGAGCAGAATATGAATCTAAATTTGAAAGAGGAATATTATGGAATGATCCAGAGATAGGTATTATTTGGCCAGACAATAATCCTCAATTATCTGAACGAGATATTAAATATCCATTATTAAAAGATGTTGAAAATAATTTTATTTATGAGGAAGAAAAACAATGAAATTGTTAATTACTGGTGGGGCAGGATTTATTGGAAGTAATTTTATTAAGCTAATCCTAGAAAAATATCCTAATTATGAAATTATTAATTTTGATAAATTAACTTATTGTGGTAATTTAGATAATTTGAAAGATATTAGTGATAATTCTAATTATACTTTTATTAAAGGAGATATTTGTGATCAAGAAACTGTTACAAAAGCAATTAATGGTTGTGATGTAGTGATACATTTTGCAGCGGAAAGTCACGTAGATAATTCCATTAAAGACCCTTATATTTTCACTAAAACAAATGTTTTTGGTACGCATGTATTATTAGAATGTGCAAGAAAAAGTGAAATTAAAAAATTTATTCATATCAGTACTGATGAGGTATATGGTAGTATTAATCAAGGATCATTTCATGAAGATAGCCCTTTAAAACCAAATAGTCCTTATTCTGCATCAAAAGCAGGTGCAGAAGTTTTGGCTAGATCTTACTATGAAACTTATAAGGTGCCAATAATCATTACAAGGAGTTCTAATAATTTTGGACCTAATCAATATCCTGAAAAAATCATCCCTTTATTTATTACTAATCTTTTTGATGGAAAAAAAGTTCCAGTTTATGGTAATGGATTGAATGTCAGGGATTGGATTTATGTTATTGATAATTGTGAAGCAATTGATTTTGTAATGCATCATGGTGAAATTGGTGAGGTTTATAATATTGGAGGTGGAAATGAAAAAACTAATTTAGAAATTACTAATTCATTAATTAAAGAAACAGGTCGAGATGAATCTTTTATTGAATTTGTAAAAGATAGGTTGGGTCATGATCAGAGATATTCTTTGAATAGTGAAAAAATAAACAAACTAGGTTGGAAACCACGATTCTCTTTTGATCAAGCTTTAAAAGAAACGGTTAAATGGTATCAAAAAAATAGACTTATTGAAAAAAATAAAAAAATAATAGTAATAGGAGCTAATGGAATGTTGGGAAGTGACCTTATTTCTATTATTCCTGCAATTTCTTTCCCTAAGACCTTATTTGATATTACGGATGATGGTTCATATAATCAATTAAATCAATTAAATCCTGATATAATTATTAATTGTGCCGCTTATACAGCAGTTGATAATGCAGAAAATGATAAAGATAAATGTAGCAAAGTTAATACTGAAGGGGTAAGAAAATTAGTTGAATATTGTAAAAATAAGAATATTATTTTAGTTCAAATAAGTACTGATTATGTGTTTGATGGAGAAAAGAATGGTTATGATGAAGATGATAAAAAGAATCCTTTAAATTTCTATGGAAAAACTAAAGCTGATGCTGAAGATATTATAACCTCTAATTTAACTAATTATTATATTATTAGAACATCATGGTTGTTTGGTAAGAATGGAAGTAATTTTATTAAAAAAATATTTAAATTATCAAATGAAAGAGAAGAACTAAAAATAGTTTATGATCAAATAGGTAGTCCAACATATACCAAGGATTTAGCAAATGCTATTTATAAATTGATTAAATTGGAAAAGAATTTTGGAATATATCATATAACAAACTCTGGCACTTGTTCATGGTTTGAATTTGCAAAGGAGATCTTGGCACAGGAAAAGAGTAAATGTACATTAATCCCTATATCTTTAAATGAATATATAACTCCAGCAAAAAGACCAAAATATTCAGTTTTATTAAATCATAAATTTGACGAGTTAAGAAGTTGGAAAGAAGCATTAAATGATTATTTATTAAAGGAGGCCTTATAATATGAAAGGAATAATTTTAGCAGGTGGAAGTGGAACAAGACTATATCCAGTAACTCAAGTTGTATCAAAACAACTTTTACCTGTTTATGACAAACCAATGATTTATTATCCACTCTCAGTTTTAATGCAGGCAGGAGTAAAAGATATTTTATTAATTTCAACATCATTCGATATTAAAAATTATGAAAAGTTATTAGGTGATGGAAGTAATTTAGGTATTAAAATATCATATGCAACTCAAGAAAATCCTAATGGTATTGCGCAGGCTTTTTTAATAGGAGAAGAGTTTATTGGAAAAGATAGTGTGGCTTTAATTTTAGGGGATAATATCTTTTATGGTCAAGATTTAGGAAAAGATTTAGAAGAAGCCTCTAAAAATAATTGTGGGGGTACTATTTTTGTTTATTACGTTAAAGATGCTAATAGATATGGTATTGTAGAGTTTGATAATCAAACTAAAGCAATTAACATTGAAGAAAAACCTAAAAATCCTAAATCTAATTGGGCCGTTACTGGTTTATATTTTTATGATAATGATGTAATAAAGATTTCCAAAGGGCTTAGACCTTCATGGAGAAATGAATTGGAAATTACTGATGTTAATAATACTTATTTAAAAATGAATAAACTTAAAGTAAAACTATTGGGCCAAGGTTATGCTTGGTTAGATACTGGTACTCCTGAATCATTAATTGATGCTTCAACTTTTATTAGAACAATTGAAGAAAGACAAGGTTTAAAAATTGGATGTATAGAGGAAATAGCTTATAAAAAAGGATATATTAATGCTGGACAGTTAAGAAATTTAGCTGAACGATATAAAAATTCAAAGTATGGGGAATATTTATTGGGGGTGAGTATTATATAAGTATTTATTAACTTAATAAAATATTAAAATTAATTATTATCTCTCAATATAGTTTTTTAATAATATCAAATTATTCAATTAATATTTTAATCTTTTTGAAAAAAATTTAAATTAAAAGTTACAATCAATTTTTTGAAATAAATTTTAAATCTTCTTTAATATTAATTATATTTATTCCAAAATATTTTTTTCTAACAAGAGGGTCAACTTCATCTGGTCCATAATGTTCAAAGATAAATCTTAATTTTTTTATAATTGCTTTTTGTTTAAGGTGATAACTAACTAAATTATGGTTAGAAATTCCTGTATTTGGAGAATAAGGGCAGTTTCCAGTGTCAGTATATTTATTTAAATAATCATATAAAGTTGAAAAAATATTCATATTCTCTGAATTAGAAATAAACCACAAGTCTGCTAATCCTTCTTCTTGATAAGGATATCCACTACGCCATTGGAATAATCCTAATAATGGTTTAACTTGAAAATAATCTGCTACATAAAAATACTGTGGGTCTATTTTACTAAAATCTAAATCCTTCTCCCAGGCAATATCAAATCTTGTTAAAAAAATTAAATCATATTCAAAATCATTCTCCTTTTCATATTGTGTTTTTAATTCAATTACTTTTTTAGTACTATACCACCGACTATAATGGTTTTGTTTTCTTCTATATTCACCTTTAACATAATCTGGAACCTCAAAAGAAATTTGTGTTTGAAACTCAGATTTTTTTGGTTTGTACAATTTAACTATTTGTTCTTTAAGATCAATATTCCATGTGTGAATAAAAACATCTATGTTTGAATTTTTTTCAAATATGTGCTTTTTATAATGGTCAAAACCAATATTAAGTACCTCTTCAGATCCTGCTAAATTCTCTCCAGACTTACCTTTAACTCCCCCAACTAGACCAAATATACAAAAGGCGATTTTTGGTTTTCGAAGGGCATTATAAGGTTGCAGTTTACTTAAGTCACATTTCAATGATTTGTAAACATATTTTGGAAGTTTTATAATCTTATTTAATTTAACCATAATCTTATTATTGAAATGTTTTGGATGCTGGGTCATTGTTCTGGCCTTTTGTAAATTTCGTGTTTTTTGCTGGGTGGGCAACGCCAAATGAGGCGCATTTTTTACGTAGGAAAAAATCTAAGGCGCCGTGCTTTGCCCACAAGGAAGCAAATAATACTAAATTTATTTTTATGGCCAGCTTAAGTACCCAGCATCATGTTTTGGTAAACTTTATAAACTTTTTGAGACAATCATCAATTAATTTTCTTTTTTCTTATAACTGGAATTTTCAGTTATCATGAAAAGTATTTTTTATCACTTATTTTAATAAATCTTATTTTAAGCAACCATTACAATAATTAATTCAAAAAATAATAAACCAATTAATATCGCATTATCCGATTAATTGTGTGAAAGAAAAGGTAATATTTATTCACAAAACCTAATGTATTAAATATATTAAATATTCTCAACATTTATAAAAATCAAAGTGTTTTATAAAAGTTTATTACAGTTTCACAGATTCCTTTAATATCTAATTTATGTTTTTTGTATAAATCAGCAGGATCACCACTTTCTCCAAAACAATCATTAATTCCAATTTTTTTAACTTTTCTTCCTATGCCTGCCTCAGCAACTACATCACAGATGCTTGACCCTAATCCTCCAATAATATTGTGGTCTTCTACAGTAACTACTCCTTTTGTATGTTCAGCATAGTGGATAATCGTTTTTTTATCAATTGGTTTTAAAGTTGAAACATTTATTATTGTTGTTTTTATTCCTTGTTCTGAAAGATATTTTGCACTTTCTAGGCTTTGATAAACCATATCCCCTGTGGCAAAAATAGCTATATCTGTTCCTTCTGTAAGTGGCGTGGCTTGATTAGGTAAAAATATGTAATCTTTTGGTAAAACTCTTGGAAGAGGTCTCCTTGATAATCTTAGATAAGCAAGATTATTGTTTTGAGCAAGATATTCAATGATTTGTTTTGTTTCAGTAGCATCTGCAGGTTGGTAAATTTCCATTGTTGGAATTCCTTTCATTACGTTAATGTCAGATATTCCCATTTGGGTTGCACCATCTTTACCAATGGCAAGTCCCGCGTGAGTTCCAACAATGACGATGGCCGCATTACTATAGGCAGCAGAAATCATTGTTTGATCATAGGCTCTTCTAGATATAAAAGCTCCAAAGCTGCTAATAAATGGTCGAAAACCTTCCATGGCTAAGCCAGAAGCAATGCCAATTCCATTTTGTTCAGCAATTCCTACTTCAAAGAATCTTTCTGAAAATTTTTCTCCAAATGCTTTTGTTTTAGTTGCTCCAGAGAGATCACAACTGATTACAACAATTTTTTTGTTATTTTCTCCAATCTCTAAAAGTGTATCTCCAAAAGCATCTCTTGTGGCAATTTCTTTATTCATTTTGTTAATCTCCTTTTAATTCATTTATGGCTTTATCATATTCTATTTGGTTAATTACTCGACTATGCCAAGCCATACTTCCTTCCATAAAAGATATCCCTTTTCCTTTAATCGTATGGGCAATAATTACAGAAGGTTGGTATTGTTTTTCTCTGGTTTGAGTATAAGCATCAAGAAGTTGAGAAATATCATGTCCATTAACTTCTTGAGTATGCCAGCCAAAAGATTGCCACTTTTTTTTAAGAGAATCTAATGGCATAATGTTTTCAACTGCACCATCATTTTGAAATTTGTTATAATCAATTATTGCTGTAAGATTTCCTAGTTTAAATTTAGGTGCAGCCATTGCAGCTTCCCAAATTTGTCCTTCTTGGTTTTCTCCATCACCTAAGACCACATAAACTCTTCGTTCTTCTTCTCCTTTTAGTTTCATTCCTAAAGCATAACCAATACCAATAGAAAGTCCTTGACCTAGTGATCCAGTACTTGCATCAATTAATGGTATTTTTCCTCGTACGGGATGTCCTTGTAAGGGGCTTCCTATTTCTCTTAATGTTTTTAATGCTTCTTCTGAAATTAGTTGAGGATCATACATCGATATTGCTGCATAAAGGGTTGCTACTCCATGACCTTTTGAAAGTATGAATCTATCTCTTTCAGGAGACTTAAGATTAAGTTCATCAAAAAATAAAGTCGTTGCTATTTCAGTCCAAGATAAAGATGGTCCTGGATGTCCAGATTGTGCTGAATAAAGTGAACTTATTGTTCTTCTTCTAATTTCAGTTGCTTTTTCAATCAGATTTTCTGTTTTAGATTTCATTTTTTATACAATTCCGTAACTCTTTGTCTCATTATTCCTGTAACCATATGTGCTATTGAAGAAAGTGAATCTTCAAAATGAAAATTATTATCATTTCCCTCTACTTGTCCAGGAAAGGTTGAGGTACCAGGAATAATAACACATAAATCAGATAATTCTTTTGATTTTCCACCATTTCCTCTAGTTATAGCGATGGTTGTTGCTTGATAAATTTTAGCAGTTTTAAATGCATTTAGCACATTACCTGAATTTCCACTTCCACTAAATCCAAAAACAACATCATATCTTCCTACTTTATCGTTAATTAATTGCTGGGAAAAAATATTGTCTGAACCTAAATCATTCATAATTCCAGTAATAACAGCACTAGAAGCAGTAAGATCTACCGTTCTTAATCTTTTTACATTATGTGGCATTGATTTAGCTTTATCATCAGAAACAAAAGGATGCATTGCTAAATCACAAATCATATTACTTACATAAGCAGCATTACCCCCATTACCACAGGCATAAATAGTTCCACCATTTAAATAGGCAGTCCAAACATGTTCTGCTGCTTGTGTTACTTCTGTTACTGGAAATTTGTTCAATACTTCTTTTTTTTCATCAACATAGAGTTGAATTAAACTTTTTGTGTAATTTTCATTCATTTTATTGTCCTCTTTATTTATTATATTTTATATGTTCAGATATGATTCTTCCTGAATTTCTTCCAGAATCATCTTGTAATCTAATTACATCATCTAATTCTGGTGTTGACACTTCATATGCTAGGTAATCAGTTACAGCAATTACTCTATGAACTGTTCCTGGAATTGAAGTCCAATGAGTTCCAGGTGTTTGCCTATTTTTAAAATCATCAAAATTTATACCTATTGATGATTCTTGAACTTCTTCTTCTGATGCTTGAGGATTTAGTCTGTATCCATCAATAACATCTGCTTCCCCTTCTTGAAGATAATTTGTTTCTAATTTTTCTCTATGGAATTGTAAGCTTGATCTATTTCCAGCATTCATTCCGATTTGTTTCATAACATGGTAATCTTTTGTCCACATTATCCAAAGTTCGTGTCCCCAGGGTTTAACAACTTTTTTTGGATCTTTTATTATTTTATATTTTGGTAATGGTACTTCTTCTTTTTTATCTTCTGTGTCAATAATTTCTATTATTGGTTCTCCATTTTTAACTTCTGAAGATACTTCATATGCTGTAAATTGTTCTGAGGCATTAAGTTTATATTCTACTCCAGGAGTGATTACAAAACCTTCTCCTTCACTTAATGCAATTTTTTCAAGTTGACCATTTTCTTCCATTATTTCAAGCGTGGCATTACCGCTATGGATAAAAGTTGTTTTTAGATTTGTTGCTACTACAAAACCAATTTGTTGTTCTTGTGTTTGTATAATTCTTTTAAAATTATATCTTTCCGTCACATCAATTTTCTGTATTGTCATTTTTAATCTCCTTAGTTGGGTTTTATCATTTGAGAATTTTTTAATTCTTTGAAAAGAGTGCTTTTTCCTAAGTAATAAAGGAATTTATTGTAGGGATTATGATGTAGTGGAGCAATGTTTAAGAAAATTAAAGCTGTAAGAATCTTCACTTTTTTAAGGTCATAACCTTCATTTTGAATAAATTCCTCTAAAATCTCTTTATAATCAAGGAGGTTACTTTTTAGCATGAAATCATAATTAATATGGTTATTATTTATTTTAACTTCAAATTGGTTATTTCTAATAACCTCATGTGTAATAATTAAAGCATGATAAAGTTTGGCGAGATCATAGTATAAATCTCCTTGATTAATATCTCCTGCAAAATTATGTCTCCAATCAATAAGTTGGAATCCTTTTTCACAAACAAGAATATTTTCTGGTTGTAAATCGCCGTGGTATAGTACTGATATTCCATCAAATAATACCTCCCAATCAATAATCTTCATTAAATCTTTAACTTTTGGAATTTTTTCTCCATTAATTATATCTTCCTGATCATTTATACCATTTTCTTGAAGAAATTTTTCTAGTCTAATATTTGTTTTATCAAAATAAAATTTTTTACACAAAATTTTGAAATAATCTTCTTCTTCTCCATTAAGGTCGTTTTTAATCCATATTGTTTCTTTACAATAATTAAGAAATTGTTTGAAGATAATTAAATTATTAATTTTAGGTAAAATATTTCCTTTAACATATTTATAGGCATAAAAATTATTAGATATTTCTGTAATCTCTGGAACTATTCCTTTCATTTTTTGAGCTCTAAGAATACGTTCTTTAACTAAATCTGGATCTGCGAAATATTTTATTACTGTGCCATTTTCAAAGTAAATAAACTCATCTGGTTTCATAATTATTTTATTTTTTTGAAAATATCTATTGGCCAAACTATATCCAGCTTCACTTCCCGTATTAAACCAATTAAAAATATGAATCACTTCAAGATTTTTATTAATTAATTCAGTTAAACCATTTGAAACTTGTAATTCATTTCTAATTAAACTTTGGTTTCTTTGAAGACCTCCCCAAAATATACTGTAATCATATATACCTGCTGTGCCAATGAAAGTATTATTAAAAATGGTTTTGTAATCTTTACAAATTTTCATTAACGTAGGGGTATCTATTTTATCGTAAAATTTGCTTACGCGGTTGTTCTCAACTTCAGCAATACAATAATTTTCTGAATTTTCAGAAGGAATTGACGAGATGGCTATCCAATTTTTATCAGGAGGAGGAACATTATCAGAAATAATGGTGTCAGCAGATGTGAGAATAAAAGGACATTGAAGATAATCCTTACAAGCTAAAAGGGTTTTACCAGGTCCACTTCCGGGATTATCAAAATTTTCTACATCTATGAATCTAATTTTCCGATTTGGGTGAGCAATTTTAATGAAATCTTTAATCAAATTTTTATTATAACCTACAGCAATAATTATCTCAATTTCTTCTGGAAACATATTAATTATTCTTGAAATTCCTGACTTTGTTCCAATAGGTAATAAGCCAACGTGAAAATTTTTAGCATAACTCACACGATCATTTTTTCCAGCTGCCAGGATGCAAACTTTATAATTTTTCATACTTTAAAAAGAAAATAGCCCTTTTTAAAGTTTATGATTTATTGTTGTTTACTTATCGATAAAGTTTAATAACTTCTTGACATTAATTTCATTTATGAATAAATTATTTGAAATTTCACCCTTAAATTGTTTATTTTGTAATTCTAAAGAAATATATATAACTCAATACAGAAATAATTTAAGTGTGGTTAAGCCAATCTATTTGTGCAAAAAATGTAATCGGAAATTTACTCCTGATGATGGTTTTAAAAAATTTAGAACTTCTTCAGTTATAATTAAAACTGCTTTAGACATGTTAAATCAAAAATTTACTTTATCGCAAATTACCTATATGTTATATCAAAATTTTGAAGTCAGTGTTTCCAGGAAAACAATTACCGATTGGAAAAAAAAATTTAATAAATGAGATTTCAATTTGTTTTATGATATAATCTTCAACCTAAACTTTTATTCTCCTTGATAAGATTTTCCATTTGGAAAATTGTTTAAAGCATGCAGGTATGAATCAGGTGTTCCTGTATCAAACCAAGTAAACATTTCTGGGACAAATCCTTCTTTAAGAAGAACATTTAAACCATTAGATACTTGAATTTCTCCTCCAATAAGATTTTTATTTTCTTCTAGCGCTTCCCAAAAGAGTTTATAATCATTAATTCCTACTAATCCAATGTAAGCATATTTATTATCATTTTTAGTTTTATCATCTAATCTGATTACTTGGTTGTTTTCCAGTTTAGCAGAACAAAATCTTTCCGAGTTAGAAACTGGGGCAAGGCCTAACCAATTTTTATTAGGTTTTGGTACAGGTTCAGTTACCAAAGTATCACCAGCAAAATGAATAAAAGGGCATTGGAGATAAGGTTTACATTGTAAAAGAGAATATCCAGGACCTGTACCTTCTCCTTCGTATTTATCAACTTCAATAAAAGTTAATTTTCTTTGCGGAAAGGCAACTTTTAGATAATCCACAATTGTTTCTTTTTTATAACCTACAGCAATAACAATCTCAATATTTTCTGGAAATTTTTCAATAATGTGACTAATTACAGGTTTTTCTTTGATTGAAAGGAGAACTTTGTTGGAGGTTTTAGTGAATTCTTCCATTCTAGTGCCAACGCCAGCAGCTAAGATACAAACTTTATAATAATCTTGCAAAAAATTGTCATTAACAAGGGGAATAATCTCTTTTAAATTAGTAACAATAAAATCAACCTCTTTTTTATTTGGTGGAAAGATTTTTCCTCTTCCCCATGGAATATAAATTGTTTTAATTCCTAATTCTTTTGCTGGGAATAAGTCTGTTTCATAGCGATCTCCACAAACAAAGCAATTTTTTGCCGAAAATCCTAATTCTTGCATGATTTGCTGATAATATTTTTTTTTATTATAATCACCCACTGCCATAATTTTTTTGAATATATTTGGATCTATGCCTGCTTTTTTTAATTTTTCTATTTGCGGAATAAATTCTCCCTTTGTTATTAAAACTAGCTCGGCTTTTATTTCCTTGAACATATCTTTAACTCCTGGCAATGGATTTATATTATAGTCAAAGTCAAATGCGTAAAAACCTTTTTTTCCAATTTCTAAAAGGGAGATATTTGCATCTTCTTCAATTAAGAATTTTTCAATTGCTTCTGAACCATTTTTTGATTGATTATTAATTTTTGTTAATCTTTCAATAGCATAATCAAATGATTTTGTTATCAAACCATTTTTAAACATTTCTTCAACAGCACGTTTAACACATCCTAAAGAAACTGCACCCCATGTATCAACTAAAGTATCATCCAAATCAAAAATTATTAATTTTTTCATTTTTAAAAATTTTGTAACATTTCATCAATTAATTGTGTTTTAACTTTTTGACCAGTATATATTTCAAACTGTTTAACTGCTTGATATGTTGTCATGAGTTTTCCAAGAATGACGATTTTCTTTTTTTCTTTTGCTTCTTTAATTAATTTAGTTTCAGGAGAAACAACTACATCCATAATTGCATTGAAGTGAGATACTGCGTATTCTGAAATAACTATTTCATCAATTCCCATACCAATACTGGTGGCATTAATTAAAAGATGGGCATAATAATTGTTTCTTTCTTCCCAAGGAATAGTAATCGCTTTTACCTTTTCGGCAAGGTTTTGGGCTTTTTCTCTAGAGCGATTAGTTATGACTAAGTTCCCTCCTAAATCTTTGATTGCGTAGCTGATGGCTTGGGCTACTCCTCCTGCTCCAAGAAGTAAAACATCTTCATTTTGGATTGAAGAAAGAGTCATTTCAATGGCAGTTTTGGCACCATAATAATCAGTGTTAAATCCTTTCAGATGACCATTTAAATTTAAGATGGTATTTACTGCACCAGTTCTAGAAGCAGATTCATCTAATTCGTTTAAATATTCTATCACTTTAATTTTATGAGGCATAGAAACACTACATCCTTGAAAATTATCTCCTAGTAATTGTATTGTTGTTTCAAGTTGATCAACAGATACTTTTAATGGTAAATAAATGTAATTTAAGTTTAATTGTTCATATCCCTTATTATGAAATTTAATTCCAAAATTACCTGGCTTTTCAGCAATAGAAATAATTTTTTGTGTTTTTTCGTTAATCATAAGCATTTTATGTTATGTGCCATTATAAGTTTTATGAAATTATTTTTGAGTTTGTTTAATACATCTATTTGTTTTAGTTAAAATTATATGTTTTAAGAACAATTTTCAGTAATTGTTTAGCTTTCTGAAGTTCTATCTATATTCTCAATTAAGTATATATATAACCTATTTGATAATTAATTTTATGAATCAATTAAATAAAAAATGTTTGAATTTAGGATGTGGTTTGGATATTCTTCCTGGTTGGATAAATGTAGATATTCAAAAAGGTATTGGGATAGATAAATCATTTAATTTTGAAGAATTTCCATATCCATTAAAAGATAATGAATTTAATTATATTTTAATGAATAATGTATTTGAACATTTATTATATCCTCAGAGTACATTACTAGAATTATGGAGGATATCTAATGATAATGCCATAATTAGGATAATTGTTCCATATTATAATGCAAGAAAATATTGGGATGATATCACTCATTATCATGGTTTTAATAAATTTACCTTTTTAAATATGTTGGGTAAAGGCACTTATAATAATAGAGTGCAGAATAATTTTGAAATAAAATCTATAAAATTAATTCCCACAAGATTAGGTAAATTAGTTCCAAAATTTATGCTTGAAAGTTTAAGTCAATATATTTCAAATTTGATTATTTCAATTGATGTTACAATTGTTGTTACAATTGTTGTTGTTAAAAAGAATAGTAATTATGTTCCATCATATATCAGTGGTTGGAGTAAGGAACAGAGAAAACGCATGCAAGTAAAAATATAATTATAATACTTTATTTAATAGTTGTTATTCTAAATAAAGAAGTATTATTTTAATATTTATAATAGAAATATGCTGTGTCGGACAATTAATCCTTTCTAATTAACACATACACTTTTTTGCCAATATGTTTCTTTGAAGACATAATCATCCCACCATGCCCAATTTTTTTTACTTCTCCTTCCGATACTTCTTCAATT
>Ga0210057_1004665_pt1 | contig 18053 bp, 12 predicted proteins | sample CryGeyCG2114_010_2_FD_183968 | JGI IMG/M metagenome (GOLD analysis project Ga0210057, IMG submission 183968) | Groundwater microbial communities from aquifer - Crystal Geyser CG10_big_fil_rev_8/21/14_0.10 (SPAdes) (version 2) | ecosystem: Environmental > Aquatic > Deep subsurface > Groundwater ...
ACATTATGCCTGATGCCATTTATATCAACATACCAAATAGCGCCGCCTTGCTGGACTTGGAGAAGTAATCTGCCTTTTAATCTTTTGGCTAAGTTATTGTCTGTTTTGAATCTGCCTTGGCCAATACCTGCAATATATGGGCTATAACCATTTTGTAATTCTTGTTTATCTGGATAACCGTCATTATCAGAGTCCAAATAAGGATCAATGCTGTTAGTGTCAGCTGGAATTTTAACTAAATCAGCATTAGTAATGCCTAAAGCAAAACTCTGGAACAAATTTAAAGCATTGGCAAAAGTCACTTGATATTTCTGGCTATCAGTTGGATTAACATACCAGATGGCTCCGCCTTTTTCCACTTGCAAAAGCAGACGGCCTTTAAGACGGTTGGTAATGCTGTTAGCGGCAGAAGCGGTTAAGGCAAAAGAAAATAACAAAACTAATGTCATCAAGAAAAAGAGTGGTTTTTTCATAAGAGTTTCCTAACCCAAATAATCAAATTAAGTTTTGAAATTTGGATTTTAATTAGAAATTAAAAATTAAACATTAGAAATTTTCTTCCCCACAATCTCTTCAAATTCTTCTTTTTCCAATGTCTCCTTTTCCATTAACTTATCCACTATCTGCTTTAAAACTTCCTGATTATCATTAATTATATCATGAGCCGCGCTATAAGCGCCAGCTAAAACTTGGCTAATTTCTTCATCAATCAACTCAGAGGTTTTTTCCGAATAATCTTTTTGTTCACCAAATTCACGACCCAAATAAATCAATTCTTCTCTTTCGCCAAAAGTGCGCGGACCCATTTTTTCACTCATACCATATTCCACAACCATGCTTCTGGCAAGCCTGGTGGCTCGGCGCAAATCAGACTGGGCGCCAGTAGTCACTTCGCCAAAAGTATTTTTTTCCGCCGCGTGACCGGCCAAAAGCACGGCTAATTCAGCCATAAATTCTGATTTAGTGTGCATGTGGCGGTCAGTCTCCGGTGTTTTTAAAGTATAACCACCCGCGCCGCCGCGCGAAATTATGGAAACTTTTTGCACTGGGTCGCTCTTAGGTGACTTATGCGCCACGAACGCGTGGCCAGCTTCGTGATATGCAGTCACTAATTTTTCATGCTCAATCAAGGAATGGGATTTTCTTTTGGGCCCAAGCATAACTTTTTCAATGCTTTCAAAAATATCATTTAAACTTATTTTTTTATGATTTTTTCTGGCTGTTAAAATAGCAGCTTCATTCATTAAATTAGCCAGGTCAGCGCCGGAAAACCCAGGGGTTCTGTCTGCCACTCTTTTTAACTCTACTTCTTTGCTTAATGGCTTATTGGCCGCGTGAATTTTTAAAATTTCCAAACGCTCGGCAATATCAGGCAGGGTTAAAACCACTCGTCTATCAAATCTGCCTGGCCGCAAAAGCGCCACATCCAAAATATCAGGCCGGTTAGTGGCCGCGAGCACAATCACGCCGGAATTAGTTTCAAAACCATCCATTTCCACAAGAATTTGATTTAAGGTTTGTTCCCGTTCATCATGCGAACCGCTCATGCCTCCCCCCCGCTGGCGGCCAATCGCGTCTAATTCATCAATAAACACAATGCAGGGGGCGTTTTTTTTGGCTTTTTGGAATAAACTGCGCACCCGGCTGGCGCCGACCCCCACAAACATTTCCACAAATTCAGAACCGGAAACATGGAAAAACGGCACGCCTGCTTCGCCCGATACTGCTTTAGCCATTAAAGTTTTGCCAGTGCCAGGAGGACCAACCAATAAAACGCCTTTGGGAATTTTAGCGCCCAATTCGCTGAATTTTTTTGAATTTCTTAAAAATTCAACCACTTCCTGCAGTTCTTCTTTAGCTTCTTTGTTACCAGCCACATCTTTAAAAATAATTTTTTCTTTTTTTTCATTTTTTTTGCCATTGCTGTCCCGTGTTTCTGTCTGGCCGAATGACATAGCGCGGTTGCTCATATTTTGGGCCTGGCGGCTGAGTAAAAAAATAAAGCCAAAAATAAAAATAAAAGGCAGGATAAATGGCAAAACGCTATTCAGCCAATAAGCCCAGCTTGATTCTTCTTTGATTGAAACAGCCACCTTTTCAATTTTTTCAGTTGGCACATTATAATTTTTCAATAAAGTTGATAAAGATTCAGCCGGCTCTTTTGTGGTTTTTATTTTTTCGCCATTATTCAACTCCACCTGCAAATCATCGCCATTAACCACAATGCTTTTTACTTCTTCATTATTTATTTTAGCAATGACTTCTCCTACGCCCACGACTTGAGTTTTCGGCGCTGAAGAATTTTTAGATAAAGATAAAAACGCGGCCACGAATATGCTGACAAAAACTATGATAATAATATTTTTAAAAAGGGTTTTCATATAACATAGATTATATACTAAAAATTGTTTTCTGTAAACAGATAGGCTGGGTTTTAAAACCCAGCCTAATTAAACCTGTCCCTACAAAATCTATCTGCATCAGCAAACAAATTATTTGTTTTCTAAGTCTTTTTTTGACAACCCCATCCTGTGCTCGGAAGCGTCAATGGATAAAATTTTAAAATCATATTCTTCGCCAATATTAACCGCCTGTTCAGGACTTTCAATTTTATCATTTGACAGTTCAGAAATATGGGCCAGGCCATGAATATTGCCTGGTAATTCCACAAAAGCGCCGATTTTATCAAACTTCAAAACTTTGCCTTTGACAATCTGGCCTACCTGATAATTTTCCGCTGCTTTTTTCCAAGGATCTTCAACTAATTTTTTAGCTGATAAAGTCACGCGATTATCATCCAAACTGATAATCTGGACTTTTAATTCACTGCCGACCTGATATAAATCGCTCGGATGATTGATTCTTTGCCAAGCCAGTTCGGAAATATGAATCAGGCCCTCAAGCCCGGCGCCAAATTCCACAAAAATGCCAAAATCCACAATGCCTGTAACTTTGCAATCAACAATATCGCCCACCTGATATTTTTTCAATTCTTCTCGCTTGTCATTAGCATAAACTTCTTTTTCAGAAAAAATAATTTTGTTTTCCCGTTCATCCAAATCAATCAGTTTGGCTCTTAATTTTTGGCCCACCAGCAATTTTAATTTTTCCAAAATTTTCGCCTTATTGCCGCCTTCCACGCGCGGATAATTTTCCTTGCCTAACTGCGACACCGGCATAAAGCCGATAATATTATCATAACCAACCATGAGCCCGCCTTTGTTAGCTTCCAAAACCTTGACTTCCACTATTTCGCTTTTTGATTTGAGGTCGCTGAAACTCTGCCAGGCCTGTTTGTGGCCGGCCGAACGCAAAGATAATTCTAAAATTCCTTTTTCGTTTTCCAAATCCAAAACTGTGGCTGTAACTTCGTCTCCTGGTTTAAGATGGCCGTACTGCCCTGCTTCATCTTTTAATTCCCGTCCGCGCACCAGTCCTGTCACCACGCCGTTAATATCCAGATAAACTTCACTGGAACCCACGGAAATAACTTTGGCCTGGACAAGATCGCCGACTTTGGGCAAATTAAAAGCTGTGTCATCGTTTAAAAGATCTTCCATTAAATTATTACTAACAATTTTTTCTTTTTTAAGCATAAAACATTTTAACATTTTATCATGTTAAGATTTTAACACGCCTTTTTGTCATCCCCGCCCCGCATCGTAGTGCGGGGTAAACTCCAGCGGGAATCTCAAGGTTGTCTTGAATAACAACCTTATAAAATTAACTGCCAACCAAAGTGTTGAACAGCGCCCAGGACTTATTTTTCCGCCTGGACTAGGATTTTATAAACTGGCTTTAGTCTATCAAAAAACTAAAAAAATGGCAAGGATTGACTTTGACAGGACTTGCCCTTGTTTAATAATAATGCTAAAATATAAACAGATAAATTCATAACTCTTAAGTTAAATTTCTAAATTTTGACTTTTGAGTTTTAACTTTTTATTATATGTACATCCAATGGTTTGGTCAATCATTTTTTAAAATCACAACTAAAAACTCTTTAGGCCAAGAGTTAACTTTAGCCATTGACCCGTTTAATAAAAATTATGGCTTAAAAGTGCCAAACAAATTCGGAGCTGATATTGCTTTAATCACGCACGACCATGAAGACCATAATAATTTAGAAATTATTAAAGGCACGGAGATCACACCTGAACCTTTTGTTATTTCCGGCCCTGGCGAATATGAAGTCAAAGGCGTGATGATTTATGGCGTGCCATCTTTTCATGACGATGAAAACGGCACCAAACTTGGCGATAATACTATCTATATTATTGAAGCGGAAAATATGTGGCTGGCCCACTTAGGTGATCTGGGCCAGAAAAAATTATCTGAAAAACAATTAGAGCATTTGGAAGGAGTTGATGTGTTATTCGTTCCTATTGGCGGCACTTATACCATTGACGCCAAAATAGCCGGACAAATAATTTCAGAAATTGAACCAAAAATTATTATCCCCATGCATTACAAAATTCCTGACCTAAATATTGCTTTAGATGGTGTAGAAAAATTTATCAAAGAAATAGGTCTGAAGCCGGAACAAACTGACAAATTAAGATTAGTTAAAAAAGATCTGCCGGCCGAAGAAACAAAACTGGTGATTTTACAGCCGTAAAACTAAATTTCTAATTTTTAATTTCTAATTTCTAAACTTAAAAGCTTTGCTTTTATTTTTATCTTCCTTGTTTTTATTTTTTAGTAATTAGAAATTAGAAATTAGTAATTTTTCTACTTTTATGGATTCTAATAAAAAAACAAAACTCTATTTTTTGCTCGGCATTTGTCTCATGGCCATTCTCGGCCTCTGGTTTTATAGTTTTAAATTAAATTTAAATTATAGCTTGAATAAAGGTAGTCAGGGAGAAAAAAACGGTTTGGATTTAAATAGTTTTAAAAACGAACTAATGGATATTTTTAAAAAATCGCCTTTGACTAATGGCAAAAGCGATTTGCCGTCTTTACCAAAAGCCGAGGCAACTGCCAGCAATGAAGACTGGCAAAAATTAGCTGATGAAATGGCTAAAAATATTAAAGGGCTTAACAAAGTTAATGGCACTTCCACACCCACCACAACTAATAATGTTTTGAAATAGAATTTCCGTGTTTGTCATTCCCGCAAAAGCGGGAATCCCATCGCCAGCAGAAAAAACACAAATTGTATCATATCCATGGGGATCCCCACTTTCGCGGGGATGACAAAAAACATTTTATGAAAGATACTGTTTCTAAAAAACCAGCTACAATAGAATCAAGCCCAATTGATAAATTGGGTAAAATTAAACCGCGCGCGATTTCTGAAGAAATGCAGGAATCGTATTTGGATTACGCCATGTCCGTGATTGTATCCCGCGCTTTGCCAGATGTCAGAGATGGTTTAAAACCAGTGCACCGCCGCATACTTTACGCGATGTGGGATATTGGTCTAAGAGCAGTTGGCAAATTCAGAAAATCAGCCACGGTCGTTGGCGAGGTTTTGGGTAAATATCATCCGCACGGCGACCAGGCTGTTTATGATTCTATGGTCAGAATGGCCCAGGATTTTAATATGCGCTATCCTCTAATCAAAGGTCAGGGAAACTTTGGTTCTATGGATGGCGATGGCGCGGCCGCGATGAGGTATACCGAAGCAAAATTATCAGCTACATCAGAAGAAATGCTTTTTGATCTGGAAAAAAATACTGTTGCCTGGCAGCCAAATTTTGATGGCACACTTAAAGAACCACAAGTTCTGCCAGCAAAATTACCTCAATTGCTTTTAAACGGTACCATGGGCATTGCGGTTGGCATGGCTACAAAAATTCCACCGCATAATTTAACAGAATTAATTGACGGTATTTGTCATTTAGCTGATAATCCTGACGCCACTCTTGAGGACTTAATGACATTTATCAAAGGTCCTGATTTTCCAACCGGCGGCATTATCTATAATTTAGAAGACATCAAACAAGCATATGCCACTGGCAAAGGCGGGGTTGTGATGCGCGCTAAAACAGAAATTGTTGAAAACAAAAGCGGCGCGTTTTCTATTCTTATTACTGAAGTGCCTTATCAAATGAATAAGTCAGTGCTCTTAGAAAAAATTGCAGAATTAGTTAAAGACAAAAAAATTGAAGGCATTAAGGATTTGCGTGATGAATCAAATAAAGACGGCGTGCGCGTGGTAGTAGAATTGAAAAAGGACTCTTATCCTAAAAAAATATTAAACCAATTATTTTCGCATACTGATTTGCAGACAACTTTTTATTTTAATGTTTTAGCTTTGGTTGACGGCATCCAGCCCAGAGTTCTGACTTTAAAAATGGTCTTGGAAGAATATCTGAAGCATCGGCGCGAAGTGGTGAGAAAACGGACAGAATTTGATTTGGAAAAAGCCAAAGAAAGAGCTCACATTTTAGATGGTCTGATACTGGCTTTGAACAAAATTGATGCGGTCATTAAAACCATTAAAGAATCGCGCGATCGGGAAGAGGCGAAAATAAATTTAATTAAAAAATTCAAACTGTCAGAACGGCAGGCCGTGGCGATTTTGGAAATGAAACTGTCACAGCTGGCTAATCTAGAACAGTTAAAAGTGGAAACGGAATTTAAAGAAAAGAAAAAAATTATTGAGGCACTGGAACTGATTTTAAAAAGCCCTAAAAAAATCACGGGGATTATCAAAAAAGAAATTTTGGGTATTAAAGAAAAATTCGGCGATGAGAGAAGAACGCAAATTATGCCGCGCGCCGTAGACGAATTCAGCCAGGAAGATCTGATTCCTGATGAAACCACGATTGTGATGATTACGCGCGACGGTTACATCAAAAGAATGCCGCCGGAAACTTTCAAAACCCAAGGCCGCGGCGGCAAGGGAGTGGTCGGCGTCACTACCAAAGAGGAAGATGTGGTAGAACATTTGTTTGCCACGACCACGCACAAAGATTTATTATTTTTCACAAACAAAGGCCGCGTGTTCCAGCTTAAAACTTATGAAATCCCGGTGGCTTCGCGCGTGGCCAAAGGCCAATCAATAGTTAATTTTCTCCAGCTTTCGCCCCAGGAAAATGTGTCCGCGATTCTTTATCTTGATGGCAAAGAAAAACTTGAATTTTTAATGATGATCACTAAAAACGGCACCATTAAAAAAACAGAATTGTCTGAATTCAAAAACATCCGCCGCACCGGCCTTATTGCCATTAAATTAAAAAATAGTGATTTGTTAGATTGGGTCAAACCAGTGGAAGACAAAGATGAAATTTTAATCACGACAGCCAAAGGCCAGGCAATCCGCTTTAAAGAAAGCGACGTCCGGGGCATGGGCCGAGGGGCTTCTGGCGTGCGCGGCATTAGATTGAAAAATGGCGATGAGGTGGTCACTATGAATGTGATTACGCCAACTGATATCAGAGATAAAATAAAAAGTTTGATTGTGACAGAAAATGGCTGCGGCAAAATGACAGACATCAATGAATACCGCTTGCAATCCCGCGGAGGCTCTGGCATTAGGACAGCAAAAGTGACACCAAAAACCGGTCGGGTTGTCTGGTCAACCACGCTTAATCCGGATAAATTGCCAGAAAATGTTTCCGGAGATTTATTGATTATGTCTGACAAAGGCCAGGTTATTCGTTTGCCCTTAAAATCAGTGCCTAATACCGGTCGCGACACCCAGGGCGTGCGCCTGATGCGTTTCAAAGAAACTGATGATAAAGTGGCCAGTGTGACATTGGTGTAAAAACAAAATTTACCATTCTGTCATTAACAAATTTCAACTTTTATGTCAACCCCATTTGCAATTATATTGTTAATTTTAGTCGTCATAGGTTTTGCGACCGTGATTTTGGTAATTCTAAAAAAAACAGGCAAAGACACTGGGGCTGATGAAAAACTAAAACAGGTGCATGAGGAAATGGAAAAAATCAAAGAAGAAATGAAGGGCAGTTTGGAAAAAAATTTGGATTTTTTGCAAAAGCAATCAGCGGCCACAGCCGGCATGATGCAGAGACAAACCACAGACACGGCTAAAATCGTGCAGGAAGTGACAAGCAAACTGGAAAAACTTGAAGCGACTAATAAACAAGTGGTTGGTTTTACTGATCAATTGCAAAATCTGGAGCGCGTTTTGACGAGCTCTAAAAATAGGGGTTCGCTTGGTGAGGCAAGCCTGGAATTAATTTTAAGCAATATCCTGCCGCCGCAGGCTTATGAAATGCAGTATAAATTTGAAAACGGAGAAACGGTTGATGCAGTGGTGAAAATTAAAAATAAAATTCTGTCAGTGGACGCCAAGTTTTCTTTAGACAATTACCGCCGGATTTTGAGCGAGGTTAATGAAGAAAAAAAGAGAGAGCTGGAAAAAGAATTTAAAAATGATTTGAAAAAAAGAATTGACGAAACAGCCAAATACATCCGGCCAAACGAAGACACACTTGATTTTGCTTTTATGTTTATTCCAGCCGAAGGCATTTATTATGATTTATTGATCAATGAAGTCGGCGCAGTTAAAGTGGACACTGGCGGCTTGATTGATTACGCGTTTAAAGAAAAAAAAGTGATAATTGTTTCGCCCACAACTTTTGCCGCGTATTTACAAACGGTTTTACAGGGGTTGCGCGCTTTGCAAATTGAAGAATCAGCCAAAGAAATCAGAAAAAGAGTGGAAGAGCTTGGCCGGCATATACTTTCTTATGACGAGTATATGAAAAAATTAGGCAATAATCTTGGCACGGTGGTGAATTCCTACAACACGGCATACAAAGAATTAAACAAGATTGACAAAGATGTGGTGAAAATCACAGAAGGAGAAAAGAAAATTGAACCATTGATTTTAGATAAGCCGCAAAGCGAATAAACTTAAAAGTTAAAACCATAATTTAAAATTAAAAATTTTGAGTTTTGAGTTTTGATTTTCTCTTTTTATGCCTCTGAAAGATTTAAATGAACAACAAAAAGAAGCCGTGACTTTTGGCAAGAGTCCGCTTTTAATTGTGGCTGGAGCTGGCACTGGTAAAACAACGGTGATCACAGAAAGAATCGCCTGGCTGACTGAACAAAATCTGGCAAAAACAGATGAAATTTTAGCTTTAACTTTTACTGACAAAACAGCTGGAGAAATGGAAGAGAGGGTGGACAGGATGATGCCCTATGGCTACACAGATTTATGGATTATGACTTTTCACGCCTTTTGCGAACGAATCTTAAAAAATCACGGGCTTGATATCGGCATTCCAAATGATTTTAAATTATTAAACCAGACAGAGCAGTGGCTCTTAGTGCGCCAGAATTTAGAAAAATTTAATTTGGATTATTACCGGCCTTTAGGCAATCCGACAAAATTCATTCACGCGCTTGTTAAACATTTTTCCCGTTGCAAAGATGAAGAAATTTGGCCGGCTGATTATCTTGAATATGCGGAAAAATTAAAAATAAATCAGGATAGTATGGAGGCGACTGGGGGCTCAATCGGGCAATACGAAGAAATAGCCAATGCTTATCATACTTATCAGCAACTTTTATTAGACAGCGAGAGTCTGGATTTCGGCGATTTGATAAATTATGCTTTGAAACTTTTTCGCACCCGTCCGCATATTTTGAAAAAATACCGAACGCAGTTTAAATATATTTTAGTTGATGAATTTCAGGACACGAATTTTAGCCAATATGAATTGATAAAATTATTAACAGGCGATGATAAAAATTTAACTGTGGTCGGCGATGATGACCAGTCAATTTATAAATTTCGCGGAGCCAGCGTTTCCAATATTTTGCAGTTTAAAAATGATTTTCCAGAATCAAAAGAAATTTATCTAACAAAAAATTACCGCTCCACGCAAAATATTCTTGATCTAGCATATAATTTTATCCAACTGAATAATCCGGAGAGATTGGAAGTAAAACTCGCTGAAACACAAAAACACTTAAACACTAAAACACTTTCAAAAAAATTAACATCTCAAACTGATCAAATTGGCATTATTGAACATCTGCATTTTACTACTGAAACAGAAGAAGTAACTGGCGTAGTTAATAAAATTTTAGAACTCTATAATCAGAATGACAAAAATCACCAATCACTTTCTTGGAATGACTTTGCTATTCTTATCCGCGCCAATAATCAAGCCGAACCATTTCTAAACGGTTTGCGCCAGGCAGAAATCCCTTTTAATTTCGTGGCGAGCCGCGGTCTTTATCAAAAAGAAATAATTTTGGATATTTTTGCCTATCTAAAATTATTGGACAATTACCATGAATCTTTGGCTTTATGGCGTATTTTAAATTTGCCCATGGTAAAAATTAAACATGAAAATTTGTTAGAAATCAGCCGCTATGCCAATCGCAAGGCATATTCTTTGTTTGAAGCTGTTAAAGAAATCGGTATTTTGCAAAAAATAGAACCGGAAACAATCCGCAAAGTCAATAAAATTTTATCTCTTCTTGAAAGCCACGCTACTCTTGCCAAAGAAAAAACTGTTAAAACAGTGGTGTTAAAATTTTTAGAAGATTTTGGCTACAATCAATACTTATTGCAAAAAAATGATGTCTTTTCTTTTAGCTTAATCAACCAATTGGGCCAAAAAATTGATGACTTTCAAAAATCGTTTGATGATAAATCAGTTAAAAATTTTATCAATCTGATTGAGCTGGAATTAGAAGCTGGCGAAGAAGGCTCGCTCTCTAAAGAGATGGAAGAAGGGCCAGAAGCTGTAAAAATTATGACTATCCACGCGGCCAAAGGATTGGAATTCAAATATGTTTTTATTGTTAATATGGTTGACAAAAGATTTCCTTCAATTAACCGCGGGGAACCAATTGAAATTCCAGATGAATTAGTCAAAGAAATAATTCCATCAGGCGATATCCACCTGCAGGAAGAGCGCCGGCTTTTTTATGTAGCAATAACTCGCGCCAAATATGGCCTTTATTTGACTTCGGCCGAAGATTATGGTGGCACAAGAAAAAAGAAACTTTCAAGATTTTTGTATGAAACCGGATTCACAGAAAACACAAAAAACATAAAAGCACAGAAAGCACAAGATTCATTAAAACATAAAAACATTAAAGCCTTAAAACAAGATGATAAAAATATAAAAAAACCAGTCACTAATAACCAATCACCAATCACCTTCTCCTACTCTTCCCTCAAATCTTTTGACACTTGCCCTTATCAATACTACCTTGCCTATGTGGCAAAAGTGCCAGTCCCTGGCAAAGCCACTTTTAGTTATGGCAAAACAATGCACGCTACTTTGCAAAAATTTTTCTCATTGATAAAAGAAAGTAAAAATAGTTTGCAAAGCGAGCTTTTTACAGAAAACATAAAAACACAGAAAGTACAACAAACATTTCCTTCAATTGATGTTTTATTAAAGTTTTATCAGGAATCCTGGATTGATGACTGGTATGAATCTAAAACACAAAAAGAGGATTATAAAAAACAAGGTGAAAAGTCATTAAAAAAATTATATGAACAATTAACACAGGAAGGCGCGCCAAAAATTTTTGCTCTGGAAAAAAGTTTCAATTTTAAATTGAACAACTACACAATCAAAGGCGTTATTGATCGCATTGATCAAAAACAGAGCGGCCTGATTTTACTTGACTATAAAACCGGTTCGGCTAAAACAGAGAAAACAGCAGAAAAAGATCAGCTTTTGATTTATCAAATGGCAACGGAAAAAACTTTCAGCGAGCCTGTGATTAAACTATCCTTCTACTATTTAAATGATAATTCCCAAATTTCTTTCTTAGGCACTCCTGAGGAACTTTTAAAAATGCAAGAAAAAATTTTGATGCTAATTAAAAAAATCTGCGCCGATGATTTTATCGCTACGCCGGAAAAGAACAAATGCCAGTATTGTGATTTTAGAAATATATGCCAGTATCGAGTCTGAGCGATATTCTTAATAAACAAGTCTCCCAAAAAGGCCTGTCAAATCAGATCAAGGCCGCTTTAGTGTGCGAAGAATTTGATAATATTTTAAAAGAAAAGTGGGGCGAAAAAATCACCCGCCATGCGCGCGCTCTTTATCTTAAAGATAATATTCTAACTCTTGTTTCTCTCTCTTCCGTTGCCAGCCAAGAAATTAGATTTGCAGAAAATGAAATTATAGAAAAAATCAATCAAAAATTTGGACAGAAAATAATTAAAAAAATAAGGTATCTAACTTAAAAAATTCCCATTATACTTTATACTTTTCCCATAATACATTCTCACCCCCTAGCCACGGCCAAGCCATAAACTTTGTCTGCGCCAGCTTGTTTTAAAACATGCGCGCATTCATTCATAGTTGAGCCAGTGGTAACCACATCATCCAAGAGCAAAAATGTTTGTCCCCGCGCCTCGCCCATAACCTGAAAAGCGCCGCTTATATTTTCTGCTCTTTTTAAACTTTTTAAACCCACCTGCGGTTTGGTGTTTTTAATTCTTTTCAATAAATCGCCCCTCAAATCCACATTAAAATTTTCTGCTAAAATTTCTGCCAGCAGTTCTGCCTGATTAAAACCGCGCCAGGCTTTTCTTTTTTTATGCAAAGGTATTGGCAATAAAGTTACCTCTCTTAATTCTGAATAAACAGTCAGTATATGTTTAAATTTTATAATCAATAACCGCCCCAAAATTTCAGCTAACTCCCTATTAAAATTATATTTATAGCTATGAATCAATTTTTGCAAAATTTTCTGTTGCCAGTCAGAAGCAATAAAAAAACAGTCTAAATAAGACGGAAAAAAATCAATGGTTTCAAAAAAATTTTTATTAAGAGATAATTGGCTAAAACATTGTTCGCAAAACCATTTATCAGGCAAACCGCAACCTAAACATTCAATAGGGAAAAAAATATCTAAAAATAATGCTTTTATCTTTTTAAACATATTTTTCTGTCATTCCCGCCCCGTATCGCAGTACGGGGTAAACTCCAGCGGGAATCCAGGAATCAAGGCATATCACAAAAACAAACTTTTTGGATCCCCACTTTCGCGGGGATGACAAATTGACAAACGCGTAAATCATACTTTTTTTATCGCCACTCCACTTTTTTCCCAGTTCAAACAAACCTGACTATTTTGTTTTATTTCCCCCTCAAGTATCTGTTCAGCCAGCTTCCCTTCTACCCTCTCCTCTATAACTCGCCTGATATTGCGCGCTCCGCTTTCAGTGGAAAATCCTAACTTTGCCAGCTCTTTCACAATTTTTTTATTCCAGTTTAATTTAATATTCTTATTAATTGCTAAATTGCGAGCCAGCTCTTGCAACTGAAGCGCCACTATTTTTTCCGCCGCTTTCAAATCCAAGGGTTTAAAAATTAAAACCTTATCCAAACGGCCCAAAAACTCTGGCCTGAATTTTTCTTTAACTATCTGTAGAAATTTATCTCGGGTCTCTGTTTCTTCAGAAACAGAGCGGGAGATTCCCTGGCCAGCTCGAGTAATATTATTAAAACCAACCTTATTTTTTTCTAATTCTTTGTTGCCTAAATTTGAAGTCAGAATAATAACTGTGTTTCTAAAATCAACTCTCTTGCCAGCCGCGTCAGTTAAAATTCCTTCATCTAAAACCTGCAAGAGCACATTAAACACTTCACTGTGAGCTTTTTCAATTTCATCAAACAAAACCACGCTATAAGGACTACGCCTGACAGCTTCGGTTAAACGGCCTCCCTCTTTATAACCTACATAACCGGCTGGCGAGCCAATCAGGCGCGAAACATTAAAATTTTCCGCAAATTCTGACATATCCAGACGAATCAAATTTCCTTTTTCATTTATGCCTTTAAAAATTTCTTGGGCCAAAACTTTGGCAGTCTCTGTTTTACCTACGCCAGTTGGACCCAAAAACATGAAACTAGCCAGGGGCCGATTTTTGCCCGAGAGTCCGGCAGAACTCCTCTTTAAACAAAAAGCTAAATCCTTTAACACTTGATCTTGCCCCACAATACGCCCGGCTAAAATCTTATCTAAGTTAACCAATTTTTTGCCGCTGTCAATAATTAAATTTTCTTTCTGGACGCCAATAATTTTAGCCACTATCTCGGCAATATCTTTCTCGTCTATCTTACCCAAATATCTATCTTCCAAATCCGGAAGAGCTATTTTTTCTTCAAGCTGTAAAATCTGCGCAAAAATTTTATCTGTTTCAATTTTAATTTTCAGGGCCGATTCATATTTTTTTTCCCGCACCATTTCTTCTTTTAAATTTTCCAAATCTTCTATTTTGCTTTTTAAAAAATTTAGCTGGCGCAAATCTTCATTAACAGCGCCTAAGGCCAGGCGCGCCCTTGCCCCTGCTTCATCAATTAAATCAATGGCTTTGTCTGGCAAAAACTTTTCAGGCACATAGCGTTCAGATAATTTAACCGCGGCTTCAATCGCTTCATCAGTAATTTTTATCAGATGATGTTTTTCATAATTTTGTCTGATGCCAATTAGAATTTTAATCGCATCCTCGCTCGTCGGCTCCTCAATTTTTATTACCTGGAAACGCCGCTCCAAAGCCGCGTCTTCTTCAATATATTTTTTATATTCATTAAAAGTCGTGGCGCCAATACAGCGCAGTTCGCCCCGAGCCAGAGCCGGCTTTAAGATATTAGCCGCGTCCATAGAACCGCTGGGTCCCCCGGCGCCGACAATATTATGCAGTTCATCAATAAATAAAATCACTTCTGGCCTGGCTTTAACTTCGGCTAAAACCTGTTTTAAACGCGCTTCAAATTCGCCGCGCATCATTGTCCCGGCTAACATCAAACCCAAATCAAGAGCGTAAATTCTTTTATCCAATAAAAAGTCCGGCACCTGGCCAAGTAAAATGCGCTTGGCCAAACCCTCAACAATAGCTGTTTTGCCTACGCCAGGATCGCCCAAAAGCACCGGATTATTTTTTGTTCGCCTACATAAAATTTGCATCAAGCGCTCAATTTCCGCCTCGCGGCCAATTACTGGATCAATGGTTTTTTGCAAAATTTCATCAGTTAATTCCCGGCTAAAAATATCCAACATTGAATCTTTTTTTATTCGTCCGGCTGAATTTCTTTTTTCCTGCCTTGGCTTATCAACTAAATCAGCCGGATTAGGCAAAAAATCATCAAAATTTTCAGCCAATTCGTCCATAAGCCCGCGCGCGGCAATTAAATCATTAGCCAATAAAGCTGTTTTGCCAATTTGCCTCACCGCTTGAGTCATAACTTTAAAATTGTCAGTGGATTTAAAAATTATTTTTAATTGTTCTTGCGTTTTTTTAATATCCACATGCCGTATGCCCAATATTTTTTCCGCCTCTTTAGTTTCTATCTCAAGAATGGCAAATAATAAATGTTCAGTACCAATATAATTTTGGCCGAATTCAAGCGCGATAAAAGCTGATCTTTCCAAAACCTGTTTGGCTGTTTCAGAAAATTCAAGCGATCTTTTGGTTGAGGCCGCTATCCCCATTTTCTCTTCTTGCCCTTTAACACTCAATCCTGATTTCATTAAAATTTCTCTGGCCAAACTGCCTTTTGTTTCAGCCAAAGCCATAAGCAAGTCTTCCAAATCTATTTCTTTTTTAGTTGTGGCCAAAGCAAATGACTCTGCGTGATAAAGCACAGAGTTTAACCGAGCGGTAAATTTTGGAAAAATATTGATCATATTTTTTAAATCATTTCGCGCAATGATTTTATTCTCTCTTCAATCGGCGGATGCGTGGAAAATAATTTGGCTAAACCTTTGCCAGCTTGCGCGCCAAAAGGATTGGCTAAGTATAAATGCGCTGTGGCATTGGTTGCTTTTTTCATAGGCAGTTTATAAGCATTGATTTTTTCCAAAGCCCGGGCCAATCCTTCGGGATAACGAGTGATTAAAGCGCCGTCAGCATCTGCCAAAAACTCTCTTTTTCTTGAAATGGCTAATTGCATTAACTGAGCAATAATTGGCGAAAGCACCACCAATACTAAACCAACGATCATTAAAATTCCACCTAATTGCCCACCTGTTTTTTCAGAACTATTTTTTCGGCCAAAAAATTTTGAGCGCCAAAGCATATCAACCGCCAAAGTAACAAGTCCGACCAAAACAATAATAACCATCATTAATCTGATATCATAATTTTTTATGTGAGACAATTCGTGCGCGATCACGCCTTCTAATTCTTCATTTTCTAAACTTTCAATTAAGCCAGTGGTCAAAGCAATTGTCGCGTGCTTGGGATCACGGCCAGTGGCAAAAGCATTAGGAAAACTATCAGGAATTAAATAAATTTTTGGCAATGGCAAACCAGCTGTGATGGCTAAATTCTCTACTAACCGATAAACATAAGGATTGTCTGTTTGTTTTAACGGCCCTTCTGCTCCAGCTGTCATCAAAGCAATTTTGTCGCCAGCAAAATAACTGGCCAAGTTCATGCCTAAAGAAATAACTAAGGCGATAATTAAAAAATCAAGAGAATTATAATAATAAGAAAAAAAGTAGCCGATGGCTAAAAGCAGAACAGCAAAAAATGCCATCAGAAAAAAAGTTTTGCGCTTGTTAGCATCAATTTGAGAATACATATAAAATAAGACTACTCCCATAGAGTAGCAAAAAATATCAAATTTGGCAAGAAAAATAGGCTGGGTTTTAAAACCCAGCCTAACTATAATTCGCAAACACAATACATAAAAATTTATTTTAATTCAATTTTATAAACCCTGCCATCTCTTTTATTCAAAAAGAAAATATAATCTTCTTTATCAGTAATGTATAATTTCTCTATATTAAATTTATTGCCATCTTTGTCCGCTGGCTCCGCGATTAAATCTTTAAGCCCGGTTGATAAATCAATTTTGTAAATTAAATCTTCGGTGTCAGTAATTAATTCAGGATAAAGGCCGGCGCCTTCAGGTAGTTCTCTTGGCACCGCGCAATATAAAATTTTCTCGCTTTGAAAAGCGCATTTATCAATCCAGGTGGAAAGGCCTAAAGAAAATTTATGATTGCCAATTGTCTCGCCCTCGGCGTCCGCAATCCAGAGCATGGGGTTATAATTATTTTGTCCGGAGATAGCATGATAAAGCAGACGCGCGCCAGAAGGCGACCATAAACCTTTAAAATTACTGCCGTCAACAATCAAGGACTTAAAATTTTCTTCTTTAAGCCCGATAAAAAAAACTTCTGTTTTATCATTGCCAACTGGCTTGGCAAACAAAGCCGCGACTTCGCCAGTGGGCGACCAGGCAATCTGCACTTCATTTTCATTATCTCCCAAAGGCTCAATTAAATTTGTTTCTGAACCTTGAACATTGGTTACAGCCAGCCAATTATTAGCTGTATCATTGGTCAGATGTTTATAAGCCACTTGTCCCGTGGAATTAAATTCCGGTTCGTTGATTTCTTTTTTTAAAGTCAGCTGTTTATTTTTAATAAAATCATACAAAATTTTATTGCCATCTGGATATTCAATAATGGCCTGATTCTTATCTGCTGACCAATAAACATTTTGCACCTGATAAAACTCCTGATTGCTGATCGGGATTTTTTCACCCGCTTCATTAAGATTATAAAATTTATTATCTAATGGATTATAAAAAATTATGCCATTATTGCTATTAGACAAAATCGGCGACACAACTTTATCTGCTGTGATTGGCAAGGCTAATGCTTCACCTTTTAAACCAGCATTACCAGTACCAGCGCCACCCGCGCCCTGGCTATCTCCTGCGCCGCCAGCTCCTGTGCCAGCGCCAATCAAATTATTATTCGCATTATTCGCGTTTGGCAAAGTGCCACCTTGGCCCACAAATCCCGGCTCCCCAGGCCCTGGTTCAGGTGAGTGAAAAAACAAATAATAAATGCCAAAACCCAAACCAAAACACATGGCTAAAAATAAAATTATTAACAAGATTTTTTTAAAATTGAATTGTTGAAGAAAAGAAAGGTCCATAAAAATTATTGTTAGCATTCAAATTAAAAGCCGCACACATGGCAAGGGTCGTTTTTAAGCGCATCTTCTGAATTATATTGACCAGAAGACTCATTTCCTAAAGCGCATTTATTTACCTTACTGCAATCTGGAACATAAGCATTTTGACCATAAAGTTTAAAAGTTTTGATTCCATTATTATTCT
>Ga0210057_1004666_pt1 | contig 18051 bp, 15 predicted proteins | sample CryGeyCG2114_010_2_FD_183968 | JGI IMG/M metagenome (GOLD analysis project Ga0210057, IMG submission 183968) | Groundwater microbial communities from aquifer - Crystal Geyser CG10_big_fil_rev_8/21/14_0.10 (SPAdes) (version 2) | ecosystem: Environmental > Aquatic > Deep subsurface > Groundwater ...
TGCCCAATATTCTTCTTGGTACCTTTCAAAAACTTCCTTTTTTGTTTCCATTTTCATATGGAAATACGGTACCTTAATTACTAGATATCCAGTAGAAGTTGGGTATCATTTATTATTAGCTGGAACGGCTAGTGGCAGTCTCTCTTTTTGTGCGCTATACTCTATATATCTATGGCATATAATTTTAATGAAACAAAAAAGCGTCTTGCAGAAACAGAGACGTGGCTCAAGTCTGAGTTTGCTGGTATTAGAACAGGACGAGCAACACCTGCAGTACTTGATGGTATTTCAATAGAAGCATACGGCTCTTTTATGCCTATCAATCAGGTGGCAAGTATTAGTGTTGAAGATGCGCGTACACTTCGTGTCTCTCCGTGGGATGCGACATTAGTGAAGGCAATTGAACAAGGTATCACAAAAGCAGACTTGGGTATTTCTGTATCAGTTGATGAGAGTGGCTTACGAGCACTTTTTCCTCCATTGACGAGTGAACGTCGTGATGAGCTTGCTCGTGTTGCAAAGAAGCGTCTTGAAGATGGGCGTATTCGTGTACGTGATGTACGTGATGATACGTGGAAAGAAATACAAGATGGAGAAAAGAATGGCAGTATTTCTGAAGATGAAAAATTCCGCCTCAAAGATGAAATGCAAAAATATATTGATGCAAGCAATGCTGGGCTAGAGGCATTGTATACGAAGAAAGAACAAGAAATCAGAGAGTAATTATGTCTATTTTCCTATTCCTTATAATTCTTGCCGCATTTATTCTCGTCCATGAATTTGGGCATTTTATCGCTGCAAAACAATCAGGCATGCGTGTCGATGAATTTGCTATTGGCTTTCCGCCTCGGATTTTTTTATGGAAGCGTGGGGAAACACGATATGCAATCAACCTTATTCCATTTGGTGGGTATGTAAAAATATTTGGAGAGGATCCGGATGAAGAATCATTAGAGGGTGTAGAGAGTGGTCGCAGTTTTGCGCGTGCAAGTAAGTGGAATCAATTTATCGTGTTATCTGCTGGAGTGACATTGAACCTTGTCTTTGCATGGCTTATGATTGCATTTAGTTTCATGAGCGGGCTTCCGACATCAGTATCGCAAAGTGATTCTTTTACTATAGAAGATGCACGTGTTGTTGTATTGAGTGTGTTACCTGATAGTCCTGCTTTTAATGAAGGCATGTCTTCAGGGGATACTATTCTCGGGTTATCTCAGGGTGAAGTCGCTGTAGAAGACGTGACAACACAGACAGTGATAGATTTTATTCAAGCAAGTAATGGAAATCCAATTACGCTTGAATTGCTCCATGAAGGAGATGTACGTACTGTTTCTATTACACCAAAGAGTGGTGTAACTGGAGATACCTATGCTATTGGTATTAGTATGGATATGGTGGGTGTCGTAAAGCTTTCTCTTTTCCAGGCATTGTATAAAGCAGGAGTTGTCACATGGGAAACAAGCGGAATGATTGCTGTAGCACTTGTACAACTCGTATTTGATGCCGTCACAGGGAACGCTAGCCTAGATACAGTTTCAGGACCAGTCGGTATTGTTGGGTTGGTTGGAGATGCAAGTAATTTTGGATTATCATACGTACTTGGATTTGCTGCATTTATTTCAATTAATCTCGCTATTTTAAACTTGATGCCATTTCCAGCGCTTGATGGTGGACGTATCCTCTTTGTTATCATTGAAAAAATAAAAGGCTCACCAATATCTCCACGAATTACAAATACACTGAATGCAATTGGCTTTATTCTGTTGATCTGCCTCATGATATTCGTGACCGTTAAAGATGTAATAGGGTTGTTCTAAATTATTTCCTCATAAAATCAGCACAATGAGTGTGTCCGGTCAAGACTACGAGAAATAGTCATAGTCGTGTACAATAGGCAACATATGAGGCAATCACATCTTTTTTCTAAGGTGCGAAAAGAGGCACCTGCTGATGAAGTAGCAGAAAATGCAAAGCTCTTAATTCGTGCAGGATTTATCCATAAAGAAATGGCAGGCGTGTATGATTATTTACCGCTTGGTTTACGTGTGCGCAATAATATCGTTGCAATCATTCGTGATGAAATGACGAAGCTTGGTGCAGTTGAAATCTCCCTCTCTGCATTGCAAGAGAAAGAGCTGTGGGAAAAAACAGGACGTTGGAGTGATGCATCGGTTGATAGTTGGTTTAAGACTGAATTAAAAAACGGATCATCACTTGGTCTTGGTTTTACACATGAAGAACCTATTGCACGATTAATGACGAATCATATTCAGTCATACAAAGACCTCCCAGTATATGCTTTTCAAATTCAAACAAAATTCCGAAATGAAAAACGTGCAAAGAGTGGGATTATGCGTGGGCGTGAATTTCTTATGAAAGATTTGTATTCATTTTCAAAAGATGAAAAAGAACACGCTGTTTTTTATGAACGTGCCAAAGAAGCATATAAAAATATATTTACGCGTATTGGTATTGGCGACTCTACGTACGAAACGTTTGCCTCTGGAGGAGTATTCGCGCCTTATTCTCATGAATTTCAGACAGTGTGTGATGCTGGTGAAGACATTATTTATGTTGATGAAGAAACAGGTATTGCAGTAAATAAAGAAGTGTACACTGATGACGTTTTGCGTGATCTTGGCTTGGATAAAGAAAAACTCAAAGAACAAAAATCAATTGAAGTGGGAAATATTTTTTCACTTGGTACACGCTTTTCAGAACCTCTTGGATTGGTATATAAAAGTGAAGAAGGGAAGCGTATTCCTGTCGTGATGGGTAGTTATGGTATCGGACCAGACCGTCTTATGGGGACTATCGTAGAGCTCTTTTCAAATGAAGAAGGGGTGGTGTGGCCGGATGCAGTAGCACCTTTTGATGTACATTTGATTGGTATTAATCCAGATAATGATACTGCGGTAGAAGAGGAAATCGAATCAGTGTATACATTATTACAAAACAAAAAAGTGAATATCTTACTTGATGATAGAGATATTCGCGCAGGAGAAAAATTTGCTGAATCTGATTTGATTGGTATACCAAAGCGTATCGTGGTGAGCGCTAAGACATGCTCTGCAGGTGCACACGAAGTGTATTATCGCAAAACAAAAGAGACACAACATCTTTCTAAGGAGCTCTTGTAATTATGGCATTAAAAGATACAGTACATAAAATTCGCAGGAAGTTTTTTCATCTTTTTTCAAATGATATTGGTATTGATTTAGGTACTGCAAATACACTTGTCTATGTGCGTGGTAAGGGTATCATCATCAATGAGCCTTCAGTCGTTGCGGTAAATGAAAAGACAGGCACTGTAGTAGCAGTCGGTACACAAGCACGAGAAATGCTCGGACGTACTCCTTCGCATGTTTCAGTTATTCGCCCGCTTGTAGAGGGAGTGATTTCTGATTTCGAAGTGACCGAAGAAATGCTTTCGTATCTGATGAATAAAGCACAAGAGCATACACCAAAGTTTTTTGGGCCACGCGTGGTGATTGGTGTGCCGTCTGGAATTACCAATGTTGAAATACGCGCAGTCCGTGATGCAGCACGCAATGCAGGTGCTCGTGAAGTGCATGTGATTGAAGAGCCAATGGCCGCAGCGGTCGGTATTCGTCTTCCGGTTCTTGAGCCAGTTGGCAGTATGATTGTTGATATTGGAGGAGGGAATACTGACATTGCTGTTATTTCACTTGGTGGCGTGGTGCAATCAAAAAATCTCCGTATTGCGGGAGATAAGCTTAATGCCGATATTATTACATATATTAGGAATGAATTTAAAATATTGATTGGGGAGCGTACTGCAGAAGATTTGAAGCTTGAGGTAGGTTCACTTGCACATGATCATGAGCCACTTGAATCAGCAGTACGTGGACGTGACTTGGTCACCGGACTACCACGAGAAGTTATTATTACAGATACTGATATTCGTGAAGCAGTTGGTAGCTCATTTGATATGCTTATTGAAGCAATACGTGAAGTGCTTGAGACAACACCTCCTGAAATACTTTCAGATGTTACTCACCGCGGATTGCATCTCGTTGGAGGTGGTGCGCGTATCCGCGGTATTGGGCCATTGCTTGAGGATGTATTAAAGATTTCTGTTCATATAGATGATAATCCGCTCACTGCAGTTGCTCGTGGCACTGGAATTATTTTAGAGAATTTAGCAACATATAAAGATATACTTATTCAAGATGAAGATGAAATCCCGCTCAAAATCTAAAGGTGTACGCTATGGCGTTATATTCATTGTACTCATCCTCGCACTTGAGTTGTTTTCACCATGGTCACCGCATGTATTCCTACAATCAGTTTTTATGAAAGTTGCTCGTCCGTTATTTGTCGCACAAACATGGACCAGTGATGGTACTGGCTTTTTCGGTATTGTGCAATCAAAGACAACATTACTAAAAGAGAATGCACAATTAAAAGAAAAGCTCTTTGAAGCAGAGCTTGCTCTCTTTGACCGTACATTACTACAAGAAGAAATTATAGAGTTGCGCACATTGCTCAATCGTACCGATACGCAGTCGTTTATATACGCACGTGTTCTTGCAGAATCAAATCAGTCACCATACGACACGCTCATTATTGATGCTGGTAAAAAACAAGGCGTGTTTGAAGGAGACCACGTTGTTGTTGGTGAATCACTTTCTATTGTTGGGCGCATTGAACGTGTTTTTGATACTACTAGTCTTGTGGTGTTGTATTCATCGCCAGATATTGAGACAACGGCATATATTCCATCTGCTGGTATTACGACAGTCGCGTATGGACAAGGTGCAGGTAATTTTCTTTTGCGCATACCACAAAGTGCTACCGTAGAGGAAGGGGCGATTGTGACACTACCTGGCAAGGACAGCATCCTTGGTATTGTTGGATCAGTATATGCACTTCCAGCAGATTCATTTAAAACGGTACGTTTTGTCAGTCAAATAAATATTTTCAACCTCTCTTCGGTGCTTATTAAGAGAGACTCTCATGAAGTGATGGATACATTAGAAGAAGTTATTCAATCAAGCAATGCAGTTGAATCGGAATGATATTTTTTATATAAGATTTTTTTATGACATAGCATTATGTGCGGGCTTTTTCTTCTTGCCGTGGTGGGTATTGTTTACGTTGCTTATTATTGGCGTCTTGTTTTTTAAATCTTTTTTGGAAATGCCTCTTTTCTTGCTCGGAGTAGATATGCTGTATGCGGTGCCATCAATTGCCTTATTTGATTTTCCTTTTTTTTATACAGTACTTGGTTGTGTATTGCTTGCTATAAGCACCTTTATACGTGCTCGTATTCGCGTATAAGGTAGTGTGTTATTATGGGTGGATATGTTGCGGAAGCTATTTCGGCGAAAGAGAATAAAGATGTCAGATATAGCACCTGATGAGATATTTCTCGATTCCAGCAACCTCCCTCATTTCAACCGTGGACAATTCGAAGGACGATTTGAAAAGCCATTACCAGGGTATGTGTTTTATATTGTTTTGTTTGCATTCATTATTATTGCAGGCGTCTTTATAGGGCGATTGTGGTTTTTACAAATTGTACATGGTGAAGAGTATGCAAATGCAAGTGAAAACAATCGCTTGGATCACGCGCTTATTTTTTCAGAACGTGGTGTTATTTATGATCGAACAGGAGAGAAGCTCGCATGGAATGTACCAAATGAAGCTGAACCAAATACGTATGCACTCCGTGCCTATACTGATTTAACCGGCATGGGGCATATATTAGGTCATGTACAATATCCTGCAAAAGATACATCCGGTAAGTATTATACAGAAGAATATGTTGGCGGTAGTGGTGTGGAGGCTATTTTCAATGAGGTACTTTCTGGAGAAAATGGTGTGCGTATTGTTGAGACAGATGCACATGGAGATATTATTTCTGAGAATAGTATTCGTCGTCCAAAGGCAGGTAACAATGTCATACTTTCAATTGATGCAGGACTTGAACACGAGCTCTATGATGCCATTTCTTCATTCGCTACACTGCATGGGTTTAAGGGTGGCGCAGGAGTGATTATGGATGTAACAACTGGGGAATTACTTGCATTGACGAGTTATCCTGAAGTAGAACCAGCAGTACTTACCAACGGTGATTCAGTAAGTATTGGGGCATATCATCTACAGAGTAATACACCATTTTTGAATCGTGTTATTGGTGGACAATATACTCCAGGGTCAATCGTGAAGCCATTTGTTGCTATTGGTAGTTTGAATGAAGGAATAGTAGATCCTGAAAAAAAGTTTTTAAGTACCGGATCTATTTCAGTACCAAATCCATACGATCCTGACAATCCAAGTATTTTTGCAGATTGGAAAGCACATGGCTATGTAAATATGTATGATGCACTTGCTGTATCATCAAATGTGTATTTTTACTATGTGGGAGGTGGCTTTAATGGACAAGAAGGTTTGGGCATTGAACGCTTGGATATGTATTTTGATTTGTTTGGTTTTGGCAAGACAACTAATATTTTATTAGCAGGAGAGGAAGATGGTATCGTGCCAAGTCCACAATGGAAGGCAGAAAATTTTGAAGATGATGTGTGGCGTATTGGTGATACCTATCATACTGCAATTGGGCAATATGGATTTTTGGTAACACCATTACAAGTAGTACGTGCAATTAGTGCGATTGCAAATGATGGTTTACTTCTTGAACCGAAGTTATTATTTAATGATACCGTGAATATTGATACACGTATTGATATTCCAGAAGAAGATTTCTCGATTGTTCGAAAGGGTATGCGAGAGGGGGTATTGCGAGGTACCGCACAAGCATTGAATGTGTCATACGTGAATGCTGCTGGAAAGACTGGTACTGCCGAGCTTGGTAGTAAGAAAAAAAGCGTGAATTCATGGACGATTGGATTCTTTCCGTATGAAAAACCACGATATGCATTTGCTGTCATTATGGAAAGTGGTCCATCAAGCAACTTGGTTGGGGCGACAGCGGTGATGCGACAGGTGTTCAACTGGATAGACGAAAATAGACCTGAATATTTTGTCCCCTAATTACTTTGACATTGGACGAAAAATCATTATACTGGTGGGATTCAAGTAATAATATCTTATATGGAAATTGATAAAGAATATTTAACACAGAAGAAATTCGACCAGCTTTCAGTAGAGCTTGATCATCTTCGTCGTGTCAGACGAAAAGAAATTGCCGACCAGCTTGAATATGCAAAATCTCTTGGAGACTTGTCTGAAAATGCTGAATACCATGAAGCACGAGAAGAGCAAGCAAAAATCGAAGAGCGTATTTTACAAATTGAAGAGGTATTAAAAAATACAGAAATCGTAAAGCCACATCATTCTGAGACAGTAGAGATTGGATCGACAGTTACGATTTCAAAAGGAGATAATGAAGTAACCTATACTCTTGTAAGCGCAGAAGAATCTGATATTAGTGCAAGTAAGATATCATATCGTTCACCTCTTGGTTCAACAATAATTGGAAAGAAAAAGGGAGAAGAATTTTCCTTTAAATCTCCAAAAGGAACTATGAAATACACAGTGATACATATAAAGTAAAACGAGCCTTCGGGCTCGTTTTCTTGTTTTAGGAGCAGTAATGTTTTACTATAGGGGTATCGTGTCATCATTAGAAGAGATACAGAACGCCCGATTAAAGAAACTCGCATTTTTGAAAGATGCGGGTATTGATCCATTTCCATCTACTGTTGCACGTATCGAGACACTGAAGGAAGTACAAACATCTTTTGATACATACACTAAAGAAGAAAAGAACATCGTTGCAGACGGGCGCATTATGGGTATGCGTGGACAAGGGGGTCTTGCTTTTGTAGATATCTTCGATGGCTCTGACTCTATACAAGTCATCTTAAAGAAAGATGTTATTGGTGATGATTCTTTTACGCTCTTTAAGGATACTATGGATGTTGGTGATTTTATTGAATGCACTGGAAAGCTCATGATGACGAATCGCGGAGAACGATCTATTGTAGGTGAGAGCTGGCGCATACTCACAAAAAGTATTCGTCCTATTCCTGGTGGGTACTATAGCTTAGAGGATAAGGAAGAATTACTACGCAAGCGATATCTTGATATTTTGATTCATCCAGAGACGCGAGCGCTCTTTCTGAAGCGTGCGCACTTTTGGCGAGTAACTCGCGCATTCTTTGAAGAGCGTTCTTTCTTGGAGGTAGAGACACCAACATTAGAGGTGACGACTGGTGGTGCTGAGGCGCGCCCATTCAAAACACATCACAATGACTTTGATATTGATCTCTTTTTACGCATATCAGTCGGTGAATTATGGCAGAAGCGATTGATGGCAAGCGGTATTCCGCGAACATTTGAAATCGGACGAGTGTATCGTAATGAAGGAACAAGCGATGAGCACGTGCAAGAGTTTACCAATGCAGAATGCTACGCTGCTTTTTTGAATATAAAAGAGGGAAAAGATCTTGTGCGTACACTGTATCAGAAAATAGCGCATGAAGTATTTGATACGTACACATTTACGACGCGTGGACATAGATTTGATTTGTCTGGTGATACATGGGATGAGATAGACTATGTAGACACCATAAAAGAAAAAATAGGTGTGGATGTATCGCATGATTCAGAGGAGGCATTGAAGAAAGCACTTGAAGAAAGGAATGTTTTATTTGAAGGAAGTAACCGCGAGCGACTCACTGATTCATTGTGGAAATATGTACGCAAAGATATCGCTGGTCCTGTGTTTTTAATCAATCATCCAAAGCTCGTTGCACCACTGTCAAAAGACTTGGCGGGGAGTGAAGGGAATACAGAGATGTTTCAAGTGATTATTGCTGGAAGTGAAGTAGGGCGGGCACATGCAGAACTGAATGATCCACAAGAGCAAGAAGCACGATTGAAAGGACAGCAAGAGCTTGTTGACCGTGGTGATGAAGAAGCAATGATGTTTGATACTGAGTTTATTGAAATGCTTGAATACGGCATGCCGCCTACATTTGGATTTGGATTTGGTGAAAGACTTTTTGCATTCATGGCAGATGTGTCAGTACGAGAAGCACAGATTTTTCCATTGATGAAGCCAAAGGAGTAAAAGTACATAAATTAAAAGACAACAATATTTAGATTGTCGCATGATAAAAGCCACCACACATTCGTTTGATGGTTTTTTATTTGTGTAAGAGAAAATACTTATCCACATCTATAATTAGTAGAGTGGGACAAAGTGTTATATATTGTAATGCAAGTGGGAGATTGTGGGATGTTCAGGTTGGGACCTGAACGTAAATGAAAATTTACGGTAAGACAGTGAAATCATTTATCTATCTTTGTGATAGGTCATATCATCATGCTCATCGGACAGTACACGCATACACTTGATGAAAAGAAACGACTTTCTTTACCATCGCGCTTTCGAAAAGAGCTCGGTAAAAATGTCGTGCTTACACCTGGGTTGGATGGTTGTCTCTTTTTGTTTTCAAGCAAAGCATGGAAAGAGATATCCATTCGCCTTGGTGAATCAAGTATGTTGCAGTCTGACGCACGAAGCTTTAACAGATATATGTTTGGAGGAGCTGTCGAAGTAGAGCTTGATTCTGCAGGACGTATTCTCATTCCTGATTTCTTGATTGGGCGTGTCGCACTAAAGACACGCGCTGTCATTGTTGGTGTGCAAACACGTATTGAAATCTGGAATGAAAAAGCATGGCAAAAATATAATGCTGGTGTTGAAAGTCGGGCAGATACACTCGCAGAACGTCTTGGTACAATCGGTATTCTCTAACATCTACCCTTATCATTGTCTATGCATAAAAGTGTCTTAACAAAAGAAGTCGTCTTATATACCAATATAAAAGAGGGAGGCATACTCCTTGATGGCACACTTGGTGGTGGCGGACATGCACAGGCAATTGCAGAAGCACTACATGGCAACGTACATATCATTGGTCTCGATAGGGATAGTGATGCACTCGTTCGTTCACGGAGGCGTCTGGATGGTAGTGCACGTTCGCTTGATTTGATTGAATCAAACTTTCGTAATCTTGATACGGCACTTGATTCACTCCATGTTGACGCTGTTGATGGTATTGTCCTTGATCTTGGATGGAATGCATACCAACTTGAAAGCGGAAGAGGGTTTTCATTTATGGTTGATGAACCACTTTCTATGTCATACAGCATCGGTAAAGAAGGCTCATTCAATGCATATACGATTGTAAATGAATGGAATGAAGAACATATTGAAGCGATTATCAAAGGATATGGCGAAGAGATGCATTCACGACGCATTGCAGAAGGTATTGTAAAACATCGTGCTGAAAAGCCGATTACAAGCACCTTTGAGCTTCGCGATATCATTGTTGATTCAGTTCCATTTTGGTATCGCAGGCGTCGTATACATCCAGCAACAAAGACATTTCAAGCATTACGTATTGCCGTCAATGATGAGCTTGATGCACTTCGTGAAGGTCTATCAAAAGGAATCTCAGCATTAAAAAAACGAGGACGTATTAGTGTCATTTCATTTCATAGCCTTGAAGACAGAATCGTAAAAAGATTCTTTCGTGATTCAGAAAGCACAGGGCAGGGAAGTGTGATAACCAAACGACCAATTCGCGCCGGAGCCGAAGAGCTCACAGAAAACCCTCGATCACGGAGCGCAAAACTTCGTGTATTTGAAAAAAAATAATCTTTTTATTTATATGATGAATCATATAGTATCTACATTCAATAATAGTACACACATAATCATACGCACATTACTTTGTACGGTAGCTGTTCTCTTTTGTCTTTATGTATTTCTTATTCATGCGACAGTACAACATATCGCGACTCGAAAAAGTATTGAAGAAAAGTCAGCTCTATTAAATAGTCATATGAGTACGCTTGAATCCAAGCTACTTGCTCTGCGTGAGGATCTTACGTGGGAACATGCAGAGGCATTAGGATACGTAGCATCAAACAATACTATTTTCATTAAAGCAGAGCAGGCACTTTCTTTTGCTGAGTATGGAGAATAGTAAGCGAGCAATTCGTATTGTACTTTTGTTTGTTGCTTGTATCGCAGTGATACTTATTGTTCGTTTGTATGTATTACAAGTGATGCGTGGTGATGAATATGCATTGCTTGCTGATAGGCAATATATTCGACCAACGTATAGTTCATTTAACCGAGGCTCTATTTTTTTTACTGGACGTGATGGTGAACTTATTACCGCTGCTACTATCAAGAGTGGTTTTGAAGTGGTGATGCAACCAAACCTAATTGTGGATATGGATAGTGCGTACAATGCATTACAAGCATTTGTACCACTTGATTATGATGTATTTAAAGCACATGCACGTAAAGTAGATGATCCGCACGAACAATTGGTGCCACGAGTAGAAGAGGATGTTGGTGATGCTATTTATAAAGCAGATATTCCAGGTATTGTTGTATATCCAACTGAATGGCGTTTTTATCCTGGCGGTGAGCTTGCTGCACAGACAATTGGTTTTGTACAAGATGATACAACCGTACGCAAAGGTAAGTACGGTCTTGAGCGTTATTATGAAGATACCCTCGGGCGCAGGGAAGAAAATCTCTATACTAATTTTTTTGTAGAAATATTTGCTGATATTGATACGCTTTTTTCTGATACACATGAAGACGCAGGCGATTTAGTACTTACGATTGAACCAGTCGTTGAACAAACACTTGAAAAGACGCTTCTGAGTGTACAAGACAAATGGAACTCAACTGAAACAGGAGGGATTATTATCAATCCAAAGACAGGTGCTATTTATGCGCTTGCGAGTGTACCGACATTTAATCCGAACACATACAATGAAGTAGATGATGTTGCCGTCTTTACCAATCCTCTAGTTGAACGTGTATATGAAATGGGTTCTATCGTAAAGGCACTTTCAATGGCAATTGCACTAGACACTGGTGCAGTCACGGCTGATAGTACATACTATGATACGGGTACGATTATTGTCGATGGTGCGCGTATTTCTAATTACGATGGAGAGGCGCGAGGTGAAGCAAGTATGCAGACATTGCTCAATGAATCGTTGAATGTTGGTGCGGTGCATTTGTATCAAGAAGTCGGACATGATGTGTTCCGTACTCGTTTGCTTTCACTTGGTATTGGAGAAGAGACTGGTATTGATTTGCCAGGGGAAGTACATGGACTCACCAATAATATACAAAGCACAAGAGACGTAGAGCTTGCCAATGCATCATTCGGACAAGGTATTGCACTGACACCAATAGCAACAGCGCGTGCCTTGAGCGCACTTGCCAATGGCGGGATACTCATTACACCGCATGTCGTTGCTGGTGTAGAGCGGAGTCTTGGAAGAGTAAAGAAATTTGTACCAACAAACGAAGAGCGTGTATTTAGTGAAGAGACATCACGGACAATTACGCGCATGCTCGTCACTGTTGTAGACGAAGCGCTTGCAGGAGGGACTCGCTCGCTTCCACGTTATAGTGTTGCCGCAAAGACAGGTACTGCGCAAGTCGCAAGTCCGGATGGTAAATATTTTGAAAATGAATATTTACATTCATTCTTTGGTTATTTTCCTGCATTTGATCCTGAGTTTTTAATTTTATTATATACGGTCAAACCACAAGAAGTGCGATACGCATCACAAACACTCACAGATCCATTTACGGAATTGGTTGATTTTCTCATTGGTTATTATGATGTACCACCAGATAGGGACATAAATACAGAAAATGGTGTATAGTATAGGGAATGAAAGGGCTCATCAAAAAGCTCTGTGTGTGGATATTGACGCGTGAAGCGCGAATTGTGTTGCGTCGCTTTTCGCCACGCATTATTGCTATTACCGGTAGTGTTGGAAAGACGACCACAAAAGACGCGGTCTTTTTTGCGTTGAATGGGTCAGTGTCTGTACGTCGTTCAAAGAAAAGTGAGAATAGTGAAATCGGTGTACCACTTACTATCCTTGGACTAACAAATGCATGGAATAATCCGCTCAAGTGGCTTTGGAATATTGGCAATGGTGCCTATACAGCATTATTTAGTCGGACGTATCCTGATTGGCTCGTGCTTGAAATCGGTGCTGATCACCCTGGTGATATCCGTGCATTTACTGAATGGATTACACCAGATATCGTTATACTGACATGGCTTTCAAAAGTACCAGTACATGTTGAATATTTTGAGACACCAGAAGCGGTGTGGAAAGAAAAAGAAATCCTCGCACATGCGCTAAAAGAGAATGGGGCATTTGTATTTAATGCCGACAATGAACCAATACAAATGATTGCAGGGCGTGTTGCAAAGAAGCATGTTTCATATGGCTTTGTTGAAGATGCATCAGTCACGGTAAAGGCATATAAACCTATTTACAAGCGCGGGGCACGTTTGCGTACCGTGGTAGGTATGCGAGCTGATATCATAGTGCACGGCACCAAATATACCTTTAGTACAGAGGGGATTTTGGGTAAACAATATGTCTATACAGTGCTCTGTGCTCTCGCAATTGCTGATTTACTGCATGTTCCGATGGATGCTGTACTACAGCGCCTACAAGAGTATATAGGCACAAAAGGACGCATGCGACTGCTTTCAGGTATACGAAAATCAGTGGTTATTGATGATTCATACAACGCATCTCCTGTCGCAATGAAAGAAGCACTCGATGTATTGAAGTTGACTGAAACATCCGGTAAACGTATTGCGATATTAGGAGACATGCTTGAATTAGGGACGTATTCTGTGGATGCTCATGAAGAAGTAGGAGTATATGCAATACAGTCAGTAGATATACTGATTACAGTAGGTATACGTGCGCGTGATATTCATCGTCGGGCAGAAGAGCTTGGATTTGATAGTGCACGTGCAGTACATTTCCATGATGCATGGGAAGCAAGTCGGGAGATTCAAAAGTATGTTGGTAATGGAGATTTGATATTAGTGAAAGGATCACAGGGTATGCGTATGGAGCGTATTATAGAAAAGTTGCTTCTTGATCCTATCACAGCACCCGAAGTATTGGTACGCCAAGAGTATGCATGGAAAGTGAGGAATAAATAATTAAAGTATCTATAAAAAGACAAAATAAAAAAGCGCTTATTTTTAGTAAGCGCTTTTGTGTTTTAATTCATGTGAGGGTAGTCAGACTACCCTCACATATACTATTCCAAGATTATCTGAACCTTGCAAAGAAGAACGATATATCTTCTTCGGGCAACGGCAACGGTATGAGTATCACCAATGGATCCCAATCCGTTTGTTTTGATATACTAAATATCAAGGATTCGTCCCCCTTTGTGATTGTACCACTTCTTGTAATATCGTACTGGCGAGCTGGTCCATATAGAAGAAATAGAATTCTTTTATTGAACCAATCAACATAGAAGTTGGTCAATCTTGCGATTTCTAACGCAGGATTTGATATCAATGTTGGCCAAACGAATGTTTCGTCAGTCTGTGACATCCCTCCCAATGTATACGTTGTCGTTATTGAGAGCGGGTGATTGTCGTTTACGAATTGCTGGATACTTTTGAGATCCTCAGCGTTTTCTGCAACAAATGCATTTGCAATGCCGATGTAAACAAATTCGTTTACAGAGACATTCATTGTACCTGCTGTGTACCGAACATCATCTGTCGTACCTTTTATTCCATCGAGTCCATAGTGAATACCTATGCGCGATGAACCGAAGTTGTTTGCAGAAAAGTCTGCTGTAAAGCCAAATACGTTTTGGGCATCCGAACTTTTCATTGTCACTTTTAATTGGCTTGGTTTAAATGGATTCTTTTGAACAATATGCAATCCAATATGTATTCTATTTCCATGTAAATCTGGGTTGGTACTCGGTTGCCCCATCCAGCTTGAGAAAGTGTCGGTGGACAACGAGATCATGCCAGGTGTGATAGGTGTATTTGGGGGGAGGTGAATGAACGCAGATGGTCCATCTCCAATCATGTTACCTTGTTCAATGCCAAGTAATGCATTTGACCGATACGCATTCCAATACGACGATGATAGTGGCGACGTTGATATATGCCGTATGATTCTAATAAAAGAATCATTGTTTACCGATTGAAACCCTATAGCTTGTGCTTCGAAAGAATTCAAGACTTCTTGATTCTCTGATTGTTCGTCACCTACGGAAGGTGATGTGTTTGTATCTGCTTTAGCGAGTAAGCTAAAGCAGGTGAGTAGTATTACTGCGAATATTTTCTTCATAACTGCCCTTCTGTTTTTTGTTTTGTTTTTCTATCTTTCTACCTTATTTTATTTCAAGGAATCTAATTCGAAGTATACTACAACTCTCGATTTTGGTCAATGACTTTAAAAGGAATAAAATGTCCTTTATGGAAAGTACCCATATAAGCCACTGTATTAGATTATAAAGGACATTTATTTATAAATAATGTCTTTTATAAAAAACACTAAAAATAGGGCTTAAAATAAGGGATTTTTCCTTGACAATTATGTCTTGTGTATACATAATGCTTTTATATTCGGATATGTCTGGGAGATTCGACTTTAACCTAATAACGAAATGAAATTCAGCAAGAATGTATTGATGAAGAATCTATTTCTTAGTGTGCTTGTTTTTACACTCTTTTTTGGTAATGCATTTCCTGTGCTGGCGATGCTACAAACAAGTGCTTCTTTGGGTGACGAAGAAGATGTTGTTGAAGTTGTGATGAATAACACTCCATCACTTGGTGATGAAGAGGTTGTAGATGAGCCACTTTCTAGTCAAGAAAGTACAGGATTAAGCACGAATCCATCACTTGGTGATGAAGAAGATACTGTGGAAGTTGTTGCGCCTATTGTTGTTGCGACGCCTTCTACAGGAGATGAAGATATAGAGGAAGAAATCGTTACTCAAACGAGTTCGTCTATAGGTGATGTGGAAGTGGAAATTGTAGTAGATACAAGTGTATCAATAGGTGATGAAAGCACCGAACCTACACCTGTTATTAATCCAATTCCTTCTCCATCATTTGGAGACGAGGGTATATTGAGTATCAATTTTTCTACAGGAGATGAGGGTACTGGTGTTGCTGTAAATCCTTCACTCGGTGATGAAAATCCAGAGATTGTGGCTGAGCCATCTTTAGGTGATGAAACTCTAGGAGTAGTCACTAGTTCATCTGTTGGTGACGAAGATCCAGAGATTGTTGTAGAGCCTTCAGTTGGTGATGAAGAGGTTGTTGTAGAGGAAGTGGTTATTATTACCAACCCTTCAACTGGCGACGAAGATCCAGTAATAATCACTGAGCCTTCAACAGGCGATGAAAGTACAGGACTAGGTACAAATCCATCATTGGGTGATGAGAATCCAAAAATTGTGACTGATCCGTCTCTTGGCGATGAAGACCCAGGAATCGTGGCAAGTCCTTCACTTGGTGATGAAAATCCAGAAGTGGTAGCAAATCCGTCTTTAGGTGATGAAACTCTAGGAGTAGTCACTAGTTCATCTGTTGGTGACGAAGATCCAGGAATCGTAATTGATCCGTCTGTTGGTGACGAAGATCCAGGAATCGTAACTGATCCGTCTCTTGGCGATGAAGACCCAGGAATCGTGGCAAGTCCTTCACTTGGTGATGAAAATCCAGAAGTGGTAGCAAATCCGTCTTTAGGTGATGAAACTCTAGGAGTAGTCACTAGTTCATCTGTTGGTGACGAAGATCCAGGAATCGTAATTGATCCGTCTCTTGGCGATGAAGACCCAGGAATCGTAACTGATCCGTCTCTTGGCGATGAAAATCCAGAAGTGGTAGCAAATCCGTCTTTAGGTGATGAAAATCCTGAGGTTGTAACAGACCCCTCTCTTGGGGATGAAGGAGGTGCTGAGGAAGTCGTTATTGTCACCGATCCTTCAACTGGTGACGAAGATCCAGGAGTAGTGACAGATCCTTCAACTGGTGACGAAGATGATACCGATACTACTACAGGTGGTGGTGGTGACAATGGTGATGGAGATCCAGGTACCGATAACGGCGGTGGCGATGATACAGGAGGCGTAGATCCTGGAACAGGTGGTGGTGGCGGCGGTAGCAGTGGTGGCGGCGGTGGAGGTGGTAGAGGACGAGGTAGTTCATTTGGTGGTTCATCATTTGTTCTCAATGATTTTCCAGGCACTATAGTTACAACTCCAGTACAGACAAGTTGTTCATACCTTACTGATTACTTAAAGGAAGGTCAGGCAAATGATCCTGACCAAGTGGCTTTGTTACAGGCATTTCTTGTAGGGTATGAAGGTTTGGATGTCTCAATAAACGGTATTTTTGACGCTAAAACAACAAAGGCAGTACATGCTTTTCAGACTAAATATAGAGAAGACGTGCTAGAACCATGGGGTGCAGGATATGCATCAACTGGATATGTGTACATTACGACAAAAGCAAAGATCAATGGAATCGTCTGTGGTAATCATATTATCACTGGTGCAGAACAAGATTTGATTAATCAATATTTAGAGAATCCATATACACAAGGAATAGGAAATCCGGTTATAATTGGAAGTGTACCTCTAAAGGACATTGATGCAGGTTCTGTCCTTTATAGAAATACGGCTCTACTTATCAGCGCTTTGCTTGATTCGCCATATGCTGATATATTCTCACAACTCAATATTACGTATGAAGATAATGTCTATCGATCATTAGTATCAGTGGTGAGTCTTGGTTTGCATGAGAGTATGTATCTAAAGGCATTCCTTATTCTACTCACCCTAATCATTATTTGGTTTATTATAGATATGCACTATCCGCTTGAAGATCGGAATAGAATGGTTAGTCTATATAACCTCAGGGATTTCTTTAGGGAGTAAGGAGTAGATATATTTAATGATGCCTTCTTTCCATCTTCTATGTGAGGGTAGTCAGACTAGCCTCACATAGATAGGCGGGAAAATATACAGATAATGTTTCGTTCGCTCTCTATGTGCTGGTAGGTAAATGAGACTTAGTGGCTTTGTTGCATCAACATTATCCCCAACGAAAAACACCTCCGCAAGGAGGTGTTTTTCGGTACGATAGTAATATATGAACAAAACTAAAGACAAGAAACATACTACCAAACAACAAAAGAAACGTC
>Ga0210057_1004667_pt1 | contig 18050 bp, 16 predicted proteins | sample CryGeyCG2114_010_2_FD_183968 | JGI IMG/M metagenome (GOLD analysis project Ga0210057, IMG submission 183968) | Groundwater microbial communities from aquifer - Crystal Geyser CG10_big_fil_rev_8/21/14_0.10 (SPAdes) (version 2) | ecosystem: Environmental > Aquatic > Deep subsurface > Groundwater ...
TTTGATTTTAAAAAGTGAGATGACAGTATATAATTGTATCTACAATTTAATATTGGCCGATGGTGAAATGGTATCACGCTAGGTTTTGATCCTAGTATTTGGGGTTCGAATCCCTGTCGGCCAGCCAGTGAGTATAAATCACTTTAGAAAGGTCTGTTTCGCTTTGTACATCAAGGTTTTTGTCAGGTTCTAACTTGCTAGTTAATAAATCTAACTCTTTTTTTCCATTTTCAATAATGAAAAAGTGTTTTTGCCCATCTACCAATAGTTTTTGGTTATAAAGGGTTAGGTTCGAACCAAGTGCTCCTAAAATTTGTGTTTTTGTTTTTAAATCACCTTTAGCAAACCAGTATCTTGCATAGGTAACAAAATTAAAAGTTTTTTCAGTAAGTTCATGCCAGTTGTTCATTCTTTCGTCTACACTATTTATTCGTTCTAGCAAATCCTCTTTTTCTTGAAGTAAATATTTGCGTTGTGTAATATATTCATCCTCTGAGATAACTGTATTATTAGCATTTTGAACTGAAATTTTAAGTTTCAACAGGTTATCTAACTTTTTCACACAATCATCATATGCAAGCTTAAGGTTAGTTCTAAATACTTCTCTCTCAGTTGTTTCATTATTATTTAATTCATTTAAGTATTTTATGCCCCAAGTCATAAACTTTTTTGGTATTTCAAATCGTTTCAGTTCTTGATCCACCTGTTTTTCTAGTTCTTTTAGGCTAATGTACCCCTGTGAACAATTCTTGTTTACTCTTTTAGTGCAATGGTAATAGACATAGTGCAATATGGTGGGCTTTTGCATCTTTTCTATTAGAGTATTACAACTGGAACATTTATTAGTGGTTTTGCCTTTATGAAACTTGGTTTTACAGACAGGACAAATAATTTGCCATTTTTCTTCACAAGTAATTGCTCCGTTACATTCTCCACATCTTAAAACCTCTTTAAAAGCAAATTCGTGTTTTGTCACTTGAGGTTTACCTTTTCTACCTAAAATCATCTGTAGTTGGTCAAATTCCTCTTTCGTAAACATTTTTTTGTGTTTCCCCATCTTTGTACCTTCAAGACGAACCATTAAGCCGTAGTAATATGGATCAGCTAAAAACTTATAAAAAGAACTTACACTCATAGGTCTACCACCCATTTTTTTGGTTTTATGAGTTCTGTATCCCCAATCATTATTCAGTTTTTTTAGTGCCTGCATAGGGGTATAAGAGCCATTAATAATCAATTTGCCTGCTTTTTGTAATAAAGGAAACCTTAATTCATCTACAATAATTATATGTTCTTTTGTTATAGGTTCTTGAAAGTTTGAGTATCCTTGTTTAGCAAGTCCAGACCATTGTCCTTTTTTTAAGAATTTTTCTCTATTACCCATTTTGACATTTTGACTTAATATTCTTGAATATTGATTGGCAATACCTAAATGAAGCTGTAGTACTAGGTGGTCAGATTCAGAGGTATATACATCACCTGTAGCAGTTCTGATCTCTTTTATATTTCCATCTTGTAACATTTGAATTAACAAACCACCTTCTGCTGGATTTCTACTTAATCTATCTAATTTCCAAGTTAATATAGCATTTGCCTTCTCTTTTTGCAGATCTTTAATCATTAGATCAAACTGTACCCTGTTATTAGTTTTGTAAGCACTTTTAGATTCGGTAATAGTTTTTATTATATGTATCTTGTTTTTATTAGCATATTCACTTAATTCCCTGATTTGTGCAGGTAAAGAGAGAATTTGTTTATCTTCAGAATCGCTACTTTTTCGTGCATATAATATGTACTTGAGAGGTAAGTTGGTTAGATTGTTTGTGTTGTTTAACATAGTGTTTTAATGCCCTCATCGGTTGTGCTCAAAACGGTTAAGTTCTGTCCGATGAAGGCATTAAAAAACTTAACCATAGTATTTGAGCACATTTTTAATATAACATAAATTTTAAATACAATAATTAATTTGATACAAGTTGTTTATAGTTTTTCTTTTTGCCGTCTGTTTCAACAGTAACTTGTTTGGTTTCTTCTAAGATTCTGAGAGCATTTTTGATTGTTGTTTTGGCGTAGTTCCCTTTTTTCACTAATTTTTCTATGATTTCTGTTTGAGATAATTTCTTTGCTAAATCATTTTTTAACAAATTCAGAATATCTTCTTGAGCAAGATCCTTCTTCCCTTTTTCTTTAGCTGTAAATTCGATAAATTTTAGTTTTAATCCATCCATTTCTATTAAAAATGGAGCTGTATTTTGAGCCATTCTTAAAGCTCCATTAGTAATTCTTAACTGATTTTCACTAGGTTTATCAAGTAATAGATGAGAATCTAACATTGCTAAAATATCACTGGATCCTCTTAATTTATCATTTGATACTTTGAAAAAAAACCCTTCTTTGCCGTGGTGGTGGATGAAGATTATAGTAACTCCTAAATCTGAAAATGCTCGAAGCTTATTTTGGATACTACTAATAACTTGTGAACTATTTTCATCACCCGTAAAAATACGTCTAAAACTATCAATTATAAGTACAGACACTTTTTTTTCTTTGATAATCTTTATAAGATAATTAACGTAGGAGTTATTTTCTAATAAAAGATCTTTTTCAGTTATAAAGGTCAATGGAAGATCCTCAATGCCATTATTTTGCATCATTTCTTTTAGGCGTTGTTGGGTAAGGGTAGCAGGCTCATCTTTACTTATATATAGCACACTGCTTTGTTCAACTTCAAAATATTCCAACCACTTTTGATTTGTTACTAAGGATATTGCCAAATTTAACGCTACTATACTTTTTCCTACTTTTGGTTGTCCTGAAATACAGGTTATTCCATCTTTAGGTATAAGATCTTTTACTAACCAAGTATTGGGAGGGAATTTTAGATTCATAAACTCTTTATATGAGTAATGTTTTAATTTATTGGTCATAAAGTCACTACTATATATAGACTGACTTTGTGACTGATCTGTATTTGTTGATATATCAACATTTTCCAGTATGCTAGATACTTTCTCGGAAATTTGTGTATTTTTGTCATTATTACTTATTTCTTTTGATTCTAGATTATTCATATATATTTCTTTTTTTAATATTAATTACTACTTGAAATTTAGAGGGGCATAGGCTTATAGATTAATTTAATTTAGAGGGGCATAGGCTTATAAATCAATTTAATAAAGTTAAGAAACTCTAATCCTTTTACTACTGCATCATCATCAGTTAACACAACATTAAACTCCTCTAGGTATGTTTTTTGAAAATCAGCAATAGCCTGAGGGCTTAACTGGTGGTTGTTAGAATTAACTAAAGGATCTTTACCTTGAGCAAGCTCCTCAAATTGGGATGGGGTGTTATTTAACGATATAAAGTTATTAGAAAAGTTGTTTCCCGTTTGCATAGTGCTTAGTTTAATTTATATAAACTAAGCACTATATGGGGCTAAGTGTATTACACTTGTTCCGAATTCCTTAATTTTTTTTCATCGTAAATAATTTTGCTAATATCTGTATAAGTTAGGGTGTTATCTGGATATTTTTTTTCAAGTAATTTTAATACATCTTTTACTGGTAAATCTTTATTAGTCCAAATAAGTTCATTTCGTTCTTCCATAGGCTTTATTCTTGGAATTCTTGGTTTATTTGCAAAATAGCTTTCTATATCTTCCCAATGTTTTTTAACAAAATCGACAATATCTCTTTGTGAAGCGTATTTACTAATCCCTATGTGTAGTGGATAGTTGTTAAACTGTGCTCTTTTTTCAGGATTTTTAGATGGGGGGAGGTTGAAATCAAGTGGAAAATTTGGGTTAAGGAATTCATCTACAACATCATATAGTTGGCAGACATCAACGTCATATCCCCTTAATTGATTGAAATCCACTTTCTTTTCCGTTATCAGGTCTAAAAGGGGGCTACCAAATGAGTAATCAATGTTGTATTTTTTTGCTAATCCCCATAATTGTTTGTTTACTTTTTTCGGATTTTTTATTTCTAAAATTTGGTTTAATTCCTTCTTGAATGTATTATTTTGAAATAAACTTTTTAATAAACGTTGTTTTTTGATTTGCCCTTGTGTTTGCTTTGGGGTTTCATTAATCTTTTGTGTTTTCTGCTTCATCTAATTTAATTTTAACAAAAAATTTGTGATTAAAATTTAAATAGTTCGTCTAAAGACACTTTTAAAACCTTGGCAATCTTAGAAGCTGTTTCAGTAGAAGGATTTCTTTCTCCACGCTCAATATAACCAATATAAGCCCTGTTTAAACCTGCTTCCAAAGCTAACTCTTCTTGTGTTAGTTGTTTTTCAATTCGCAAGCGATTGATTTTTTTACCTAATTTTTTTGAAACTGATGTAACTGTATTCACAACTACAGTTTGTGTAAATCTTTACCACTAGTCGACTTACTGCTAGTATAGATTTATAATCTCAAATACCCTAAGTAAGGCACAAAACGATAGTAAGTAAATATTTGTAAACTATCATAATTAATATTAATTTGGATGTTTATATATGGAAACGCTAATAGTTATAGCTCCGCTTATATTCTTGTTTGTTTTAGTTTTTTACCTGAGGAGAAAACTTTTTACAAGACATTTAGAAAAATTATCTCAATTAGAACAACAAAAAGTGCTAGATAAAAAAGATAAAGACATGAGATATACATACCTGTTATTTGCTTTCATCATAGGGCAGAAATTAGCATTTTGGGATAGTAATTGGAGTACGATTTTAGTAATCGCACCACTAATTGTAGGTAGTATAATATTTCTGATAAAAAAGCGAAATGACAAAAGAAAAGATACAAATTACTACAGAAAGAGTAAATGAATTTTTTGCACAAATTCTTAAACTTCAGACATCTGATGTAATGAAACAATATTTGGATTTTTGTGAAAGAGTGATAGAGCACTCATCATTCAACAACACCTTAGTATTTATTCAAAAACCATCGTGTTTTTATTATGCTACCAAATCTGAATGGAAAAATCGTTTTAATAGAGAAATAAAGAATTTTGCACATCCTCTCCTTATATTATTTCCATTTGCTCCTGTGGAGTTTGTGTATGACTTAGAAGATACTAAAGGGGAACCATTACCAAGAAATTTTATATATTGGTGGAAAGAAAAACGAGGAAATATTACAAAAACAACATTAGATAATCTGATGAGCCTTTGTAATGAATTAAGTATCAAAACATCAATATCCCCTTCTAAGTATATAAACCAATATGATCATAAAACTTTTGGTGTTGCATTGAAAGATAAAGGTTCAAATGAGCGTAGCATAGAATTACATCCACGCTATGAAAACGCTATTCTTCTTCAGGAAACAGTTGGTGTTCTTGTTCACGAAATAGCTCATCATTTATTAGGACATCTAGGATATTTTTCAACATTCGCCAAAATTCGTGATAAGAATCAAGAAATTATCATTGCATTAGATAACCACAACTGCGATAGGGGAGTAAAAGAATTAGAGGTAGAATTGACAGCTTGGCTTGTGTTTGCAAAGCTAGGAGCAAAAAAACAATCCTCAGAGTATCTTGCTGGTTGGTTTACTTCACAAGGAGCAAAGGAAGTGCGTATAAACGAAATTTGTAAAGTAGTTGATAATATATACAAAATGTCACAAGGTGAGCGTTGGTGGATAAAAAAAGCTATGCGAATACGAAAGTAAAACTTATTATTAACTTTATGGTTAATGTCTAGTAATTCAGGTACATAATGAAAATGAACAACAATACTACATTAGATAAAAGCAAAGGGTGTTTAATAGGTTTAGCCTGTGGTGATTATCTTGGTATGCCCTATGAATTTGCAATGCCTGTAAAGGTTAAGAAACACTTTAGTATAAACAAACTAAAACCAATCGCAATACAATTTATAGATAAACAGGTAACAGGTTTTTATACCGATGATACAAGTATGGCAATTTGTTTAGCAGAAAGCTTACTTGAAAAAGGTTTTGATCAAAAAGACCAATATCAAAAATATAAAAAATGGTTTTATGAAGGGTACTCAACACCATTTGGAGATAAGTCTTATGGAGTAGGTCAACACACCCTAAGAGTTTTTATAGAACAAACAGAAGATAACATACCAGCTATAATTACCCATAACCATAAAGCAGGTGGGAATGGAGCTTTAATGCGTTGTGCACCCATTGGTATACGATATAACAAAGACATAAACCAACTTGTACAAAATAGTATTAAATCGGCTTTAGTTACACATAATAACCATATATCAGCTTGGAGCTGTGTAATTCTTAACTTGTGTATTAGTTACGCATTACAAGAAATAGATAAAACAGATTATTGCAATCTAATACTAAGTTCAAAACTTGATATACCACAAGACATAAAAGAACTATTACAAACGGACTTTAATAATCTAGACCAAAACTTATTACATACAACAGGATATTCTCTTTATACACTAGCTATCGCCTTACACTCATTTTTTACAACAGACACACTAGAAGACTGCATAACCCAAGCAATAGCATTAGGAGGCGATACAGACACGCAAGGAGCAGTTGTAGGAGCATTAGCAGGTGCTTACTATGGTTACACAAATATTCCAGAGGACTGGGTAAATTCACTAATTAACAACAAATATATTGAAGAATTAGCAGTAAAGCTACACAAAACAACACTATGACAACCATAATTTGCGAAGACATAACAAATGCAACAACCGATGCAATAGTAAACTCTGCAAATAAAAGCTTAATTGCGGGTAGTGGTAGCTGTGGTGCAATATTTAGAAAAGCTGGAAAAATAGAACTAGAAAAGGAATGTGTTGAGATTAGAAAACGCTTATCAACAAAGTGGTTACCGATTGGCGATGTAATTGTTACCAAACCATATAACTTACTATGTAAACATATTATACATACAGTCGCACCTAAATATTATTTTGAAGATAGTAGTTTACTAGAGGTAGCAATAACTAACTCGTTACAAATGGCAGAGAGTTTAAATTGCAAATCAATTGCTTTTCCACCAATAGCAACAGGTATAAATGGCTTTCCTGTAAAACATGTAGCACAAACTTGTAAAAGGGTATTTGAAAAATCGGAGCTAGATATTTATGTTTACATAAGTAACAATGAAAGTTTTGTTGAGTTTAAACAGCACTATTATTCGTAAACAAAAACAAAGTCATTCTTTTGTTTAACTTTAGTATAAGCACCTGTCTTTTTATAATACATATCAATCGCTCGTGCTTTTACAGATAAGTCAGTATTTTGTTTAATTAGAAACAAATGTTGGTTTAAGATAGAGTTATCGTTGTACCCACAAGATTCAAAAATGTCCTGTATATGCTTTATAATGTCAGGTTTAGTAAGGTTTTCTGATGCTATGCTTTTTGCAAGTAATCTATTAACAGTACCATTGTGATTAGCAACATTATATCCAGCCTTAATAACAGCCTCAGTGCCATTACCACTACCTTCCATATAGTATTTACAAAACATTTTTTGTTTTAGGGTTAGTTTGTCTTTCATTACAGATCTAATTTTAACATGGAAAACAATGGAATGATTAGTTTTTGTAGAAGATTTTTGATAGTTACAAAATAATAGTGGTAAAAGTGGTAAAATATAAAATACAATTTATTAAGATAGGTATGACATTATAAAATAACAATGGCAATTCAAAAATCAGATACAACATTTATAGTAAACGAAACAGGTTATACACTGAAAGATAGGTTTAGTGCTTTAATTAAAGATACCCAGTTTTTTGATGTACTTGTTGGGTATTTTTATACTAGTGGTTTCTATGCTATTTATCCTGTTCTAGAAAAGACAGAAAAAATACGAATATTAATTGGGATAAGTACTAATTATGAAACCTACAATTTATTACAACAAATCCAATCACACAAAGAAATAAATGAACAATTTGGGGATCAAGTAAAAGAAGAGATGGAAAAAAGTGGAAATAATATTAATGTGGAAACTGGAGTGAGAAAGTTTTTAGAATGGTTAAAATCAGGGAAGATGGAAATAAAAGCTTATCCAAATGAAAAAATTCATTCAAAATTGTACATTATGACTTTTGATGAAGATGACAAAGATATTGGTCGGGTCATTACAGGATCTAGTAATTTTACAAGAAGTGGTTTAGTTGAAAATCTAGAGTTTAATGTTGAGTTAAAAAATTATTCTGATTATGAGGTTGCAAAAAATAAATTTGAAGAACTTTGGAAAGATAGTATTGATGTGAGTAAAGAATATGTTGAAACCATACAAAATCAAACTTGGCTACGAGATGATATTACACCATATGAGCTATATTTAAAGTTTTTATATGAGTACTTTAAAGAAGAAATTAATGAAGATATTAGGTTAGAACATAATTATAGACCAGACAATTTTAAGGATTTTCAATATCAAGAACATGCTGTTATAGATGCAAAAAAAATAGTAGAAGAATATGGTGGTGTTTTTTTATCTGATGTAGTCGGACTTGGTAAAACATATATGGGTACAATGTTAGCCCAAGAACTACAAGGTAAAACATTGGTGTTAGCTCCACCACATTTAATTGATGAAAATAATCAAGGAAGTTGGGAAAATGCATTTAGAGATTTTGGGTTTAGAGCAAATCAATATAAATGTTACTCTATTGGAATATTAGATAAAATTATTCAAAAGAAAGAACATGAGTCATATGATAATATTCTAATTGATGAATCTCACAGGTTTCGTACTGAGGATACAGACACATACACCAAATTAGCTCAAATTTGTCGTGGTAAAAAGGTTATTCTTGTTACGGCAACACCTTATAATAATTCACCTAAAGATTTATTATCACAGATAAAACTGTTTCAAAGGACTAAACAAAGTACTATACCAAATTTGCCTAATCTTGAAGCATTTTTTTCAAAACTTGATAGAAATTTAAAAGGGCTTGATCGTAAAAATAATAAACAAGAATATATAGACATTACAAAAGAAAATTCTCGGCTTATCCGTGAGAAAGTACTAAAGTACTTAATGGTTCGTCGTACTAGAAAAGAAATAGAGATCTATTATAAAGATGATTTAAAAAAGCAAGGAATGAAATTTCCAGAAATTGCTAATCCAGAGCCATTTTTTTACGAATTTAACAAAATTGAAAACGAAGTGTTTTTCACAACAATAGATATTATTTCCAATAAATTTAAATATTCTCGTTATACACCGCTTTTATACTATAAAGGAGATTTAGGTTCAGATGAACAACGACAAAGAAACATGATGAAATTTATGAAAATGTTGTTAGTGAAAAGATTAGAAAGTAGCTTTTTTGCTTTTAATCAGTCAATCGACAGGTTTATTAAATCCTACACACAATTTATTACCCAATATGAAAAAGGGAAAGTATATGTTAGCCGTAAATATATTAATAATGTATTTGATTATTTAGAAGCTGGAAACATAAATGCAATAGATCAATTAATCGAAGAGGGAAAAGCTGAAGAGTATCCTAGCAAAGATTTTACAGAGCAGTTTATTATTGATTTAAAATCTGACCTTAAGACACTTAACGATATTAAGAAACTTTGGACTCAAGTTCATCGTGATCCTAAGTTAATGACATTTAAAAAATTTCTCTCTGAACATGATTCATTAAAAGAAACAAAAGCAATTGTATTCACAGAATCTACAGAAACAGCACAATATTTAAAAACTCACTTAGACGGTGAGGTAAAACAAAAGATACTTTCATATACTGGTAGTAGCTTACAAAGTGAAAAAGCTGTAGTACTTGATAATTTTGATGCAAATTCTAAAACCCCGAAGAATGATTATCAGATTTTAATTTCTACAGATGTTTTAGCAGAAGGAATTAACCTTCATCAAGCCAATGTTGTTATAAATTATGATATTCCATGGAATCCTACTAAAATGATGCAAAGGGTTGGTCGTATAAACAGAGTGGACACAAAGCATAAGAAAATTTTTACATATACTTTTTTCCCTACAGATCAATCCAATGACCAAATTAAACTGCGAGAAAGTGCAGAATCAAAAATTGTTGCTTTTATTTCTTTATTAGGAGCGGATGCAAAGTTATTAACTGAGAATGAAGAGATTGAAGCACATACCTTGTTTAACAAATTAATTTCTACAGAAAGCATTGAAGGAGATCAGGAAGTTGATAGTGAGCTTAAGTATTTACAAGAAATAAGAAAAATCAGAGATATAGAACCAGAATTGTTTACTAAAATTAAAAAATTACCTAAAAAATCTAGAACTTCTAGAAATAGTAAGACACAATTTTCACAACTATTAACATATTTTAGAAAAGGTAAGTTACAAAAATTCTTCTTGGTAAAAGATGATAGTACTAGAATATCTGAAGAAATAGATTTTTTTGAGACTGCAAAATTACTACAAGCACAAACTAATGATACTAAATCTAAATTAGACAAAAAGTTTTATGAACTGTTAGATAAAAACAATGAGATGTTAGAAAAAATTACAGAAAGTGAAGATGAATATACACAAGCTAGAAGTGGAAGAGATCATTCTGTTAGACTAGCTAAAAAACTAAAATCTAAAGAGATTCGTGAGTTTAGTGGGTTTACTGATCAAGATGAAAACTACATTTTAAATGTAGTTCGTGAATTAGAGGCAGGAGGTATACCTAAAAGATTATCAAAAGATATTAATGAAACAATAAATAGGTCTTCTGAAATACTATTAAATCCTCTAAAAATATTAGCTATTTTACGGCTTAAATTACCTGAAGAATTTCTTAAATCAATACATTCCGACACAAATAATGCGAAATCATTTGAAACAGAAATAGTATTATCAGAATATTTTAAAACTAAAAATACATGAGAAAAGAAGAGGCAATTAAAATAATTGAACAAACTTTAAATCACGAATATAACAAAAATAAATTTCAAATCTTTTTAAAAAACCTTCTTAAACAATATAAAGAAATTAACAAAACAATTTCTGATACACAATATATTAGAGAAGCTTTTAGAAAAAGTGTTAGTGACTACACAATATTAGGCTCTTTTGAAGACAATAAAGGGAACCAAATTGAATTGTTACAAGTTACATTGGTAAAAGAGGATAAACTTGCAAGAGCACGAACTACACAAAGAAATTTTGTGGCTGATTACTTAAGGAATAGGGGGAAAGATGGCGCTTTAGTTGCCTTTACTACACCTACACAAGAAGATTGGAGGTTTTCGCTTGTAAAATTAGAATACTCTTTAGATCAAGATAATGGAAAAATTATAACAAAAGAAATAATAACACCTGCTAAAAGATGGTCATTTCTTGTTGGAAAAAATGAAGGAAGTCATACAGCACAAAGTAGATTTATAAATTTGTTAACGAATGATACAAGCCCCAATTTTAATGAATTAGAAACAGCATTTGATATAGAAACAGTTACCAATGAATTTTTTGAAAAGTATAAAGAATTAGTTTTTAATTTTAAAGAAGAGATTGATAAGTTAGTAAGCAAAGATCTAGATTTAAGAAGAAATTTTGAACAAAATGAACTTTCAACCATTGATTTTGCAAAGAAAAGCTTGGGACAGATTGTTTTTCTTTACTTTTTACAAAAAAAAGGTTGGTTTGGGGTTGCTTCCGATAAAGATTGGGGAGAAGGTTCTAAGATTTTTATAAGAGCATTATTTGATAGGAGGAAAAAATATGGAACTAACTTTTTTAATGATATTTTAGAACCATTATTTTATGAGGCACTTGCACAAGATAGAGGCGAAAATGCTATTTATCACAGATTAAATAATACTAGAATGCCATTTCTAAATGGAGGATTATTTGAGCCTATAAATGATTATAACTGGGAAGTAACCAATATTAATCTCCCTGATGAATTATTTTCTAATGAATTTAAAAGCAAAGAGGGTGATATGGGTACAGGTATTTTAGATGTCTTTGATCGTTATAATTTTACTGTAAATGAAAATGAACCACTTGAAAAAGAAGTAGCTGTTGACCCTGAAATGCTTGGTAAAGTTTTTGAAAATCTTCTAGATATTAAAGAAAGAAAAAGTAAAGGGTCTTTTTATACACCTCGTGAAATTGTTCATTATATGTGCCAGCAGAGTTTAATCAATTATTTAGACTCATCAAACGATGCAAATATTTCCAAAATAGATATAGAAAAACTTATTATGGAAGGAGATAGCATAATTGAAAATGACACAATGGCTTTAGAAAAAATAAAAGAGCATGAACAAAAAATTAGTAAATATAAGAATAAAGAACAATATGTATACAGAAAAGATAAAACATATCAGTTAATTTTACCTAAATCAATTATTGATAATGCTGAATTATTAGATAATCTTTTAGCAAATATAAAAATAGCAGACCCCGCAGTTGGTTCTGGGGCATTTCCCTTAGGGATGGTGAACGAGATTGTTAAAGCAAGAAGAGTTTTAAATATATACTTACATAACAAGTTATCAATATATGATTTTAAATTGCATGCAATTTCCCATTCTATTCATGGTGTAGATATAGATCCCAGTGCAGTTGAGATAGCAAAACTTAGATTATGGTTGTCTTTAGTAGTAGAAGAAAATATACCAAAACCATTACCAAATTTAGACCATAGAATAATGCAAGGTAATAGCCTTATTTTTGAATATGAAGGTATTAAATTATTTGACGATAGTATTTTTGATCAGAAAAAATCTACACAACCTATTCAAACCTCACTACCATTAGGAAAAACTCCCTCAGAAATGAAAATGGATTTATTGCAAGAAAAATCACAGCTTTATATAAATACCTCACAAAAAACACCAAAGAAAAAATTAAAACAAGAGATAGATGCTTTAAAATGGGAATTAATAGAAACAACCCTTTTAGAACAAAATAAAAAAGGTAAATTAGATGATGTAAAAAAACTACGAAAAACGAATATAAAACCTTTCTTTATTTGGAAACTTGAGTTTAGTGATGTGTTTAGAGAAAAGAATGGTTTTGATGTAGTGATTGGAAACCCACCCTATATTAGGATTCAAGATCTTCCAGTTAGTTTTGTTAAGAATCTGAAGCAAAAATATATTTCTGCTATTGGCAAGTTTGACATTTATATCTGTTTCACTGAGTTGGCAATAAATTTAAAAAATACCGAAGGTGTAGTTTCTTTTATTATGCCTAATAAATTTTTACATGCTAATTATGGAGTGGGTTTACGTAATTATTTTATAGATAATCAACAAAATGTCCAAATTTTAGATTTCAGTAAGAATCAAATCTTTACAACTGCAACTACATATACAGCGGTGTATTTTATAACAAACAGTGGAGGTTTTAATGTTGAGTATTATTGTTTTACTGAAAATAAACCACTTGAAAATATATATATGTCATTAGGTAAATATGTTAAACAACCAAATTTAAGTAAAGACGAACCATGGGGTTTATCTTTGCACCTAGATATAATACAACTTAAAGAAAAATTGCAAGCTCAGTTTATACCTCTGGCAGATTTCACAAAAGAAATATTTCAAGGAATAATTTCTGGTGGAGATAAGTTGTTATATCCAAAATTACTCAAAATTAAAGATCAATCTTATGTCGTAAAGAGTAATTATAATTCAAGAATATATGAGGTAGAGAATGATATAAATCATTTATTACTAAAAGATAATAAAGTTAAACGTTATGAAAAACTTAATGCAACACATGTAGTAATATATCCTTATTTGGAGAATCAACTGTTAACAGTTGATGTTTTACAGGGATCCTATCCTAAGACCTATAATTATCTATTAGACCATAAAGAAGAATTGGAAAAGCGTGGTTCTGCTAGAATGCATTATCATACTTGGTATTCACTTTGGTGTCCTAGGGATTCAAAAAAATTAAATTCTCCAAAAATATTAACGCAGGTTTTATCTAAAAGACCCAATTTTTCAATAGATACCGAAGGGGATTTTAGTTTTACTGGGGGTGGGAATGCAGGTATTTATGGAGTAATCATTAAGGATAGATATGATATAGAAATTATTATGGCAATACTCAATTCCAAGGTCTTTGAATTTTTACTCAAACAAAATACTTCTATTTTTAGAGGGGGATACTATTCTTATGCTAAAAGATTTATAGAGAGAATTCCAATTTCTTATCCAAGTAAAAATAAAGAACAACTTTGTATTCAAGGAATTGTAAAGCAAATCACCAAACTAAAATTTTCCTCTGATTACAACCCAAAAGACCCTCCAATTCAACAAAAAGAGCTTGAAGCACAAATAGATCAAATGGTATATGAACTTTATGATTTAACTGAGGACGAAATTAAAATAATTGAGGGGGCTAATGAATAATGTATCAAATCTTGATTCAATAGATAAATACATTGAAGAAAAGCTTGCTTCATTGCGTTTAAAAATGATTGAACAAGAAAACATAAGGCACAATCAGTTTTTAGATCATCATTTTAAAAAATATACTAAATTAGCAGAAAAACATGATTCCTATATCTCGCAACTTATAACACTGGAAAGTGCAATTCTTGGTGCTACAGTTATATTTACAAACTCGCAACAAGTAACTGTTTGGTTGATCATTGCTAATATTCTAACTATTGTAAGTTTGGGGTTTGGAGTTTGGAGTCAAAGACTTGCAGTAGAATCAGGCTATCAATCTCTTGAATGGAATTATGTTCAAGAAGAGAGAAACCATTTAAGAAGTAGAGAGTTATGGAAAGATAGTACCTTAGAATACGACAAAGATTTAATTGAAACAGAGTTAAACAAACAAGAAATTGCATTTCAAAAAAAAATTGAATATAAACTTCTCAAAGCATTGCATCTAAATGCTGACAGGGTTGCAAATATATTTATTGTTAGTTTTATATTTTCATTACTTTTATTAATAATGCACTTAATTTTTAAAGCACCAGTACTATTAAATCCAATAATTTCGGGTTAATTACATAAACACTATTTTTTTTAAACACATTTTTTTACTTATAAACCTATATTTGGTATATAATACCTTCAAATGAATGCAACAGAAGTCCCACTACATAGATTTTTATCTTATCCTTCTACTAGGTTTTTAATTCCTGTATATCAACGTAATTATGATTGGAAACAAAAGCAGTGTGCACAGTTACTGTCAGATATACGTTCTAATAGCAATTTACAAAACGTAACGCCATATTTTATTGGTTCAATTGTTCATACTTCTCAATCTAATCTAGCATCTTTACGAGAACTGGTAATAATTGATGGTCAACAGCGAATAACTACAATCAACTTATTACTACTTGCAGTTGCAAGGGTATTTAAAAATACAAATGATGCTCGGTACCAAGAAATTTGGGATTATTACCTTCAAAACAAGTATTTGGACGAAGGTACTAAATTAAAGTTAAAACCTGTTCAAAAAGATGAAAAAGCCTATTACAACCTAGTAAACGATAATATCGATTTAGTAGAATCAGGTAATAGGATATTAGAAAACTATAAATATTTTGTTGATACAGTTAACACAATTGAAATTGCATCTGAGGTATATGAGGGTTTTAAACGATTATCAATTGTTGAGATTGGTCTTGATGAAAAAGATGATGCTCAAAAGATATTTCAAAGTTTAAATTCTACTGGTTTGGACTTATCTCAGGCTGATTTAATTAGAAATTATATACTAATGAATCTTACCCCAATACAACAGGAAACTATATATAACAAATATTGGTCAACAATTGAGAATAATACTTATGCAAAAAATACTGACACGAACAAGCTATCTGAGTTTTTTAGAGATTTTATAACATTAAAGTATAAACAAACACCTGCTTTTAGATCAATATTTGATAGCTTTAAACAAAGATATGCATTTGATGCCTCTGATATCGGTTATTTGGAACAAGTTTTAGAAGATATAAAGTTATACTCCAAACACTATTTTAAATTCTTAAATGCCAATATGGAGACTAATTTAGGCATAAGAAGAGAGCTTAAGAGAATTAATCAACTAGAGATGACAGTTGCATACCCATTTTTACTTGGTGTTTTTGAAACATATTCAACAGGAAATATAAATAGTGAAGAATTATTATCAACTTTAAGATTACTACAGTCGTTTGTATTTAGAAGATTTATTTGTAATCTGCCTACTAACTCTTTAAACAAGATATTTGCTACACTTTATGACAATGTTGAGAAAATTAGATCATTATATCCTGATCTAACCTTTTATGATGCTGTAGCAACTGTTTTAGCAAAGTATTCAAGTTATCAAAAGTTTCCTACTGACGATGAGGTAATAGAAAATCTTAAAATAAAAAATATTTATAAATCACAATCAAAAAATAAGAATTATTTATTAGAGATGTTAGAAAATAACTATAGTCAATTTAACGAGAATGAAATTGATCTTGAGACAAATGCAGATATTACAATCGAACATATATTTCCACAAAATCCAAATCAAGACTGGAAAAAATCATTAACACAAGAAGAATATGAAGAAATGACAACACTGGTAGATACCCTTGGTAATTTAACAATAGTGATAAACAATGCAAGTTTAGGCAATAAGCCATTTATTTATAAAAGAGATTTAGATAATGACGCATCTAAGGGATTTAGACATAGTAAATTTAACTTAAACGATTATTTAATTAATTTAGATAAATGGGGAGTAAATGAGTTAAATACAAGGACAAAACTATTATCTAATAAGTTTTTAGAGATATGGAAATATCCGAGTATTAAAGATGAGTTAATATCGTTAGAGAAAAACCAAGCTGTTGAGGTTGATATTTATGATATAGAAGATGCTACAAACAAAAAACCTGAATACATTGAGTTAAAAGGAGATGTTATAAAGGTAAATTCGTTTGCGACACTTTTACAAGTAGTTGCAGATGAAATTTTAAAAACCGAACCTGAAGTATTCTATATACCCGAAGTACAAAATAAACTCAAATTTACAAAAGATAAAAGCACATTAAGAAATCCTTTGACTTTAATTCAAGGTAATTTTATAGAGTGTAATTATTCTGCAAATTACATATTAGCCTGTGTAAAAACCCTACTTGAAAACTCTACAGATATGAAAGAACTGGTTATTAAGTTTAAGGAGTAAACTTTGTAATGATAGAAGAGGGAAAACTAGTAGATAAACTTACACAAGAGGATATAAATGCTTTAATACCATACTTTAAAATTTTGTTAGAAATAGATAGAAGGGTAAAAAAATGAGTATAGTTCAAAATTTCACAAATGTTTTTTTTGATATCTTAAAACTGCTGTTTCCTGATGTACAAACTTATTGGGTTGCTATTGCATCTATAGGCACTGTTAGTGCGATATTAGTAGCATTACAACCTTTAATTGAAAAGGTAAGGATTGGTCGGGCACTTTTTAATAGTGCGTTATCTGTACAAATATTCCCTGATGGTGTTTTCCAAATACAAAATTTATTTGATGAACCTGTTAATATAGTTTGTATATCACAAAGATTATATCTTGGTTCTGAGATAGGATTTATTAAGAAACAGTATGAGGAGATTATATATGTAAAAACTAAAAAGCCAGACCGTGATTTTTTAGTAAATAAATTAAATAAATATTTAGCACCAAAACAGTTTATAATATATCCAAATTCAAAAACACACATAGAAGGTGGAACAGAAAAAGAAGCAATTTGGGTTGTTGAAACCATCATCGAGTATAAGAGCACAAGGAAAAAACATCATAAAATAAATCTAATTCATAGGTTCTCTCATTTCATTGAGCCTAGATCAAGGTGGGTTGAGGAGATAACTCTAGCATTAGGTGAAGTTTTAGAGTATTAATCAATATATGTTTGTATTTTAATGTAAATTTACAATTTCCAAGCTTGGAATTGTAATAAACTCTGTAGAGTTATAAAAATAGGTTCTGACTTTCTCTACAGTTGCCAGCCACGTACCACTTAGGGTACATGGCAAGCCAAGAAATATAGATAGTTCAAAATGTTACTTATCGAAACACTTGCTTAATTATTATGAAAGTAATATAATTATAATATGGATAAAACAGTATTA
>Ga0210057_1004668_pt1 | contig 18040 bp, 17 predicted proteins | sample CryGeyCG2114_010_2_FD_183968 | JGI IMG/M metagenome (GOLD analysis project Ga0210057, IMG submission 183968) | Groundwater microbial communities from aquifer - Crystal Geyser CG10_big_fil_rev_8/21/14_0.10 (SPAdes) (version 2) | ecosystem: Environmental > Aquatic > Deep subsurface > Groundwater ...
AATTCTGTAGACGAATCACTGGCCGGGATTGCGACAGGAGTGTGGGTCCGTATAGGAACTGACAATTCCGCGTACATCCGTGATAACGGGCGTGGAATTCCAGTAGATATTCATTCTTCAGGAGTAAGTGCGCTGGAATTGACCATGACCAAGCTTCATGCTGGAGGAAAATTTGGCGGTGGTGCTTACAAAATTTCAGGTGGACTTCACGGAGTTGGATCTTCAGTTGTTAATGCATTATCAAGCTACATGCTTGTTGTTGTTTTGCGCGATAATAAGGCTTATTTCCAAGAATATACCAGAGGAAAACCAAAGAAAAAAGTAACCGAAGCAACACAAGATCAACTTGATGCGTGGTTCCCAAAAGAATGGGGGATTAAGCTAAATAGTAACCAAACAGGAACCCTGACAAAATTCATTCCAGATGATGAAATTTTTAAAGACTTGGTTTTTGAAGATAATAAAGTCAAAAACTTATTGAAAGATCGTGCATATTTGGTCGGAGGATTAAGTTTTAATTTTTATGATGAGCGTAATCAAGAAGAAGACAATTACTACTTTGAAGGTGGAATTAAAACCATGGTTGCGCACAGCAACCGAGGGAAAGAATTAATTTCAGATGTTATTTATGTTCAAAAAGAAGAAGATCCAGTAAGTGTCGGGGTGGCGATTCAATATACAGATACTTATTCTGAGAACGTAAAAGGCTTCGTTAATGGGATAAATACCACAGATGGGGGAACGCATGTTACGGGTTTTCGAATAGCATTGACAAGGTCGGTCGGTGATTACCTCAAAAAAATGCAAAACGGAAATGGAAACAGTAAAGCCATACTCACCGGCGATGACTTGAAGGAAGGCCTAAATGCTGTGATCTACGTAAAAATGCCTTCAGAAAGCTTGCAATTTGAATCTCAAACAAAAGCCAAACTTAATAATCCCGAGATTCAGGGATTTGTGCAGTCCGCCGTAAAAGAAGGGCTTGACATGTTCTTTGAAGAAAACCCGAGCGAGGCCAAAAAGATTATAGAAAAGGTTATGTTAGCAGCAAGAGCCAGATTAGCTGCTCGTGCCGCTAAAGATGCGGTCCTTCGAAAAGGTGCACTAGACGGATCAGGTCTACCTGGAAAGCTTGCTGATTGTCAATCATCCGATGCCTCAATCTCTGAACTATACATAGTTGAGGGAGACTCTGCTGGTGGTAGTGCTAAAAACGGACGTGATAGAAAATTCCAGGCGATTTTGCCTTTATTTGGAAAAGTATTAAACACCGAGCGTGCAAGACTTGATCAGATTGTTAAATCAGACAAATTCAAAATGTTGGTTATAGCCGTTGGTACTGGGATAGGGGACAGCTTTAATCTTAGTAAACTTCGTTATCACAGAATAATAATTATGGCTGATGCTGATGTGGATGGAGAACATATTAAAAGCCTTTATCTGACTTTCTTTTTCAGACACTTAACAGAAATTGTAAAAGCAGGATATTTATATGTTGCAGTCCCACCTTTATATAAGGTAATCCATGGCAAACAGCACCAATATGTTTACACCGACGAAGAGCTTAGTGAATATATAAAAAATTTAAATGGCTCCAAATATATTGTGCAAAGGTTTAAAGGTTTGGGGGAAATGAATGCTACTGAACTCTGGGAAACCACAATGAACCCCAAAACCAGAATTCTACGTCAAGTTCAAATTAATGATGCTGAAGCTGCAGATAAAATGTTTAGAGTTTTAATGGGCGATGAAGTCCCACCAAGAAAGAAGTATATTCAAACACATGCATCAAGCGCAACTTTAGACATTTAGCACATTAAGGAGGTTATTGTGCCAACTATTTCTGGTACCTGGGACAAAGGGCAAAGGTTTCAGCACCTAGACGGAAATATTTACACCATTACCGAGAAAGGCGCGTTCGCAAGAAAAGTGATGTACATGCTAACAACGGATTCGGGGGCGGTTCTTATGGTTGGTCATGATCGACTAAAAGAATATGTCCAAAACAATATATATGTTCCGATTAACAATTCAGCTGCAGTGAATTAGCTTCTTCATTGCAGCTTTATTTTTTACCCTATAGTTGAAATTTACTAAATCTTAGACTATAATTCTTCTAGTTCTAAAGCACATATCAGCTCGAATAGCCTATACGGAGGTTGGTAATGAATTCGCGTGTATACGTTCAGAAGCACTTGGGAAGTGAAGTGGAAATGATTATTCAAGGGGGCACTGCTTGGGTTTCTATCAAGCCGGTTGCCAAAAAATTGAACATCTTTCCCAAAGACATCATAGCTCGCATGAGCTATCTAATGCCTGGGTACGATTTTCGCAATAAATATGTAAGATTTGCAATCAGGAATGGTGGCAAGTTGAACATTCACAAAGCGCCATTCTATTCGGTATGTAAAAAGCTGGACACGACGATCGAAGGCAAGGATCCCAACTGGGATATCCTGGGGAATGAAATATTTATTTCAACAACATTCGCCGCCAACATCATTCGGGAATTTGTCACTGATCGCCTCGCGGCCAGGCTACGGTTCACGAAGCGTTACTTTTTCATCAACGTTAAGTATGGACCCGGTCAGCCTTTCACAAAGTTGGTGACACAAATGAGTAATTCGCTCCGCAGGCTTGGTCTTGATGTCCGTTTCTCAAAGCTCCAACACGGTTGGAGTGTGATGACAGTTTTCGATCCGGAAAAATCTGTTGTACAGATCTGTGACTCAGATGAAACTGAGTATATTAAGTACATAGAAAGGCAAGGTTTCAAGCCAGTTGCCAAGAACAGATATTCTAACGTTGTCATCCTGTTGGGTAAACGCGAAGCAGCGTAACATGTAATAGCCAGGAGGTGGAGAAATTCACACAAAAACTCCTGGCTTGCTTTTTTTTACTTCATTTTTTATAATACCCGTAGACTCGGCTTTACGAGTCGATTTTGATCTAATGAATACTAATACATTTTTAACAGTAATTTTGATTTCTGCACTTGCAGGAATTGGTGTCGCTTTTTATTTGGCACGGCTGGTTTTATCAAAAGACGCAGGCGACAAAAAAATGAAGGAGGTAGGCGATGCAATTCACGACGGAGCAAACGCTTATCTTAAAAGACAATTCACTTCTATCGCTCCTGTTGTAGTGATTCTTACAGCATTCCTATATTTCACAGCACCAGATCCTGATTTGGCGCTTGGCCGAGCAGGAGCATTTTTAATGGGAGCATTTTTCTCCGCTTTGATTGGGACAATAGGAATGAACATTGCTACCAAAACAAACGTTAGAGTCGCACAGGGTGCAAAAGACAGCTTCCACTCTGCATTGGACATTGCCTTTAAGGCAGGAGCTACAACCGGAATGTTAACTGTTGGTTTGGGTCTATTAGGGGCGACACTTATTTACTGGCATTTTGGAGAAAAAGCCACTGAAGTGCTTCTTGGATTCGGTTTTGGTGGAAGCTTATTAGCCCTTTTCATGCGTGTTGGTGGTGGAATTTACACTAAAGCTGCAGATGTCGGAGCTGATTTGGTAGGAAAAGTTGAAAAAAATATTCCAGAGGATGACCCTAGAAATGCGGCAGTTATAGCTGATTTGGTAGGCGACAATGTGGGAGATTGTGCAGGAATGGCCGCAGATTTATTCGAATCTTATGAAGTGACTCTTGTTGCCGCAATGATTCTTGGAGCCGCAACTTTTGGCCTTCCAGGTGTACTATTCCCACTTGCGGTTAGGGCATTAGGTGTATTCACCTCAACAATCGGAATATTCACAGTTAGTGCTAAAGGTAAATCCCAAATCAAAGACGGAGTTAATGCAATTCTAAAATCATTCGGCTTGTCAGCCGCGATTTCTACAGTCGGATTTTTCTGGTTGGCAAACACAATTACAGGGGACTCTAGATTAGCTATCGCTACGACTATTGGAATAATCCTTTCTGTAGTGATCTTTGTACTAACTGAATATGCAACAGGGGATCATGCACCAGCGCAAGACATTGCAAGACAATCCAAAACAGGAGCAGCAACAGTCATTTTGTCAGGCTTGGTTTCTGGTTTTTCTTCAACTGTATGGGCAATTTTGGCAATCGGAGTAACAATTCTTGCTTCATTCTTGTTGTTTAGTGATCCACTAACCGCCATGTACGGAGTTGCACTTGCAGGTATGGGAATGCTAACTACGACCGGACTAATTGTCTCAATGGATTCCTATGGCCCAATTGCAGACAATGCCCAAGGGATTGCTGAACTAACTGGGATGAAAGGAAAAGCCGCATCAATCTTGCCGAAACTAGATTCAATCGGAAATACCACAAAGGCTACTACTAAAGGTTTTGCTATCGCATCCGCAGTTGTTGCTGCGGTATCCTTGTTTGAGTCTTACTTAACAGATGCACACCTAACTCATATCGACATTGCCCTCCCAACGGTTTTTGTCGGACTACTCATTGGTGGAGCTGTTCCGTTTTTGTTTTCATCTCTTACTATCAAAGCGGTGTCTGATAGCACACACTCTGTAATTAATGAAGTCAGAAGGCAATTTAGAGAAATGCCTGGAATAATGAAAGGAACTCAGAAGCCCGATTATGCAAAAGTCGTAGATTTGACAACAAAAGCAGCTTTGGCCGCTTTAATTACTCCCGCATTGGTCGCAATAATTGTTCCAATTTTAGTTGGATTTTTACTAAAAGCTGAAGCGCTTGGAGGATTTTTGGCAGGCACTATTTTAACTGGTCAGCTATTGGCAGTGTTCATGTCTAATACTGGTGGAGCTTGGGATAATGCAAAGAAGATGATCGAAGAAGGCCTGTATGGAGGCAAAGGTTCAGACTCACACAAAGCCACAGTCGTGGGGGACACAGTTGGAGATCCGTTGAAAGACACTGCTGGGCCTGCGATTAATCCTTTGATTAAAGTAATGAACTTGGTAGGGCTTTTGATAGCACCAATCATTGTTTCAACCAAAGTGCTAACTAATACTCACTTACTATTTCTCGGAGCAGGAGCGCTAGTGTTGGTTTATTCAGTTTACAAAGCACAATTCACTACTACAAACCACGAATAGATTCTTATTAATGGAAGTCGTTAAACTGCCAGTAGGACAGCTTCAATCTAATTGTTACATTGTTTGGCAAACAGGTGAGGAGGACTGTGTAATAATCGACCCTGGAGATGATGCAGATTTTATAATCAGGAGAATCAACGATCTAGGGCTGAACCCGAGCCAAATAGTAGCAACACACGGACATTTTGATCACGTACTGGCGGCTCTTGAACTACAACTTGCATTTAATATTCCATTTTTGATTCATGAAAAAGATCAATTTCTGCTCGATAGGCAACGCGATACTGCACTTCATTTCACTAAAGTAGATGCCGGACCGCCTCCTATGAAAATTCAATACATTAAAGAGGGGACTAAATTGCTTCTAAGAAATATGACGATGCAGATTTTACATACACCTGGCCACACACCTGGTAGTATTTGTTTGTATTCAGAGCAGGATGACAAAATTTTTGTTGGTGATTTAATATTTTCAGGTGGAGGGGTGGGAAGAACTGATTTGTCATATGCCAATCCGGTTGATCTTAGTAAATCAATCAAAAAGATATTAGATTTGCCAGAGCAAACCGTGATTTATCCTGGCCATGGAGATGAAACAATAGTAGCAAACGAACGAATGTATCACTAGTAATTTAGCCGATCCAAATTTTCATTCAGATCGGCTAACAAAAATCACTTTCGTGGCACTACATGATGCGTAATGCAACGAGCTTCATACTTTTCACTTGCACCAACAACTATTATCGGATCATCGTAATGTGCTGGCTCACCATTAACCAAACGTTGAGTTCGGCAAGCATTTTCACCACAAACGACACAAATCGCATGTAGCTTAGTTACCTCAGTTGCCATACACAAAAGCTCAGGCATTGAACCAAATGGCATTCCTCGAAAATCATTATCAAGGCCAGCAACTATAACTCTTTTACCTTGCACAACTAAGGAATCAACTACTCTCACAATCTGGTCGTCATCGAAAAACTGCGCTTCATCAATTCCGATGACCGTTGCCGGACCGGCTAATTTTGCAATATCTTGTGACTCCTTCACAGCAACTGCCTTAATACTTGTTCCATTATGACTAACAACTTTGTCAATTCCATAACGATTGTCAACAGATGATTTAAAAACTCGTACGTCCTGCTTGGCGAGCACTGCATGCTTAAGTCTTTTTAAAAGCTCTTCGGTTTTGCCTGCAAACATCTCTCCGGTAATAACCTCAAGTCTTCCTTCGTGGAAATGCATTTCTATACACCTTTCAATACTTCCAATGTGCTATGTAGGATTATATTTAATTGACTAAACTTTGCAAGGAGTTATACTTTGTTTAAGGCACATACAAAGACGGAGGGGAAGATGTCAGAAATAGAAACAACTCAAGTGGGGTTGTTGTCAATTCTTGAGGGTGTGGATAACGACATTTTAATAATTAAATCCAACACTGATTTGCTCAATGGGTCAGTAAGCAGATATAAAGGCAAAAAGGCAGTTAATGCAATTCCCAGTATGACAGTCAGACTTGAAGAACAAGGCATCTTCTTAAAACACCTCAAAATAAACCGAAACCCAAGCACCAAGCGCTGCTGGAAATTTTTTGAGGTTCATATAATAAAAGGCTCTACCTAGAGCAAAAGAAAGATCCGACAGGTGAGAGCTCTGAAAGTCCAAAGGCTTTTTGATTTGCAGAGTTCTCACCGCTTATGTAAAAAGCCGACGCAGTTCCTCCATCCAAATTAATTGCATCCGCAATTATTATCCCTGTACTTTTTTCAAATTCAGACAAAACAGGTTTCATTTCTACCAGCTCAGGCCCCATGTATAATGATTGCGAATCATATACGACCACAAAATATAATTCATTCGAACCAGTAACCAAAGCCACAACTCTTCTTGCATTCTGATCACGTGTCATTGATAAATCTAATTTACTGCCATTTTCAACTAATACTGGGCCTGTTTGAATGGCGATGCGAAGCGCGTCCTTTGGCACATCACGAGTAATTCTCGGCGTGTCGAAATAATTAATAGACAAAACACCATTCAAAAGCGAATTACTCTTAAATTCTGAAACCTCTGTCCCGTTGGTAACGAAGTAGCCAATAGGTTTTGAGTCCTCAGTGTAAAAACCTGCGCTTGCTAAGAATTTACAGTCGTTTTCTTTTACAAATTTATCGCTCGTTGTTTTTTCCTGAAAGTTTTGAATCAAATCCAGCATACTTAAATCTTCGATCAGATAATAAACAATTTTATATTCGTTTCCGTTTAAGCTAATTAGCAGCTTGTTTGGTGAATCACTTTCTTCACCCAACACAGATTCATTCTGAGATTCCTCAATGTTGGTTTTTTCAGAATCCTTAAGAAAAACAAACACTCCCGCCGTAATTACAGCAAACAGTCCAATTAATATCGCTAGCTTTTTCATAACATCCTATTGTACCGTAGATTACGAAAAATGTTATAATTTTTTTGTGAAGAAGTATTTAATTGGAATAATACTGATCATTGTGTTGACCTCTGTTGCCCTAATTTCTGTCCGCATAATTACGGGGGAAGATTCTTGGATTTGCGACAACGGAGAGTGGGTAAAACATGGTTACCCAATATCTCCAAAGCCAACGTCAGAGTGTGTTCCAGATGACTCAGGTGCAGGAACACAAAAACAAGAAAATAGAAAAATAAGCGGCAAGTTTACTTTTCCGCCAGACGCAGAAGGAGCGATAGACATGTCGGTTTGCGCAAAAAGTGTAAATAGCGACAAAGAATATTGCACTTACTATCCAGCGAAGCAAACTGAGAGTTTAGCTGAAATAAATTACGAAATCAAGTTATTTCCAGGTTCATATTTAATATATGCGTTTGACTATAACGATAGAGGTAGAGCCAGTTTTTATACAAATTATGTGACTTGTGGGATGACAGAAAGTTGCACTTCGCACGAGAACATACCCGTTGTTGTGCCACAATTTTCAGACATATCGGGCATTGATCCAATTGACTGGGAAGATTACAAAGACAGTATAAGACTCAGAGAGGAAGACGCAGAATACAACGCAGCAAATCCCATAACCCCCGACGACGTCGATTTGGGGTTGCCTCCAGAATAATGAAAATTAAAAACCCAAAGCTGCTTATTTCTTTAATAGCTATTAATCAGATAGCAGGGTTTGTTGGTTCTATTTTTACAACAAACTCAATACCAACTTGGTATGCCAGCCTAAACAAGCCACCCTTCAATCCACCCAATTGGATATTCGGCCCAGTGTGGATAACGCTTTACACCTTAATGGGTATTTCAATTTATCTAATTTTCACGAGCAAATCTAAACAAAAGAAAAGTCTAATTGTTTTGTATTTCGTCCATTTAGCAGTTAATACAACCTGGTCAGTTGTCTTTTTTGGGCTTCAAGATGTCCTATTAGCATTAATAACGATCTCTCTTCTTTGGGGAATGATCGCAATATTGGTTTTTAAGTTTTACAAAATAAACGAAAATGCTGCCTATCTACTTATTCCTTATTTGACATGGGTAAGCTTCGCAACTATATTAAACTACAATATTTGGCTACTTAATTAAGTATGAAAGATATAACTTTTCTGGGAGCAGCAGGTGAGGTCACAGGTTCTTCATTTTTATTGCATTGCAACGAAGATTATCTAATCGATTTAGGAATGTTTCAAGGAAGTGAAGATTTGGATAAGCTAAATTATGATGAATTAAAAATCGACATTAACAAATTAAAAGCTGTCTTTGTGACACATGCGCATTTAGATCACATAGGGCGTTTACCACTTCTTGCACAAATAGGATACCGCGGGAAAATTTATTGCACAAAAGCTACAAAAGAATTAACCGAATTGAGTCTTTATGACTCTGCAAAAATTAATAAGATTAATAATGATCTCCCTCTTTACTCTAATGAAGATGTAGATCAAGTACTTTCTTTAATTGAAGTAATCGAATACCACACAGAGTATGATCTTGGAGAAATTAAATATAAATACATAGACGCAGGACACATCTTAGGGTCAGCAAGCATATTAATCACCCATAAAGATGGCCATAAGATAGCATTTAGTGGCGATATCGGAAACTACCCAGAAGCGATCGTAAAGCCAACAGAATTTTTTGATTACGCTGACTACGTCTTACTAGAATCAACTTATGGCGACAAAGCGCATCCTCACGAAGAGTCTCTAACGATTTTGCAAAAAGAAATTAATTCAATAGAGCAAAGTGGTTCTTTTTTACTTATTCCTGCGTTTTCCTTGGATAGAACTCAGACAATAATGCACATGATTAAGCACTTGAAACAAGAAAATAAAGTTATGAAAGATACTGTCGTGTATTTAGATAGCCCAATGGCGATCTCCGCTACAAAAATATATGCGAATCATCCAGATCTTTTTAATTCGCATATGAGAATGGATCTAAAGGACGGCGCTCCGTTTTCATTTCAAGGTTTAAAAATCATTGATTCAGCTAAACAAAGTAAAAAAATAAAAAGAACTAAAGGCCCCACTGTAATCATTGCCGGCAGTGGAATGATGACCGGGGGAAGGATTTTAAATCATGGAATAGATCTCCTGCCAAACCCAAAAAACAGACTTTTAATTGTGGGCTATCAAGCTGAGGGAACTGTGGGAAGACAAATCCTTGAAGGGGAACGTGATCTAGAAATGTATGGTGAAAATGTTCATATGAATGCTAGTCTTCAAGAAATTTCCGCGCTTAGTGCTCATGCTGACCAGCCAAGGCTCCTTGAGTGGTTGGGTAAAATTAATGGAGTTAAGAAAGTATTTTTAGTCCACGGAGAAGAGCATCAAAGAGATGTTCTAGCTCAAAAAATTAACGAGAAATATAATCTAAAAACAGAAAAACCAGCATACAAAGAGACTCTCCAAATATAAAATATCGCGGAACATAGGCGATATTTGCAATAAATGGTAAAATAAACTGATCAATTAATATGCCTCCAGATAAATTCAAAGCTACCTGGCTATCACATTCATCAATTTCTGATTTTCAGAAATGCCCAAGGCTGTATTATTATCGAAATGTTTATAAAGACCCAATAACAGGGCATAAAATTACCAGAGCACAACCTGCATTAGCCTTGGGTGGAGCGGTGCACGACGTAATCGAATCACTTTCAATGTTACCGGTTGAGGAAAGATTTTCAATTTCACCTTTAAAAAAATTTGATGTTGTTTGGGAAAATAACAAAGGTAAAAAAGGAGGGTTTAAATCAAAAGAGGAAGAAGATATTTTTTATGAAAGAGGCAGGGAAATGATTCAAAGAGTAATTGACAATCCAGGGCCACTTCTAAATAAAGCTGTAAAAATTAGCCAAGAATTGCCTTACTTTTGGCTAAATGAAGAAGAAAATATAATTTTGTGCGGAAAAGTTGATTGGCTAGAGTATTTACCCCAAACAGATTCTGTTCATATAATCGATTTTAAAACTGGAAGAAATGAGGAGGAAGACGATTCGATGCAGCTTCCAATTTATAATTTATTAGTTACAAATACACAAAAAAGAAATGTTGAAAAAGCTAGCTATTGGTACCTAACGAAAGATAATAAACCAAGAGAAGTAGAACTTCCTGATTTGAAAGAATCACACAGCAAGATTTATGATATTGGTAAACGAATTAGATTAGCCCGACAAATTGAGCATTTTAGCTGTCCGCGGGGAGGATGTATCTTCTGCAATCCAATGGAAGATATTGCAAAGGGTAAAGGAGAACTTATAGGAGAAGATCGCTACAGACACGATATTTATATTCTCTAGTCACACACAACCCTCGGGAAGTTGACCTTCAAAAAGCCAATCCTCACAGACTTGTATTCTAGTCTGCATACTGTCACTGAATCTCCAAATGAAAATGTTGCTAATGAAATAGATTTCGGAGCAGAAGTCGGAGTGGGGGAAGGTGATTGTGTTGGTGTCGGACTTGGCGATGCAGTAACTGTTGGCGAAGGAGTTGGTGACGGAGATTCAGTCGGTGTTGCGGTAGGAGTTGCCGTGGGACTCTCTGTCGGAGTTGGTGTGGCGGAACCAGAAGCAGAATTCTGCGGATCGGAAAATTCCAACAACTCAAAATCAACACTATTCTCATCTGTATCTTCATTGTTAATCCTTCTCGCGCTACCGTTATCAACCGGATTACCAACTGTCGCTGTACCTTCAAATTCCACTGCTGTTCCAAACCCAACCTTATCAAGCTCTGTAACACCAGCATCGCTGTAAAGCACTAAAATATTATTATCTGACAAGGTATTTGAGGGAGCAGAATACAAGCTATCCGCCAAAACCGTACCACCATAATCTGGGTGGGCAACCAAATAATATCCACCAGCAGAGATTGTTCCTGACATACTAGCAATCAAATTTGATTCAGAAGTCGCACCAGACGGCTTTTTTGTTAATCGGTATCCAGCCAAATCAACATCACTTTGAGTAGGATTATAAAGCTCAATAAATTCATCTTTTGCAGTCGCGCCCGCCAATTGAATCTCGGAAATTATGACATGATCATTGGCTGAATAAACCACACTACTAGAAAATCCAAAAACCAAGAAGAGAGCCAAGAGCAGTAGAGTAAAGTTTTTCATAGAAACCGTTGTAATCTATTTAAGATTAGGAAAAAAAAGAACGTCTTGTCAACTACCACTCCTACGCTAATTATTGTAAGATGGCTTTATGAGTGAAAAGATAATAGGCTATGTTTTACTGGCCTCTGGGATATTTGCAATTTTATTTGCCCTCTTCAGCGTTATTCAGGTTTTTACAAAAGTTGCTGAACCTATCCAAATTTTTAATTTCCCTCCAATAGAATTTGGAGTCAATCAATTGTTCAGCAATATGTCTTCGGATGAACTCCGAGCCTTGCAGGAACTTAACAAAGGCGAAATACCAAAGATTGATATATTACCAGCTGATGTGTTGAATCAAAGCTCAAATATTATTGCACATGTATTTTTCATGGGATTTGTAGCAAGTATTGGATACAAATTGGGGAGTTTGGGCATTATGATGTTAAGACCAATTAAAGTTAACCTCAAAGAGGAAAAACAAAATGGCAGCACGCAAAAACAAAAACAATAAAAGGAAAAAATTACTAAGAAGCAAACAAAACCGAATGTTAAGCGGAATATTGGCAGGCATTGCTGAATACATCGGGATGGATCCAACACTTCTTCGGATAAGCTTTTTGATTTCGATGACAATAACTGGAATAGTTCCCGGTGTGCTGTTATATTTGATAGCAACAGTCGCCTTGCCACAAGCAAAACGATGAGTAAAATAAGATAGGGAAGCCAATATTAATCAATGAAAAAAGAAAAAGAGTTAGAAGCAGATCAAGAACATCTTGTATACAAGAGAGTTACTGACCCCAATTCGCTACTCAGGAAGATAACTCTGTTTACAACTTTCGGAGTGGTTATAGCTGCGTTCGCAGTAGCAATTTTTTATAACAAATTAATTGCACCTCCTACCGGAATTCCACAAACAGAATTTAATAGCAAAGTAGACAAATTCTCGTCGCTAGAGGAATTTAAGTCTTATCTAGCAAATGCATCTTCGGTCGACGTCACCAGTTATGGCTTTGGTTTAAGTATGTTCAGAGCAGAAGATACGGCCGTTACTGAAGTCGCTCCTTCAATTGGTTTATCTCAAGACGAAAAAGCACTAGCTCCGTCGCCAGACAGAGTATCTGAAACTTATAATCAAGTCGCCGGGGTCGACGAACCAGATATTATAAAAACAAACGGTACTAAAATATTTTTCTCAAGAGACGCACAGGACTTTTATCCAGTCCCATTAATAGACGACCGTATCTATGAAGAAGGCATATCAAAGCCTTCAAGCGTTCCGGAATATTTAACTGGTGAAACAAAAATTATCAACTCCTATCCACTGGATAAAATTGCAGAAGATTCTTCAATTAATCTAAATGGAAATCTGTTGCTTTATGAAGATACACTTATGGTCTTAGATTACTCAAAAATCACAGCATATAACATAGTTGACACCAAAAACCCACAAAAAAGCTGGGAATATAAATATGATGGAAGTTATTTACAGTCTGGACGTTTATTGGACGGAAAAGTTTATCTAATTCTATCGAAATCAGTTGATAAAACCACTCCTTGCCCAATTCCACTAATGTCTGGTCAGCGCAATTTTGAAATCGCCTGTACCGATATTTACCATCCTGTTCAGATCACAAACGCCGATACTACCTACAATGCCCTCGAAATTGATGCCACGAACGGGACGGTTGAAAAATCAACTTCATTTCTAGGATCTTCATATTCATCGGTCATATACATGTCTAAGAACGCCTTGTACGTAACTTTTCCGCTCCAAACTGATTATTCAACTTTTTACTACAACTTTTTCCTGGCAAGTGGAACCGACTTAATACCCACCTCTGTCCTAGAAAAAATCCAAAAATTATCGACATATGAAATTAGTGCGAGAGCAAAATTTGTTGAGCTTCAAACAATTCTTGAACAGTACGAGTCAACCTTGAAAGTTGATGATCGGCTAAAGTTTGAATCCGAATTAACTAATAAAATGGCAGATTATGCAAAAGATCATGCTCGAGATCTTCAAGCTACGGGGATCGTAAAAATCGGATTAGAAAACCTGGATGTGAATGCTAATGGCACAGTCGCGGGATCTTTATTAAATCAATTTTCGCTTGATGAATACGACAATCACTTGAGAGTTGCAACCACAATAGGCGCTTCTGGCTATATCCCAACGGAGTCATTTAACGAGGTTTACGTCTTAGATAATAATTTAAAACAAACCGGTGCAATTAAAAATCTTGCACTCGACGAAAGAATTTATTCAGTAAGGTTCTTGGGCGATCGGGGATACGTAGTTACTTTCAAACAAGTAGATCCATTTTTTGTTTTAGATTTATCTAACCACAATAATCCAAAAGTTGCAGGTCAGCTCAAAATTCCAGGATACTCATCATTGTTGCACCCACTACCTGAGAATAAAATCCTAGGGATCGGACGAGAAGGTAATTTTGTAAAGCTTTCGCTTTTTGATGTTAGTGACCCAAATAATCCCACTGAGGTTAGTAAATATTTGCTCGACGAATCTTGGTCTGAAGTCCTCAATAATCATCATGCATTCCTGCCGGACGACAAATTTAATGCATTCTTTATTCCAGGAGGCAAGGGCGCATATATTTTTGAATATCTTAATAATAACCTTAGCTTGGTTAAAACAATTAGCGAGCAACAAATAAAAAGGGCAATCTATATTGATAACTATATGTTTATCGTCAGTAATCTAAGTTTGATTGCAGTTGACGAACGTGATTGGTCCACAGTCACAGAATATACGTTTGAATAAAGGATGCGATTAACATATTATTAGTTTTAAGGAGGTGATTTGCGTTAATGGCCAAAAAACATCACAGATTAGAAGTAACACCACTTCTTGGTTTATCAATGATGGCAATCATAGTAATGATGATTCCGATCTTTGCATTGTCAAGAAATAAACCGTCAACACCCGCAAAAGCCAAGGAAGTAATGGAGATGGAAAAAATGGATAATGAAACTCCATCACCGAGTCCTGCCTCAAGGTATTAAACAGAAATGAACATATTCTTAGTGTTTATCTTAGGAAGTTTGTTGTTTTTCTATGCACTTGGTGTGTTTGTTGACGCTTTGAATGTCAGAGCGATTAGAAAAACCATCCCACAAGAATTTGCTGGTTTTCTTTCAAAAGAAAGGTATGCAAGATCTCAATCTTACCTCAAAGAAAATACTGCTTTTGGAATAATCACAAATACCTTCGACACCTTTGTTCTAATTGTTTTTATACTAATTGGTGGGTTTAACTTTCTTGATAAATTTGCCCGAAATTTTGGCTTTAATGAAATAATCACTGGTCTAATATTTATTTTCAGTCTCTCACTTTTATCGAAAATTGTAAGCTTACCTTTCTCGATCTACCAAACTTTTGTAATTGAACACAGATATGGATTCAACAAAACTACACCAAAAACATTTGTTTTAGATTTAATTAAGGGTTTGATTTTACAATTAATTATCGGGGGGGTTGTTTTCGCAATTGTTCTGTTTCTTTTTCAATCATTCCACTCAGTAGCCTGGATTTTGGCTTGGATAACCGTGGCGCTTGTTCAACTTTTTCTTGTTTTTATCGCGCCTATTGTCATCATGCCAATATTTAATAAATTTACTCCGCTTGAAGAAGGAAAGCTAAGGCAAGAGATTGAAAAATTTGCACAATCTCAAAACTTTAAACTTGGTGGTATTTTTACAATAGATAGCTCAAAAAGATCTACGAAATCGAATGCTTTTTTTACTGGAATTGGGAAATATAAAAGAATTGCCTTGTATGACACCCTCATAAAAAATCACACCACACAAGAGCTTGTGTCAATCTTAGCCCATGAAATAGGACATTATAAACTAGGGCATATTAAAAAGCTGATAGCGATATCTATCCTATCGATTGGTGTAACATTTTATTTGTTTTCGCTTTTGATTAACAATCAAATACTTTTTGCAGCTTTTAAGATGGAGCATCTATCAATATATGCAAGCTTGGTTTTTGCAAGCGTTTTGTATAGTCCGTTTGGCACAATTAGTGGCTTTGTTGTGAACTCGATCTCGAGAAAGTTTGAATATGAAGCAGATCAATTCGCAGTCAAGGAATACAAAAAACCAAAAACATTTATAGAATCCCTCAAAAAACTAAGCGCTGACAATTTATCAAATTTAACACCACACAAACTGTATGTTATCTTAAATTATTCACACCCAACCGTTTTACAAAGAATTAGAAGAATAAGACAGACATACTAAACTATGAAGCGCTTAACTACAATCTTTTTTGTGTTTATTACAATATTTGGAATTTATGGCGCATACAAATATCTTTTCAATCAAGCTAGAGTAGAGCATGTCGCCCTGGCAAGTTTGAATGGCAGAATAATCCACGCTAAAACCGTAGAGATTGTTGGCTTTGCCTTTAACCCCCCAGAAATTAATATACCACCAGGCGGATCTGTGATTTTTGTTAACCGAGATCGGGTGGATCAAAGTGCTACAAGCGATGATGGTGCAACTTTTGATACTGATTTATTAAAATACAGTGATTCAGTCAAAATAACGATAGATAAGCCCGGGCTTTATATATACCACTCAAAACCTTACCCCTATATAAAAGGTAGAATTGTTGTAGAATAGTTGATAATATAAATTATGGATTGGAGAAAGTTGGCGCAAAAATATGGATTGATGTTTTCGATTTCCTATGGAGCAGCGTTTTTCTTTTTGGTGACTTTTTACGGAAGGTTTAAATTTAACACTTTTCCTGGGGACATTTTGATTGGAAAATCCTTTTATCTACCATTCACAAGCTCACTTGCTGTTGCAGCTTTTGTTGTAATAGTGGTTGAACTTTTCAAGGCTTTCAGATGAGCTCAAACCTCCTTGCTCTAAGCCTCAAAAAGAGCTAAAATAAGGGGTCATGCAAATTGGAAAAGTACAGCCTATAGCCATTACTGACGAATTATCTAAAAGTTATTTAGATTACGCGATGAGTGTTATTGTCGCGCGAGCACTTCCTGACATTCGAGATGGTTTGAAACCAGTTCACAGAAGAATTTTGTACGCAATGCATTTAATGGGGCTCCACAAAGGTTCTTCTTACTCAAAAAGTGCAAAAGTTGTAGGAGAAGTACTGGGTAAGTACCATCCACACAGCGACACAGCGGTCTACGACGCCATGGTGCGCTTAGCACAAGATTTTTCAATGCGATATCCACTTGTTGATGGACAGGGAAATTTCGGATCCGTGGATGGTGATCCTCCAGCTGCCATGAGGTATACAGAAGCCAGATTAGCTGCAATTTCCGATTTCATGCTTCTTGACATCGAAAAAGACACGGTAAATGTGACTGACAATTTCGATGCAACTCTTAAAGAGCCTGTTTATTTACCATCGTTGCTGCCAAATTTACTTCTTATGGGGTCAGAAGGAATTGCTGTTGGAATGGCTACAAAAATGCCACCACACAATCTTAAAGAAGTTGTTGATGCAGTTGTCGCTACGATCAAAAAAGGTAAACCAATTATTGAAAAGGCTCAACAAGACGAGGAAACAGAATTTTATATTAAGAAAATCGATCTTATTGCGGCAGGTGAGGAAAACCCATTATCTGAAACCGAGCTTGATGCTTCTAAGGTTTCATTTGAAAGCGAAATTACTGTTCCAGAATTAGTGGAATATATGCCAGGGCCTGATTTTCCAACAGGTGGAGCAATCTATGACGCCGCTTCATTAATTGATGTTTACTCAACAGGTCGGGGAAGAATCGTTCTTCGAGGAATTGCCCAAATCAAAGAAGCGTCTCGAGGTAAATCAATAATTGAGATTACAGAAATTCCATATCAAGTAAATAAAAGTCAATTAGTTGAGCACATTGCCAATTTGGTTCGTGATAAAAAGATCTCCGGAATATCAACGCTTCGTGACGAATCAGATAAGGATGGAATGAGTATTGTTATAGAGTTAAAACGAGACGCCAGGCCAAAATCACTTCTTAATAATCTTTACAAACAGACAAAATTGCAAACAACTTTTCCTGCTAATTATGTTGCGCTAGTTGATGGAGTTCCTTACACGGTTAACCTCAAACAAATAATAGTTGAGTATGTTAAGCACAGACAGAAAGTGATTTTAAGGCGTACTATTTTCGAGCTAACTCAAGCTAAAAAACGAGCACATATTTTGGAAGGCCTTAAGATTGCACTAGACAATTTGGATGAAGTAATAAAAACAATCCGCGCGAGTAGAACTCAGGATGATGCTAGAAATAATTTGATCGAAAAATTCGGGTTCACCGTTATCCAAGCTACAGCGATTTTGGATATGCAATTAAGGCGCTTGGCCGCACTTGAACGCGAAAA
>Ga0210057_1004669_pt1 | contig 18038 bp, 20 predicted proteins | sample CryGeyCG2114_010_2_FD_183968 | JGI IMG/M metagenome (GOLD analysis project Ga0210057, IMG submission 183968) | Groundwater microbial communities from aquifer - Crystal Geyser CG10_big_fil_rev_8/21/14_0.10 (SPAdes) (version 2) | ecosystem: Environmental > Aquatic > Deep subsurface > Groundwater ...
ATGACCTTAGATACAAAAGTAAGATTTATAAAAGGAGTTGGACCAAGACTTGAGCTGCTACTTAATGGTCTTGGTATAGAAACTGTTAAAGATCTTATATATTACTTTCCAGTCAGGTATGAAAGTTATAAAACAATAACTGACTCTCCAATATTTAATGAAAACGAGTTAATTGAGGTAGAAGGAACAGTTACAAAAATTGACAAGATTTTTACTAGAAACAGAAAAAAACTTACAAAAATTAGCTTACAAACAGATTTTGGACAGTTTGAACTTGTATGGTTTAACCAGCATTACGTTGCAGATAAAGTAAAAATTGGTGAACAGGCAAAAGTTAGAGGAAAGATAACAAAATTTAATAATAAATTTACGCTTTCAAATCCTGATATAACTGCAAGCAGTAATTCACAAACACTTTCAAAAAATACATTAATCCCAATATATGGATTAACTGAAGGATTAAGCAATACATATTTAAGTAAAATAATCTTATCCACCTTAAGTTCGGCAAATATAAGCTTAACAAGTTCATTAGAAAAAATTATTACGCTTGAAGGCTTGCTAGATTTCAATACTGCGATTAACCAGATACATAAACCGGAAACTATTAAACTACTAACACAAGCTAGAAAAAGATTTGGTTTTGAAGAGCTACTACAAGTTCAACTTAAATCTAAGTTAATAAAAAAACACTGGAGTAACAAAAAGGGAATTCCTTTAACCAAACACAACGATAAAATTACTAAATTTATATCTAAACTGCCATTTATACTAACAAATGATCAACAATCAACATTAACACAGGTATTGCAAGATCTAGAAAAATCAACACCTGCAAATAGAATTGTAATAGGAGATGTGGGAAGTGGAAAAACTTTAGTTGCACTAATTGCAAGTGTATATGCAGTTTACAACAACTTTAACGTGTTATACATGGCACCAACCGAGGTATTAGCAAAACAACAATACGAATATTACAAAAAATATATTAACGACCCTGAAATAAATATTAGTTTATATACTAATTCAAAAAAAGTAGTGCATGAAAAAAATCATATTACAATTGGAACACACTCATTACTTTTTAACGAGGAAAGTTTTAACGATACAGCACTTGTTATAATAGATGAACAACAACGTTTTGGAGTAGAACAGAGATCAAAACTATTATCAAATACTATAACTCCACATTTATTAACATTAACAGCAACCCCAATCCCTCGCAGTTTTGCACTAACTATTTTTGGTGAACTAGACACAAGTTTTATACTAGAAAAACCCGGAAACCGAATACCAATAATTACCAAAATAGTAAGTAAAGAAAACAAGATAAAAGCATACCAATGGATAGATGAAAAAGTTAAGACTGACAAAATGAAAGTGTTTATAGTTTGCCCATTTATAGAAAAGTCAGATTTTGAGGCATTTAAAGATGTAAAATCAGTGAAAGTGCAGTTTGAAGAGATAAAAATATTTTTTAAAGATCTAAAAGTTGATGTTTTACACGGGAAATTAAAAAAAACTGAAAAAGAAAATGCGTTAGATAATTTTCGAAACAAAGATACTGATATCTTAGTTGCAACACCAATTATTGAGGTTGGAATAGACATTCCTGAGGCAAGCATAATATTAATTGAAAGTGCAGAAAGATTTGGAATATCCTCTTTACACCAAATGAGAGGTAGAGTCGGTAGAAATAACAAACAGGCATATTGCCTTCTTTCAACTGACTCAAATCAAGCCTCGTCAAGACTAAAAGCAATTGAGAAATATAATGATGGATTTAAACTTGCAGAGTTTGATTTAAAAACAAGAGGGCAAGGAGAACTATTTGGGGTAACACAGTCAGGTTTTACAGATCTAGTTATAGCAGACTTAAGCGATACAGAAAACTTAGAAAGAGCACAAAAATGGGCAAACAATATAATTAACGACCCGCAGTACTCTGAGATAGTAAACCAAGTACAACAATCAATCAATAAAATCCACCTAAACTAACTCAACTAGATGACAAAAAGAGAAGAATTAATGAAAAATTTAGATTTAATAGCCACCTTAAAAGATATGTTTTTCCCTTTTGTCATTCTGGATTGCCTGCACGCCTTTGGAGTGACCAGAATCAGATAGTTTTAACTAATAATTCAAGCTAATCTAGATAGATCCTGGACGTAGCCAGGATGACAAAGAAGGGGACATTTGAAATAATACACTACCTAAGCCATTACAATATTATACAATCTACTTGAAAGGTGTTAAAAAACAGTTTTAAGGAACGGTAATTAGTATCTAACAGTTACTATGATACATCAGTTTCAATTTCAGTTAGGTTTTTACTTGATGCATTACTGACTATAACTTCTATTCATTCATTGTGAATCTTTTTCATTACTTAGTCATATATAACTTATTATTATTAATAATAAGTACAGCCCTGCCTTTGATGTCATATATTCCAATTTGAGCTGGAAACTTTATTGTTCTATTTATCAATTGAATATCAATAATATCATCTTTGATATGCGATGTACTATTCATACATCCAAAACCAGAAAACGATCCAGTTTGACATTCTTCAGTTAAAGTCATTGTTTTCCCCATGTCATGAATTATGGTAGTTCTTAATTCCTTTTGTGTCCTGCTATTAGCAGTTTCCACTTTACTTGAAGTATATTCAGAATCTAATGGAACTCCCAGAGAAACTAATTCTATCCCACTTAGTGATCCGTTCAGATACGCTTCTGTAGTTGCGATTAATTCACCACTTTTATTCTTTAGTATATAGGTAGCAGCAAAGCTAGGATATCCAAGAGTTATAGCCTCCTCTATACCACTATTCTTGAACGTACTTACTTTTGAGTAATCGTAAATGATCGGGACTTTTGTAATCAGACTAAGGTTATCAGAATATATATAAATATATTGGTTTTTGTCGTCTGCGATTCCAACGTATATTTGGTCATTTTTATCAATGTACAAGTTAGCAGGAGTTGAAAACTGTCCCCCTGTGATTACCATCTTAATTAGAGTGTTGGAATCCAAATCAATTCTATATAATGTGCTATTTTCTATATCACCACCTCCTTTATAATGATAGGAAGTAAAAAAAAGTAATTGTCTGTCGCTGTTTAGAGTAACTGCGTAAACCTTATCTAAAATTCCAAACTCTTTTCCTATATCTTGTAATTTGTTATATTGTTGCATGTTTGGAATGAATGAAAAGATTCCTATAACAAATGAAGAGATGAGAGAGAAAAAAGCAACGATAATCATATTAAAAATATAATCATAATTATGAAAGAAGTCAAGGAGTCATAGAACGGTCTTGTTCATACTAGTATTGGATTAGTATCACAGTGGAACTTTACTAAATCATTCCTGAAAATTAACAGAAAAAAGTTTATTTTATTTAGTACTTGAAACTACGCAAACAGTTTTACAATATTGTTACCAATTATTTTTCACAAATAGAAAATCCTAAACAACTACTTGAATCAATTTAAAAAACAAGTAATACTATTAGTACAAATGAGAATAATAACAGGACAATCAAAAGGCAGAACAATACTAGTTCCAAATATCCCAGAAATTAGACCAGCGCAAGATATTGTTAGACAATCTGTATTTAATATAATTGGTAGTGATGTTGAGAAAAAAACTATTCTTGACCTTTTTGCAGGTTCTGGAAGTTTTGGACTAGAGGCATTAAGTAGAGGAGCAAGCTGGTGTGATTTTGTGGATATAGACCCAAGATCAGCCCAAACAATAACAAAAAACCTTGAAACACATAATTTTGTGGAAAAATCCAAGGTATACAGAATGGATGCACAAAAATTTATAGGTGAAACACCAAACACATACGACTTTGTTTTTTTGAGCCCCTATTATGCAGAAGGACTTGTTAAACATATCTTAAAAACTCTTTGTATTGTACTAAACGATAACGGAGTAATTTTCTATGATCATTTCAAAGAGATATTAGTTCCAGATAAATTTGAAGGAGTTGATGGTAGTAATTTAAAGGTGATAGATACAAGGTCATTTGGCAACACATCTGTTAGTATCTTGACTAAAGAGTAATTTTTCTATAAAATTTATCGCCATATGCCAGTACCAAAAAGAAAAACATCTACAGGAAGAAGAAATAAAAGACGAAGCCACCTTAGTATTAAAGGTGTCGAGTTGAAAACTTGTATAAGTTGTAAGAATAAAATCAGACCTCATACAACTTGTACAAACTGCGATACTTATAATAAGTAGTAATGTTTGGTTAATTAAAAATTGAATAATAACCTGCAATTTAACAAATCTGATCCAAGACATAAAGCAAGAGAAGTTACTCTTGCAGCTTTGTTTGCCTATTCATTTAATTCACAATTAAAACAAAATCTAACTTATCATAAAGAAGTACTGGAAATAGCTGACGAAGATACTGGTATGGCAAAATTTTTGTATGACGGTGTAACAAGCAATATTCAGTTACTAGATGAGATAATTGCATTTTGCGCCCCAGAATGGCCCCTAGACCAAGTTTCAAAACTAGACCTATCTTGTTTAAGATTAGCAGTTTTCGAGCTTACAATAGCAAATAACGCGCCCCCTAAGGTTATTATTAACGAATCAGTAGAACTTGCTAAGTCATTTGCAAACGATTCTTCAGGTAAATTTGTTAATGGTGTGCTTGCAACAGTATTAGAAAATTACACCATAAAAAAATAATTTCATTTACTAACTACTTGAACTAATATCAATATTAGTTTAATTTATCATTATGGAAATAGAACAAATCATTAAAGACATAAAAGAATTAATAGCAGAGGTAGCCATGGTTTCAGTTACAAAAATTTCAGTTAATGATAACTTTGAAGGTGACCTTAATATTGATGGAGTCGAAAAAGCTAAAATCCTAAACACCTTAGCAGTTAAATATGAAACTGAATTTAAAGATATTGATGTGCATAACATAAATACAGTTATGGAAATAGTCGACATAGTAACAGACAACTTAGGAATAATTTAAATGAATTTTGATAATCATATTGATTGGAAAGAACTTGAGGAAAAGATTGAATATAAGATTGGTGATAAAAATTTGTTCTTAAAAGCTTTTACACACAGATCATTTTTAAATGAAAACCAAGATTACCACAATAACAGTAACGAACGCCTTGAATTTTTAGGTGATGCAATTTTACAATTTCTAATTTCCGAGCAACTATTTAATAACTACAGTAACGAACCCGAAGGAAAGTTAACTAACTTTAGAGCAGCCACAGTAAATACGACTTCTTTAGCACAAGAATCATTAAGGCTTGATTTTGGAAAATATTTATTAATGTCAATTGGTGAAGAACAAACAGGAGGCAGAATGCGAGAGTACATATTAGCAAACACATTTGAAAGTGTACTTGGTGCCTTATACATTGACTCCAACGATATTAATATTTGCCGAAATTATCTAAAGAAAAACTTATTTTATAAAATCGATGATATTGTAAAAAATAACGAATATCGAGATAGTAAAAGCTCGTTACAAGAAATGACACAAGAAAAATTTAGCCTAACACCAGTGTATAAGATCATTAAATCAGAGGGTCCAGATCACGATAAAACATTTACGATAGGAGTATATATTAACTCAGAATTACTTGCAAAAGGTGTTGGTCCTAGCAAACAAAAAGCAGAACAAGTTGCGGCAGAACTAGCACTAATTCAGCTTAACAAAAAGATAAACTAATAAACCCTTACTAAACTATTGTTAAAATGGCTATATTAGGTTAAAATCACTTTCGTTTCGAGTAGTAATTTAGTAGAAACATATGGTAAAAATAAGACTTACAAGAACAGGCAGGAAAAATCTTCCGAGCTATAGAATAGTAGCAATTGAACATACAAAAAAGCGTGATGGACAATATATTGAGATATTAGGGTTTTTTAATCCTTCAAAAAATCCCGTAGAATTTCAGATTGATAAAGAAAAGGTAAATGAATGGGTAAAAAATGGTGCTCAAGTTAGCGATTCAGTACAAGAACTAATGGATGGAACATACAAATACATAAAATACGAACCTAATAAAAAAGAAGAAAAAGAGGTAGTTGCAGAAAAATCAGCAGAAGTAGCTGACGAAAATAAAGAAAAAGAATAATATGAAAGAGTTAATTTCATTTATAATTTCAAATATTGTAAACAACAAAGATAGTGTAAATATCACTGAAACTATACAGTCACCAACCAATAGAAAATCTATTTTAATAGAAGTCGCAAAAGAAGATATGGGCATTGTAATTGGTAAGATGGGCAAAACAATTAACTCAATCAGAAATATTTCCAAAGCAAAATCAATTAAAGATAATACTTTTGTTGATATCCAGATTAAAGAGAGCTAATCATGCAGTTTGATATTATTACTATATTTCCAGAATTATTTGATACCTTTAAAACTACTTCTGTTATTAAACATGCGATAAATAAACAAGTAATCACAATAAACATCCACAATTTACGAGACTATACAGATGAAAAACATAACAAAGTAGATGATACTAGTTACGGTGGGGGAGTAGGCATGATACTAATGGCGCAACCGATTATTAATGCAGTAAAATTCATAAAATCTCCAAACAAAAAAAGTCATGTGGTATTGCTTTCACCTAGTCCTAATTTTTTTAACCAAAAAAAAGCTAAAACCTATGCAGAGGATTATGAACAAGTTATCTTAATTTGTGGAAGATATGAAGGGGTAGATGAACGAGTCAAACAAACAGTAGTTGATGAAACAATTTCTATTGGTGAGTATGTTTTAACCGGTGGAGAACTAGCAAGTATGGTAATAGTAGATACTACAAGTAGAATGGTAAAAGGGTTTTTTGAAAAAAATAATGTACTGGAAAACGAATCATACATAAATGGCAAATATATCGAATACCCTCAATATACTAAACCTGAAGTTGTTGAAGAAATATCAGTACCTAAAGTTTTGATTTCTGGTAATCACCAAGAAATACTTAAATGGAAAGAAGCTAACAAAGTTAATTATACTAATTAGCAAACGGATCAACTTTACCTATACCAACATCAGCAACATCAACATTATAATCATTCTGAGATTTTAGAAAGTCTAAGACCTTACTAAAGTTTCCATCTGTAAGATTGAAATTTAATGGCTGTTCGGCAACAGCTTGAGCCTTAATAATTGCAGAGTATGCAGTGATTGCAAAAGACAGATTTACCTTTGATTGCTCAGCCGAACCATCACTAGTCAACCTTACATTATCAATGTTCATAATTCGCATGGATGACTCTAAATTTCGAGTAAATGTTTTTATACTATTATAATCACCAACAGCTGAGCCTTGTATATACACTAACTCAATCTCAGAAAGCCCCGTTGTTGAAAGCGAGCTTTTTTCACTAGTTGGAGCTGTACCACTATATGTTAATGATTTTAACTCTACACCAGAATTTTTAGATATAGTCTGAACCAATGTCATAAACTGTGGAACCGTTTGTTCGTTAGGTATAGCTTTAGTTAATACTGCAGAATTTTCCTCTAATACATTTCCAACTGTCGAGAACTGTTGTAGAACCTTTAATTTATCGGATAATTTAGTAATCTCTGCCTCTTTTGTTTCTATAACAGTTAAATTAGCATAATATTCTTGTATCTTAGGGTAAGTTACAAAACCAATGACTGAAATACCTAACACTAATAAGATAAAAGGAAATAGTACAAATTTGACCTTTTCAAGGTCAAACCCTTTTTTATTAAGATCAACAAAATCAACCTTTCCCTTTTTTATATCTTTGTCAACAATAGGTTGGTCCTTATCAGGTATTGCCTGTTGATTATTTAGAATGTCTTTATTAGTTAATTCCATTTATATCTGTTGGTAAATCTGTACTAGGTGTTTCCGTAGTAGATGGTGCCTTAATTGACATAATGAATGCAGGATTTATAAGACCTTGTGCACTGATATATGCATTTATATTATAAGTTACTGTTCCATCTTCTCCATTTAACGATATATTGCTTATTTCTGCATCAACAAAAACCTTATTTTTTTCTTTCTGTTTAAGTGATCTTGTAAATTTAGTAAGTTCATTGTAATTATTTGCTTTCCCTTGTAATCTAATTGTCTCACCCTCTACACTTAAACTTGAAACATCTACCTGAGTTGGAACAACCTGTTTTAGCTCTTCTAATAAATTTGAATAGTTTGATCTTTTAGACATAACATTACCAATTAGCTCAGCCCTAATTCCTAATACCAAAATTTGCTCTTCAGTAGTCTTTAAGGCAACAATATCAGAAACCAATTTGTCTTTATCTTGGTCTAAGCCTTTTATATATGATTGTTGAGAAATAAGTAAAGAATAGATAACACCAACTGAAACAATACTTAAGAGAATTATACCTAAACCAATATACAGAAAATTCTTTCTGGCTGATTTAAATTTTCTCTCTTGAATTAATTCTCTAGGTACTAGATTTATATTAGTTTTGGGCATAACTATTGATCTTTCAAAGATACTCCAATTGCGGTTGCAATCTCGACTCCTAAGTCATCTTTATTATTATCTGCGATATTTACACTGTAGTCAATCTTTAACCAAGGATTGCCTAAAACAACCTCTACATCTACACTTGATGCAAGGTTAATTAATAAAGATGGCATTTTTACACTTCCACCAACCAAGATAATTCTTTTCACACCAATTGAATGTTTAGATTTATAATATGCAATTGCTCGTTTTATCTCAGATGTAATAACCCCAAACATTGGTAAAATAGCTTTAGCAACTTTTCCCTCAAGCTCAACCTCATTTAAACCATAATTTCTTTTGTACTCTTCTGCCTGTATCTCAGAAAAGTTTAGCTGTTGTTCTAGCGACCTTGTCATTGCTTTTCCTGCCGTTGTTATTGTCCTTGTAAATCTAATGCTTCCGGCAAGTGTAATAGTAATATCAGTAGTAGTATTACCAATCTTAACTATCATTGTTGGAATAGAAATATCTTGATCTTGAATAACTGCTCTTACAACCGAAAACCCCTCAGGCTCTATCTCATTAATTATTAATCCAGCACCCGAAACTATCTTAAGGTACCTATTAACTTCTGTCTTAGAAGCGGCAACTATCATAACTTCCATCTCCTTTTCTGTCTCTGCAACTACAGAATAATCAAAATTAACATCATCCATAGAAAGAGGAATATATTGTTCTGCCTCAAATTTAATAGCACTTGCAAGCTCTTTCTCTTTAAGTTTGGGAATCTTAATTACTCTGGAAAAAACCGCATACTCAGGTAACGCAATATTTACATCTTTAGTCTCAAACTTTGCTTCTGAAACTATCTCTGTAATTAATCTTGAAAGTTTTGTAATCTCTACCTCGTCAGATGATATCGTATCGATATTCCCAACATCAACAACCTTGTAATTTACAAGAATTGGTTTCGCCTTATCATTTTTCTCAAGCTCTACTATCTTTATTGTTTTTGAGCCTATATCTAGCCCTAATATTCTTTGCATAATTAAAAATTCACAAACTCAATTACCAATGTAAAAAGGATTTAGCAGTAATTAGAGTTCTAACCAGAAAGTACTATTTCTACTAGTTGATAGTAACTCAGCTGCATTGAAAAGTAAATTAAGATCATAATCAAAATATTCCGAAGGATCAGTCAAATTTTCCTTACCAGATAAACTTCGAGAAAGAATAATATTATTTGCAACAACCCCCCCCTTTACAGTTAAACTTTTATTTGACGAGCCAGTATTAAACGTTCCATCAACAATAAAAAAACCTTCAATATTATTAACATTTTGTGCTAAAGTTACGTTTCCTATAATTAAAAATATCAGACAACTGCTAGAATCTTTCAATGAATAATCCTTAGAAATAGTTAATGACCCGTCAATTGCAACAACTGAACAGATAGTATTTTTATCATAATTATTAATAGATTTATTATCCAAAGTCATATTCCCAACAAACCTATACCTTCCATTTTCAGTTGGAAGTTTATTTTCTGGTAACGTAATAAAATCAGTTTGACTAATTAAACTTAACGCACTAATTTCTGTACTGTTTACATAATCTTTAAGTGTAATTCCACTAGTAGTATCTAAATTTGTAATATCTCCATTTGCTTCAACCACTCCATCAGCTTGTGAAACAGCAGTAAAAGATATTGCATTATTAGAACCAACATCAAACTTAGAAGTATATATCCAAGGAGAATTAAGAGCATATTCTGAACTAATAGATTCATTACCCGCAATATCCATAATCTTAAAACGTATTTTTTTATCTTGAGCCCAATTAGAGTTACAAAAATCAATTTTAGGAGTTGTTATCTTTGCTTTTGTTGGATTAACAACATAACTTACAGTTGGAATTGCCCATTGATTTAATAAAAAACTGCTACTACAATTAGTTAGATCCTCATATACTCCCCAACCCACACCCTCAATATAGTATTGAAAAAAAGCATTAGTTAGATTTAAACCTGAGATAGAATCTGATACATCAATTGTTAATACTAATGTATGACTATTGCCTTGCTCTGTATAATTAAAGTTTTGCCAGTTTGATGGTGCTGTGATATCAATATTAAATTCTTCATCATTATTATCTCCAACGTTATCAGCCTGATCTGTAGCATAATAAATCAGTGTATGTTTCCCCTGTTCCGATATATTAAAGTTCACAGAAGATTCTGCAGTAATCTTTCCTAGATATAAACTGTCAAAATAAGCGTTCCCCCAACCTATACTATATAAATTAATATATAAAGCTGTTGTACCACTTGGGGTAGTAAAAGATTTATTTACAAAAGTAAAATCACTTAAATTATTATAACTTGGAGATCGGTATATTAATTGATCAGAACCATTTATCTTTGCCATAATCTCATAATTTATACCAAAACCAACTACATTAGTCTTTAACCATGCCGAAAAAAAATAAGTTTCAAATGAATCTGCACTTATATAATAACTTTCATTTGTAAGATAATTGATAGGCCATATATTATAATTAAACCTTAATGAATAAAGTCCATCAACACTATAATTTGGTGAGACATAAACATTAGAAGAAAATATTGGTCTATCCCAGTAGTAGGGAATATAATTATGATGCTCTTCGAAAGAAGGGTTATCAATTAAGTTTGGACTAGCTTGTATATCTTTATCAACCTGAGGATGACTATCAAGAGTATAGCTAATTTTAGCAACCCCAGAATCATTATCAGAGGCATTAATTTGTATATCAACACTCTGATTATACCAACCATTAGATCCAGTAGAGGACACAGGGTCAATTGTTAAAGTTGAGATAGGCGGTGTGGTATCTGTTGCAAAAACAATCTTATTAGGCAAAAAAATAAATGATATGATGGAAATAATTAAAGCTAAAACAATCTTCATTTTTGAAATTACTTTGTTAAAGGATCCGTTTCTGAACCGGAGTATAAAACATAGTCAAATATTGCAGGAAGGTGTTCTCTTGTTTTTGTTACCTTAACCTTACGCACTGATGCATTTTTTCTAGAATTTGCATCAAGTACATCTGCACAAGTACAACCAGTAGAGTAAATCTCAAAACCTTGATTTGCGGTAGGAAACAGATTTCCTTCTGTTGAAACTACAATATTATTAGCTTTATAATAAAGAGGCTTAATTCTAATTATCTGTGTACCTGCTGTTAAAGTTATGCTTGCCAATTCATTATTTGCACTAGGAAAACCATTTGAAGTCTGTCCACCATTAAGATGTCCGTCCGCAGGATTAAAGGCATATTTTTTAACTTCATAAGCTGGTCCAACTTTATAAACTTCTGTAATAAGTAAAGAAGCATAGTTACCTGCATCAACTGTCCAGTTAATTGTTAGAATTTCTGTATTTAAACCCTCTGTACTAATCTCAAGTACAGAATCTTTATCAACTTCATCCATTGTATATGTGCTAGCTCCACCTTTACTAGTTACCTCTAAGTAATAGCTTTGGTCACTAACATCATCACCATTTAAATCTTCATCAAAAAAACAATTTCCTGATTTTGAAACATTTCCGCCACCTTGTAAAAGTTCATTTAAATCAGGTATGTGCCCTTGTGTTGTTGGAGTAGTACCAACAGTAAGTGGACAAGGGTAACTTGCAACATCACTTGCTCCTAACACTTTTTCAACCCCAGCCTCTGCAATTGATAAAGCTTTTATGCTTGATTCTTGATCAGTAATATTTCGGGTTGATCTTGATACAAAATTTGCAGCAGTTAAACCAGCGGCAAGTGCAATTACACCTATAATAATTGATATTATTAAGATTGCCCCTTTATTATCTTTTGGAGTAATATAAATTTTCATAGCAGGTTATTAATTTATTCTATCATAACTACCTCTAAGAACAATAGAAGTTCTAAGTCTGGCATTTGCTCCTTCTACTCTTAAATCTTTCGATGTAAGAACACCACCAGTATCTTGATTAAATGGTATTACTGTTAAATAAATTACTAAAAGTTTAGGTGTGGAATCTTTATTTTTTAATATAAATGATGAATAGGGATATGGATCACCAGCTATAGTAGCTATCAACTTATATTTCTGAGTTGTTGTATTAAATAAATCCTCAACAACCGCACCTTCTGTTCTTGTCAATTTACCATCGAGTGTAATAGTATAAATAATATCTGCTGAGTCAATCTTAAGTGTCATTTTTAAACCTCCATCATCAATAGAAACACTACTTGCATTAATAGCATCGGTCTTAATCTTGTTTAAAACTGCATTTCCTTCTTCCTGAATATTTACTATAGTACTTGATTTATTAAAAGCTCTAAAAATAGTAAAAAGCAGATCACCAGACACTCCAACTAATATCCCAATTAACGAGATTGTTACTAAAAGTTCTATTAAAGTTACACCTTTATTATTTAATCTTTTCATCTTGCTAAGGTTGTAGTTATTATTACTTTTTTACCCTTTATCCCTGTATCATTACCATTTTCCCACCAAACAGTTATTCTAAAATCCATCGAATCTGTACCAACTCGTGTTACCTCAATTTTCCTTTTAAAATATGGTTCTAAAGCTTTCTCACAATCATCTTTGGTTTTAAACGTATTATCAAGTACTGGGTCTTGGCAACCCCATTTCGTTTGTTCAGTTACAGTACCGCCAATTGCATCTGACAAAGTTAATAACTCCCAACCAACATCAACTGCTCCCATTTGCAATACATAATTACCTGCAGACACAGAAGGTGATTCGTAACTTAAAGCTAATGCGTTAAACCCAGTTTTATCTACATCTCTATAATATCTAATTGCCTCAACTGACTCTTGAGAAAACCTTAGTGCTCTTGATTTATTATTACTTTCTGCTGCTTTTTTCAGGGTAAAAACACCCATTGTTGCTAGTGCAACTATAATAATAGCTATAATTCCAACAGTAATAACCATCTCAATTAAAGAAAATCCTTTATTTTTATTACGTACAAGGCACAATTGCATTTGTTTCATCATAAGAAATAGTACCAGAACTAGAAACGTTTATTACTGTACATTTGCTTATTGTAGTATGTTTAATGGTGATTGAGACTGGTGCATTTAAATTACCAGAAACGCATTGACTTGTAAGTAAAACTCCTGTATTTTTTTCAAAAAATAAATTAGTACTTGCAATAAACTTTAATGTGTCTGGTTTAAGTGTATCTGTAAAAATAGAGGTAGAAGGATCAGAACATTTATATATACTATAATTCCCAGTACTTGTTGTTGTTTTTACAAACCAGCCTGTTCCTTCTATCGAGGTTTGCGATTTAACACTTGTTCTTCTAATATCTGTTAAAACTTGCTGTGCACCATTTTTAAGTTCTTGTTCTCTAATTTTAGTTAGATAATTTGGAATAGCAATCCCTGTCATTATGGCAATTATTCCAACTGCCATTAAAAGTTCTACAAGGGTAAATGCTTTATTACTTTTGAGCAAAAAGTTCATATCTATATATTATTGGAAATTGTAAGTTTAATCAATTGTTTGTATGGTTTTTTAAAAGTGTTGTAGTTATTGAATTACCTTTGATTGCTTCTCCACAGGGTCGAAGAATAAATATTGTTCGAGTGTAATCGAGAACAAGTAAGCGTGATATTTTTACAACAAGATAAGATTATCTCCTATTTCGTATAAACTATCATTATCTCCATTATCGTTGATCATTGTCTCAGTGTAATATTCAAGTTTACAATTTAGTTCGAAACTCAGATCATCTCTTATGTAGGTATAGACATATTCGTCAGTATTTATTGGATCAGTTGGTAATAAATTTAAATACCCAGACATATTCTCATTAATCCAACCATTATTTGCAGCAGAAATATCCCCATTAACTATAACTGCAACATTAGAGTATCTAACTGTATCTTTAATGTCTGGGTATACCTTATTATCTGCTTTAAATTCTTCAAATGCCTCACGTAGCTGTGCCATATCTGTAAGTCGTCGTTGATCCCTTGCTTTTTGTCTATTTTCTACGGGATTGGTATAAATTAGTATTGATGTAGCAAGCACTAATAATATTCCAGTAACAACTAGAAATTCGATTAATGAAAATCCTCTAATATTTAAAATGGACTTTGTAGGCATTGTACTTGTGGGTCACCAGTATAAGAACACTCAGTAGCATCATAAGTACTACTTGGATTAACAACAGACAGTAGGGGTGAAGCTGTTTTTGTTGATTTAGTACATATCTTATAAGAAGATGCCTTGACTGTATCATTTATAGTCAAATAACAGTAGTTTGCACCTGCATCATCAGTTAATAATCCAGCATCAGAAAGATACCCATCAGTTATCAGTGCACTTAAAGCTAATGGATAACTCTGCTTATCACTATAATAAAATTCCATAGCATTAGTAACTGTTCCAAGCTCACTTAATGATTTTGTCTCGTTTGCATCAGATCGTAGTTTTGTTGGGTTTAATAACATTATTGTAACTGCTGTTAAGATTAACATTACAGAAACAGCAATCAATATCTCTATAAGGGTAAAAGCAAAATTGTTTAAAGCAGGTTTGTGTACCATAACCAAATATAATCTCCTAAAAAATATGTTATCACAGTTGCAACTACAATAAAAGGACCAAATGCAATTTTTTCTCCAAAATGTTTTTTATTTGCCAGTATTAAGCTAACACCAAATACCGCTCCTAATATAAATGCTAAAAATGTGCCAATTAACATATTGGGAAAACCTAAAAATACTGCTATATAAAAAGATAGTTTTACATCTCCCCCCCCCATACCGCGCCCCTTAGTTATGGCATATAAAAAGTAAAAAAATAAATAAATTACTATTGCCCCTAGGATTGTGTACAAAAGGGGAGTCAGATAATAAATAGCTTGATCCTGAAAAAACCCAACCTTAATTAGATATTTTCCCAGTGGATTGTATTTTAATTGAAGATACAAATTAACTAATTGATATGTAGTTAAAGATATATTAAATATAATGGTAAAAACTGCTCCAACCAATACGTAAATATCTGGAATCACCTGAAATTTATAATCAGCCAAAAAGATTAGATATAATAAACAGAGGTTAAATACAATAAAAATAAAATTAAGATAACTTTCTAGATTTAAAAAGTTATTGTTTATTGTTAATATAAATGTCCCTAAAAATATTAGTCCCACTACAATTTCGTATACTATATATCGGTAGGGGATAGGGGATTTGCACTTTGAACATTTAAACCTAGAAAAAATTATAGAGAAAATTGGAAAAAGTTGTGTTATACCTAAAACCTTTTGACAACTGTCACATCTTGATCTTCCTAAAATATTTTTTAATTTAATTTCACCATCACTAGTTAACCTATCATTTAGAACTCCCATAAAAGAGCCAAAACTAGCACCTATAAAAAAAAGCAAAAAATACACAAATACAATGTATATAGTAGTAAACATAAGTTTAACCAGTAACCTTTCTGTTCATAAATAGTCTAATATAAATTAAATAAATAGACATTAACAATATTAGTAACTTACTAAGATTTACCAATAAATGCAACATTTTAGGCGCCTGTGGATAAATATCAAACTGTCCCTTTCCATACACAAAAAATAATCCGGATGCAACATTATATTTATCAACAAATGTGCCATTATTTTCTATCTTTAAAATAGGAGAATCAGCAAATTTTACTAAAATAGGAAGATCTTTATCAGAATCAACATTAAAACTTACCCTATTGTTTGAAACTTTTAAATCCTTAATGATATTAGATTTTAATTTTACTTGCTCAAATTTAATATCCTCTACGCGTTTATCTTTTGTATAAAGATTGTTTGTATTTAAGCCTTCCCATCGTTTAACTATACTTGCATCTGGCTCATACTTGGGAAGATAGCTAAGAGGTGCAACTACACCATAGTCAAATTTTGTGTCGTACAGATAAAGTTTTCCTTTATACTTGTTAATTTCATATTGACCAATTTCAGATAATAACTTGGTTTCAATTACAAAATCCTTATTATCTTTCAAGGTATTTTTTTCAACAACTAAATATTGTACACCAAACAAATCTAACTTCTCATTTATATCCTCAATCTCATTAAATAAATCACTCTGTTTTAAATCAACTCCAAAAAGATTTAAATTGATTTTTGGGACAAGTTTATTCCTAATAATAGATGTAAAAACATACATTGGCGCATCTTGGGCAAATAAACCATAAGTATCAACAGCATTTTGCTTTGTAACTAATTGGGTAGAAACATAATAAGCTGCATCTGCAAATGCTAGGTTTTCACTAATATCTAAAATTCTAGTATTTGATAAGTCTAATCTATCTGTGATATTTAAATTAACTTTAAAGTTAAAGTTATAATAACCAATTAGGGAAAAGGAAATATACACTATAAATAAAATAGCAAAAAATTGATATTTTATTTGCGAAACACCAATTATCTTTTGGTAAATTCTTCCTAAAAGAATAAGAAAAATATAAATAGAGTATGGATAATACCTATAAAGATGCAAACCAGTTGCAATCTGTACACTTAAAAATTTACTAATTGTACCGAATACTAAAAGTATTAATGCTGTGATAAACAAAGTTATATCGTTATCATCTAATTTATATAAATTATATTTTTTTAGAGTTAAAAACAAGAAGACTATCACACCTAAAAATAATATCAGCTCTATGCTTGCATAACCTTCTACACCTAGTTTGGGTATTTGGTTTTGTAAAGATAACAAACAATATATCCATGGAATCCCAATCAAGAATGAGATTAAGCCAGAAAAAAGATCTATTTTAAGTTGCATAAAACTAATTCTTTTCTGCTTGTACTTGTATAACTTAAGAAAAAAACTGGTTGTGTATAATACAAAATAAACAGAAGCAGTAATTGCATGTGTTAAAATAATTAAACCGCCAGCCAACCCAAGTGTAATTGAAGAATTGTAATTATCTCTCTTTATATGTAAATAATAATATATATATATTATTAATAGATTAATACCCAAAAAACCTGGCATAGACCCTATGCTAAGATTGTGAACTACAATCAACCAAGCACGTGGTGCTAACAAAAAATACAGAAATGCAAGGATAAAGAATAAATTTATTCTCTTACCTTTTCCAAAAATCCTATTCATAAAAACTAAAAACATATAGTAATTAATACTATAAAATAGCACTATATATGTTTTAACCGACATAAAATTTAAAGCAATATCACGAATATAAGACGTAAGTGGGGGATATAATGCAGGATAAAAGCCCATAAAGTATTGAAAACTATAGATAGCACTATCTACATTAGTAAATAATGAAGCACTTTGATATAAATGCCCAGGAAAATCTCCCAATAGTTGGTTGTCTATATTTGATTTATTAAAAGAAATCCCTATATAAATTACTGTCAAGGAAAAAAAGAATAGATATAAATTATTAGAAATAAATTTTCTCATTCTATACAAATATCATACTGAACATAAAAAACAACAAGAAAGAGGGGGGTTA
>Ga0210057_1004672_pt1 | contig 18032 bp, 15 predicted proteins | sample CryGeyCG2114_010_2_FD_183968 | JGI IMG/M metagenome (GOLD analysis project Ga0210057, IMG submission 183968) | Groundwater microbial communities from aquifer - Crystal Geyser CG10_big_fil_rev_8/21/14_0.10 (SPAdes) (version 2) | ecosystem: Environmental > Aquatic > Deep subsurface > Groundwater ...
GTTCGCTTATATTCACCTAAATCCTGTCAAATTAATTGATCCGGAATGGAAAGAAAAGGGCATTTTAAACCCAGAGAAGGTAAAGGAATACTTAAATACCTACAAATACTCAAGTTATCTTGATTATGTTGGGCAAGGTAGGGAAGAGTCAGTGCTTTTAAATAAAAGCGCTTTTCCGGAATATTTTGCCAATTTTAAAGATTTTGATGATTTTATCAGCGAATGGCTGAATTATCAAACTACAAAGAATTCTTTGTAGTTTTTAAGTTTTTCCTCAAGGTCTCACCTTAAGGTGAGACCTTGAGGAAAAAGGTTGGACATTGGATTGTGAGGAGTGGGGATAAAAAGGTTGAGGGTTTGATTAATTTGGGATAAGATAAGTATATTATGAATATTAAAAAAATAATCTTTCTAGTTTTAATAATTTTGGTTATTGGAGTTGGTGGGTGGTATGGCTATGGGAAATATAGCGATTTCGTCACACTTAGAGAGATGAGAAAGGAGGCGGATAAGTTTAATGTGGAGCAGAGCAGGCTCAAGGCGCTTATAGAGGCGGACACTTATGGTGGCGCGACCCCGCAAGAGACCTTGCAGATGTTTATTACTGCCGTGGAAGCCAGTGATTACGAGCTTGCGAGTAAGTATTTTGTGGTGGAGAAGAGGGGGGAGGAAAAGAACTCTTTATTAGAGTTACAAAAGAAAAATAATATAGACTTATTTCTAACTATCTTAAAAAAAGCCCAACCAGAAGGCGAAATTATGGGAGATAATTTTAGAATGAAATCAGAAACAGATATAGGACCATATTATTTCATGAGATTTATTAGATATTCATCTGGTCTTTGGAAAATAAATGAGATATAAACTTTTAATAATTTTAATTTTAACAGGGCTAGTAATATCTGGTCCTGTTTTTTCATACGATGATTTAACTACTCATCCTGCTTTAACAGATGAGATTGTAGATTTCTATAATCTCTTTTTTGATGAAGAGATAACAGAAGAAGAGAAAGAGTGGATTATAGATGGGGCTATGTCCGAAGACACTCCGCCAAGATGGATCAATCATTTTTATGATCCGATAAACAAAGTCGGCTGGTCCGGGGAGAAGACCGGAATCTGGCCTGCGTTTAGTATAAAATATTTTTCAAGTAAATTGCTTTCTAATAATGCACCTGTATCGTCTTTAAATTGGCTACATAATTATAATCTGCAATCTGAGTATGGCTTGTATGAAGGAGACCACACTTGGGAGCGCGCTTTATATGAATATGCAAATGGAAATGAAAAAGAAGCGTATTATACACTTGGCTTTATTCTTCACTTAATAGAAGATGCTACTGTGCCTGACCACACAAGAAATGATACACATGCCCATGAATTGGAATTTCTAACAGGTGATTATGGAAGCCCTTATGAAGAGTATAGTAAAACATATACAAGAAATACTTTAAACATTGCGAAGGATTTAAAAAATAGTGGTTTTAAGCCGGTGATTAAAAATTCTATTGATGGGTATTTAATATCTTTAGCTGAATATTCTAATAAATATTTTTTTAGTAAAGATACTATTAATAACGAGAATAACAAGGAATATGAATTTCCTAAAATAATTAAAGAAGATAATAATTTTGGGTATGGAAATGACAAAAATAATGAAGAATTTCCACTAGTGAGGAAAGAGGTTGTTAAAGAAGAAGGAGAGTTTAAAATCAAATTTTCATTAAAAGATGCGAGTGAAAAATTTATCCTCAATCAATATTTCACCCGCCTCTCACGCGAAGCGGTTATAAATGGAGCCGGGGTTATAGATTTATTTCACAGAGAAGCGGAAGCGATAAAAAGCGGTACAAAGCCAGCACCGACATTTTCTAAGAGTTACAAAATGTTATTAGGTAAAGTGGGGACATTTTTATTAAAAAATACATATAATCCAATAGGAGCCACCTTAGATGCTGTAAATATGTCAGTATTTGGCGAAGGGGTAAAGGTGTTAAACGGTATCAAAAACATATTATCCGACACTTTTGTGGCGCAAACATCATCTGTGCTGAGTTCTGTTGAGCCACAGTCCACCCTGCAAATTAAAAACCCGACAACTACAACCGCTGAAGCCGTACCGCCACCTCTAGCAACAGTCGCATCAGCGCCGGTGGCACCTGATTCTTCTGGTGACCTTTCTGATACCGACTTGGCATCTTTACAATATCAGCTGGACCAAGCCCAGGCGACAATCATCTCTCTGCAAAATCAGGCCAGTCATTATCAGACTGATAATTTAAATAATAATCAAGATAATGAAGTTGTTGCGGTAAACAATCTAGATTCAAACTCCGACCATAGTCCCGCCCCATATTTTTCTGTTGCTTATTCCGGTTTTGGCGGGGGTGGCGGTGCTCCAGTTTCTGCACCCGCTGTCACACCACCTGCAAACAGCGCACCCCAACAAAACCAAGAACCTGAAGAAGACCAAGACACACAAAATGAAAGCACTCAAAATAACAACAACGACAACAGTAATTTAAATATAGCAGAAGAAGATTTAGCCCCACCTGACGCGCCTATCATCACCTCGCCTTCAGATTTTTCTAAAGTTTTCACGACAAGCACTATCATTTTTCAAGGCACGGCTGAAATCGCGAGTATTGTTTCAACGGATTTTGACAACGCTACCACCACAGTGGATTCAACCGGTAGCTGGCAGTTAGCTCTAGTTCTACCTCAGAGTGTAAGTGCTATTAATTTCTTCGCGACAGATATATCCGGCAATGTTTCAAGTTCGACACAAATCTCATTGTCAGTCGATTCGGTCTCTCCCGACATATCCCTTTCTATTATAGAATGTGAAAATTCCCTCGCTCTTTCTGGATGCCTCACTAAAAGTTCAGAGTCCAATATCTCTTGGTCTTCAAGCGCGAGTGACTTGGATTATTTTACTATAAATAGCAACGGCGTGTTTGCCACTACGACCGCTACTTCCACCGTAGTCGCTCTGTCTGAGAATTCTATATTTTCATTTGGCGTATCAGCGCGTGATAAGGCCGGAAACATATCTGCTACAAGCACAGAGACAATCTCAACTTTCAATTCTCCTGTGGTGATAAACGAAGTGGCGTGGGCCGGCAATCAAGATCATCCTAACGACGAATGGATAGAACTTTATAACAATACGGATTATGACATCCCGCTTGATAAGTGGATTCTTGAGGCGGAAGATGGCGCGCCATATATTCCGCTTTCTGGTTTGATTAAAGCGAAAGATTATTATCTTATAGAGCGAAGCGATGATGACACAATAAGTGATATTACCGCGGACTTAATCGCACCTTTTAGTGGCGCCGGAAATGGATCAGGCCTTTCAAACGGGGGTGAAGTCTTAATGCTCTCTTATAAAGAAAACGGACAGGCGACCACGACAGTTGATAAAACAATTTTAAGTAATAATGGCAAGTGGCTCGGCGGTTCAACTCATGAGTATCAGACAATGGAGAGGGTGGACACGCTCGTGTCCGGAGAAGATGGGTCAAATTGGGGCACGAATAACAGTCTTATAGTGAATGGTAAAAATGCCTCCGGCTATAATATCAAAGGAACACCGAAATCAAAAAATAGTCTTTCTTATCTTATCGCGAGTTATTCTGACATTTCAGAAGATATTATCCTGACGAAAGCAAAAAGTCCGTATGTCGTAGATAATCAATGGAAGGTTTTTAAAGACGGCGCGAGTCTTACTATTGAGCCGGGCGTGGTCATAAAGTTCTACAATAAAGCCGGTCTTAAATTTGAAAACGCGAGTATAATCGCAAATGGCACCCCCGAAGAGCCAATCGTCTTTACCAGTTTTTATGATGATGAACACGGTGGCGATACTAACAATAACGCCACTTCTACCGTTCCCCGGCCCGGTGTTTGGCTTGGTGTGGATATTGAGGGTGATATGTCTGGCAGGTCGGTCCTAAATAATACGATTTTCCGCTATGGCGGATTAGTTTATAAGACTTATGGGCCAAGCTCTTATTATCCTTATTCCAATTTAAGGGTTATTGATTCTTCAGTTGCTATCAATAATTCAACCTTTGAATATTCTGATTTTCGCGGGGTAGCTACGATAAATTCTGATGTTATCATAACAGATAATATCTTTAGAGAAAATAGTAACAATGTTTCCATTTTTTCCAGTAGAAGAACTGAGGCTGTCAGTATTGATGGTGGGGATATCCTGTTTAAAGATAATACGGTTGAGGGGAGCGGTAAAGGTCTTTATATTAAAAATGCTTCCGGTGTCGTTGATTCAAATATTTTTAAATCAAATGATGATGAAGCTGTCTTTGCCACAGGTATCCTCCCTCGTTTTTCTGGGAATTCAGCTTCAGGTAACAGGATAAACGGCATTGTCATATATGGTAAGATCGCTGTTGCCGGAGCCACTACGACACTGGTGGCGGACCCTCTCCCTTATGTGATGGATCGCGCTGACGTTACCGTGCCGGAGAATTCTGCTATTGTGATTGAGAAGGGCGTGGTTATGAAATCATTGAATGCCGCACTCAAAGTAGGCGGAAGTATTCTGATTGAAGGAGAAAAGCCAAGCGATGTTATCCTCACAAGTCTTTACGACGATACGATTTTTCCAAGGACGATTGCCAATGCTACGACTACTACATCGGATTTGTATCAGCGGTGGTATGGTATTCATATTTTAAAAGGAGGGTCAATGAATGCCAGAGGTTTCACTGTTCGTTATACCGGTGGCGGGTCTTACATGGACAGTACTTCAGGGATTACAATTGAAGAAGGTAATGTTAAGATAACAGATGCTTTATTTTCTAATAATTATCCTTTTGGACTCTTATCTAAACAATCAAGTGATTTAATTATAGAAAATAGTGTCTTTAAAGACCATAATTTAGTAATGGGGAGCAGTATCTCACGGGCAGGGCTTGCGATTTATAATTCTTCCACCACTTTAACTAACCTTCTGTTTGAGGATAATGCCATTGGTATTCTTGCCGACACGGTTTCAACTTTCACTACCAGTCTTATAAATTTTGTTGGCAACACTAACGCTGAAAACACCAGTCCGGAAAACTTATTAAACCCCTAGATTCCTAGACAAATCCAGAAGGTCCGACCTCACCCCCATAGGTCTCACCTATGTATTTATGTATTTACATAGGTGAGACCTATGTATTGTCTGGTGGGCAACGGCTAAATTAAACGGCTAAACTCAACGGCTAAACAATAACTTAGCCGTTGAGGGAGAATGTTGTATAATGGGTTTATGCGTATAAAGAACCTTATTTTCGCTACTATTTTAACGCTCGGCATCTTGAGTGTTTTCTCTTCAGTATTTAACGCACCACGTGTGGAGGCAGGAGAGACGGTAAACGCCGGCTTTGTGAGCGGGTTGTGGTTTTCTAGTAATGACTTTTTTGCCGGTGACAATGTGCGGATCTATTCGGCTATACAAAATAATTCCGGTTTTGATATTGTCGGCAAGATACAATTTTTTGATAATGAAGAAATCATAGGAGAGGCCGAATTTTCCGCGTTAAACGGGCGCTTGGTAGAAAAGTGGGCAGACTGGAGTGTTAAGAGGGGGGATCACAACATCTATGTTAAACTAACGGACACTAAAAAGGCTCTCATCGGTGGGGGCTTTGAGTCTATAAATTTAGCTTTTGATGCTTCCCCTGTAGACAAAAGATTTATCGATTTGGACACTGACGGCGATAAGATTGGAGATGCCATAGACACTGATGATGACAATGATGGCCTTTCTGATGAGGAAGAGAAAGTGCTTGGGACGGATTCATTAAGTAGAGACACAGATGGCGACGGTATCCCTGACGGAGAGGAGGTTTCCAGTGCCACCGATCCATTAGTTGCTTCTGATGGTAAAATGAATAAAAGTATGTCTCAAGAAGATAGCGTAGGAAGCACATCGTTAAAAGATGTCGCTGAATCTGTCAGCCAGAAAGCCGGAGTGGTTATAAATAATTTAGCAGATGATTTAAAAGACAAAAAGATGGTAATAGATGAAGCCGATAATCAAAACGACCAAACTGGCCGGAATAATTATTATGTAAAACTACTTTCAAGTTTAATCTATATCTTAGAACATAAATGGCTCTTAGTCTTTGTTTCTCTTCTCCTGGCTTTGATTATAGGGAAGATATTGAGGATAATTTAAACTTATTGACAGGATTTTAATCTTGAGTATACTTTATCTAAATAGTTGCAGACAGCAGGCGCATCCCGATAAGCGGGACAAGTAAGCCCTGCCGAGACATTGGCCGTTTTTGGCTATCTTTCTGCGACTTTTATTGGTCGTTTTTTTATTGGGAAATATGGAGCAAGGTAACTATATTTTCCATAATCCGCCATGGGCGGATATAAAGAAAAAATTATTATTGGCTAAACCCTAGTGACTAATCATTAAACTTATGGCAATAACAAGACAAAAAAAGGAAGAAATATTAAAAAAGATTGAAGATAAGGGGAGGGAAGCCTCTTCGGCTATTTTTGTGAATTTTCACGGCTTAAATGTAGCCGGAGAAACTGAACTTAGAAATAATCTTAGAAACAGTGGTGTTGATTATGTGGTCGCAAAGAAAACTCTGATAAGGAAAGCATTTGACACTCTTAAATTGAAAGGAGAGATCCCCGAACTTGAAGGAGAAGTGGCGGTGGCTTTCGGCGGAGAAGATGTTGTTGCTCCGGCCAAGGAAATATTTGAGTTCGGAAAGAAACATAAAGACACGCTCAAGATGTTGGGAGGTATACTTGAGGGCGAGTATATAGATGCTAATAAAGCTTTGATGCTTGCCAGCATTCCATCACGAGAAGTGCTTTATGGAAAATTTGTTAATGTTATAAATTCACCAGTTCAAGGTATGGTCGTCACTTTGAATGGAGTTATGGGTAATTTTGTAAGAGTGTTAGGTCAAATTAAGAAGTAATCTAGAAAAATTAAAAAATTTAATTAAAAAAATATTATGACAGAAGAAACAAAAAAAGAAGTAGTAGTGCCTGCAAAATTCAAAGAGATCGTTGAGGCAGTTGAAAAGATGAGCGTTCTTGATCTTTCAGAATTAGTGAAGATCTTTGAAGAGAAGTTTGGTGTATCAGCGCAGGCTACTGTTGCAATGGCTGCTCCGGTAGCAGGTGGTGACGCCGGAGCCGGGGAGGAGAAGAGCTCATTTACCGTAGAACTTAAGAGTGCAGGGGAGCAGAAGATTCAAGTTATTAAAGCTGTGAAAGAGATATTAGGTCTCGGTCTTAAAGAAGCTAAAGATTTAGTGGATGGTGCTCCTGCTGTGTTGAAAGAAGGCGCTAAGAAGGAAGAAGCTGAAGAGATGAAGAAAAAGTTTGAAGAAGCGGGCGCAGTCGTAGAGCTTAAATAAAGAAAGCTCTCTACTTGAAAAAACACGGAAGAAGGGTTAAAATGTTCATATTATGGATATATTAGGAACACTTTTCGGCTCTCAAAATCGTGTAAAGATTTTACGCTTATTTTTCCTTAACTCTGAAGAAATAATTGATAATAAAGAAATCTCCCGCAGGAGTAAGGTCCAACCGACCGCTCTCCGTCGGGAGATTTCTGTTTTGTCTAAGATAGATTTTATAAGGAAAAAGAAGATTGGCAAGACCGTCGGATGGCAGATCAACCCCACCTTTCCTTACTTGAACCTCCTTAGGAGCTTGCTTCTAAACTCTACGGCCGTCAGTGCGGAAGACTTGACTAAGAAGATTAAACCAGTAGGTAAGATAAAGCTAATAATAATTTCCGGTATCTTTATCCAGAATGATGACAACAGGATTGATTTGTTAGTCGTCGGTGATTCTATAAAGAAGAGCAAGATTGAAAAAACTATTAAAGATATTGAAGCTAGTGTCGGCAAAGAACTTAAATACGCCTTCTTTGATACGGAAGAATTTTTATATCGCTTGGGAATATATGACAAGTTTGTGAGGGATATCTTAGACTACACGCATGAGAAGATCCTAAATAAATTGAATATATAATAGATGAAAGAAGACTCTTTGAAAACCAGTGAATATTCTCAATCAAAAAAGATTTTAATCGCAACCGGTATTTACCCGCCTGATATAGGCGGACCGGCGACTTATTCAAAACAATTATTTGACCATCTTCCTTTGCATGGACTCAGTGTCCATATTATGAACTTTAGTGATGTGAGGTATTTGCCTAAAGGATTGCGACATTTTGTTTATTTTTTAAAATTATTAAAAGAGGGAAGAAGCGCGGATATAATCTTTGCTCAAGATCCAGTGAGTGTCGGATTGCCAGCGTGTCTGGCTTCAAATATATTAAGAAAGAGATTTGTGCTTAAGGTTGTCGGTGATTATGCATGGGAACAGTATTGCCAGAAACCTGCAATTTCCGAGTTTAAATTTACAAGTCTGGAAAAATTTCAAGAAGAAAAGTTTGATTTTATCACCGAATTAAGAAGAAGAATACAGAAATATGTTGCCGGTAAGGCTTCGAGGTTGATAGTGCCAAGTCACTACTTAAAGGAGATTATGTTAAAATGGGGGATAAAGGAGAATAAGATTTCTGTAATTTATAATTCTTTTGATTACTCCGCGATTCTTGAAGATAAGGATGAAGTGAGGCGAGAATATGATATAAACGGATATATTATTGTTTCAGTAGGTCGGTTGGTGCCATGGAAAGGATTTATGTCGCTTGTAGAGGTTATGCCGGATATTTTGAAAGATAATCCTCAGGCTAAGCTTTTAATTATCGGCGATGGTCCGGAAATGGAGAAATTAAAATCTAAGATTATAAACATCGGTATGACTGATAATGTTATAATGCTTGGTAAGCTCCCTCACGAGGAGGTGTTGGCATATCTGAAGGCATCTGATGTTTTTGTATTAAATACCGCTTATGAGGGTTTTTCCCATCAGTTACTTGAGGTTATGGCGTCTGGGACTCCGATTGTTACTACTAACATTGGAGGAAATGTGGAAATTATTGAAGATAATAAAAATGGTCTACTTGTGGAGTATGATAATAAGAATCAAATCAAGCGGTCAATATTACAGTTGCTTTCCAGTGAAGATTTAGTGAGAGCGCTTACTGAGGAGGGTAAAAAAACGGTTAATAATTTTTCAAAAGAGAGAATGATAAATGAAACTATTAAGATATTAATATAATATATGGTAAAGAATATTTTAATGATATCAAGAGATGATTTAATATTTAAAAATGACTCCGAGGTGAGGGTCAGGATGACAGAGTATGGCACTTTAGTCGAGAGCCTTGATATAATAGTCTTCACTAAGAGGGGAGGTAATGTTAATTATGATAATCCGGTGAAGATTAGAGACAATGTGTTTGCTTACGCTACTAATTCTAAGAGTAAATTTCTTTACATATTTGATGCGCTAAAGATTGCCCGTAAACTTAAAAAACCAAATCTTGTTACAACGCAGGATCCTTTTGAAGCCGGTCTTTCGGGTTGGCTCATCAAAAGAGAATTTAAGACTAAGTTTCAAATTCAGATTCATACTGATTTTCTTTCTCCTTTCTTTAAGAAAGAGTCTTTCTTAAATCGTATTAGGGTTATGATTGCTAATTATATTATTCCTCGCGCGGATTGTATTAGGGTCGTTTCTTTGAGAATCAAGGAAACGGTAAAAAAGAGATATAATATCTATAATGTAGGAGTCTTGCCGATTTTTGTTGATGTAAAGAAGATAAGAGAGACACAAGTTAGGGAAGATTTACGTAGAAAATACCCACAATTTAATTTTATAATTCTGATGGCTGGTCGTCTTAGTGTAGAGAAAAATATACCTATAGCTATCAGTGTGATGAAAGATATTTTGAAAAAATATCCTAAAGTGGGACTTGTCATAGTTGGCGCCGGACCGGAGGAAAAGAGACTTAAATCTAAAGCCAGTAAGATGAAAGATAACATAATCTTTGAGCCGTGGAGTGATAATCTACCTTCGTATTATAAGACAGCCGGTATGTTCTTGCTTACTTCCAATTATGAAGGGTTTGGCCGGACTGTTATGGAGGCGACGGCTTCTTCTTGCCCTGTTGTGATGACTGATGTTGGGCTTGCCGGCGAGATTATAAAAGATGGTTATAGCGGTTTCGTAATACCAGTTGGAGATAAAGACGCGCTGGAAGAAGCTCTAGTAAAGATGATTAGTGAGAGATTTCTTTTTAATGATTTTGTTGTTAGCGCTGAATATATGGCTGCCGTCTTGTTTGATAAAGACGAATATCTAGATGCTTGCAGGAGGTCATGGGAAGAATGCGCCTCTTAAACCTTATTTTTTTTGGCTATCACAAGAAAGTTTGAATACCCGCTTCTTCTTTTTATCTCTTCAATCTTTTTTATCTTGAAGCCATTTTTTTCTATGAGTCTTTTTAATTCTCTCTTGGTAAAAGCATGGAGGAGGCGAGATTTCTTATATTTATTGAAGTCTAAGTAGATATCTTTAAAATCAAGATTAGATAGCTTGAATAAGCTTAAGAGGGCATATTTTATAATGGTTGGAATAAACTTCTTTTGCCATAAGTTCCATACTGACACAACGATAATACCATCATCTTTTAGCACACGACGAGCTTCTTTTATAAACTGTTCTCTAAGTTTTAGAGATGGAATATGATGAAGTACCGCAAAGGAAAATGTGGTATCAAATACTTCATTATCAAAAGGTAAATTTATCCCCTCAGTCTTTATAAACTTAGCGACTGTCTTATATCTTTCTCTTGCTATCTTGAGTAGCTCTTCGGAAGTATCACTTCCCGTGTAGTCTATATTTTTTCCGGCAAATTGTTCAAAAAAACGTCCATTACCGCACCCGAGGTCTAGTATTTTATCATTTTCTTTTATTAGCCCTTTTACGAAGTTTAATTCTTCCCAAAACATTGTTCTGGTATTGGAAAAGTCTCCTGCTATTTTATTATAATTAGCTATTGATTCAGCCAAAATCTCTTTTGCTATTTCCTCTTTCATTGTTTATAGTATAGCTAAATTATAGGAATTTTTCCAAGTATAATATGATTTTTAAGGGAATTAAGACAGAAGCCGATATAGAAAAATTAAAAAGAATTATCTCCAAGGATAAGGTTCTTTATGAGCGTGTCTTAAGGATAAAGAAGAAAATTACCTTTAGGTCTCGTGATTATGTCTATAGGACTAAACCGCTTCCTGTTAATGCGGAGATTCTGGCTTTGTATAAAGACATGGTGAAGAATGGAGAAGAAGAAAGATTGCCTGAAGTGGAATTATTGCTGAGAAAGATAAAGACCAAAAGTAATTCGGGAATAGTATCAGTATCTCTCCTCACAAAGCCATTTGCCTGTCCGGGTAAATGTGTCTATTGCCCGACGGAGAAGGGGATGCCCAAGAGTTACCTCTCCAAGGAGCCTGCCGCCAGCCGCGCTTTGAGAAATAATTTTGATCCGTATAAACAGGTGGTCACTAGACTTCGCGCCCTGGAAACAAACGGTCACCCTATTGATAAGATAGAGATTATCGTAATAGGCGGAACATGGAGTTACTACCCGAGTAAATATCAGGAAGAGTTTATCTCAGAAGTTTTTAGAGCCTGCAATAATTATAAGAGAAAAGGAGAGATTAAGAAAAAATCTAAGACACTTACTGAACTTCAAAGATTAAATGAAAAAGCAAAATGCAGGGTTATTGGATTATCCGTAGAAACAAGACCGGATTACATAAACTTAGATGAGATAAAAAGGATGAGGAGTCTTGGTGTCACAAAGGTAGAAATAGGCGTTCAGAATCTTGATGACAAAGTGATGTTAAAAAATGCAAGAGGTTTCTCAACGGAAACTATTGCTAAGGCGACAGCTCTTCTTCGTTTGGCGGGGCTAAAGATTGTCTATCACATGATGCCGAATCTATATACTAGCAATTACAAGAAAGATGTCTGGATGTTTAAGGAGCTTTTTTTAAATCCTCTCTTTTATCCGGACATGTTGAAAATTTATCCATGTGTTGTCTTGAAGAACAGTAGCTTGTATAAAATATGGCAGAGAGGTGAATTTAAGGCTTATAGCGACAAGAAACTCGCAAAATTGTTAGTAGAAGTAAAAAAAGGAATCCCTAAGTTTGTAAGATTAATTCGGGTTATTCGTGATATTCCGGCTGATTATATCGTAGCTGGAAGTAAAATATCAAACTTGAGGCAACTCCTTGAAGCGGACCAGATAGAAAATAACTGGAAGTGTAAGTGTATAAGGTGTAGGGAGATAAGAGAAGCAAAGATTGAGTTAAAGGATTTATCTCTTGAGAAAGAAGAATATGAGACATCTGTCGGCAGGGAGGTATTTTTAAGTTGGGAGAAAAAATCAACTGATAAAATGGCCACTTTTTTACGTCTATTTTTGCCTTTGGTTTTTAACAAAGATGATACCCTGCCTGTTCTTGAGGATTGCGCTATTATAAGAGAGCTTCATACTTATGGCAGGCTTGTGCCTGTAGCGGAAAAGGGGAAGCAGAGTCAGCACCGAGGACTCGGCAGTTCTCTTATCGGGGAAGCTGAAGAAATATCTAAAAAAGCCGGTTATAGGAAAATGGCGATAATCTCAGGTGTGGGGGTTAGAAGTTATTATCGTAAGTTAGGGTATCGGCTTGCCGATGGCTATATGGTAAAATCATTAATATGAAGCTTTTATTTATAACTCAAAAAGTTGATAAGAATGATGACCTTTTGGGTGTCTATCATGAGTGGATTAAAAGGTTAGCATTAGAATTTCAGCTTGTTAGTGTTGTCTGCCTATACGAGGGAGAGCATGATTTACCGTCTAATGTTAAAATTTATTCTCTTGGTAAGGAGAAATTTCTAGATTATGAGAAGCCGAATAAATTTAGGTATATTTTAAAATTTTATAAACATATTTGGTCTTTAAGGAATGAATACGATAGTGTGTTTGTCCACATGAATCCGGAGTATCTTATACTAGCTGGCCCACTGTGGAAACTTTTAAGGAAGAATGTTTTATTATGGTATGCGCATTATCATAATAGCTTGAAGCTGAGAGTAGCTGTCTTTTTTACTAATAAAGTTGTCACGTCTGTTAAAGAAGCATTTCCTTTTGACACAAGAAAGATTGTTGTTCTTCAGCAAGGCATAGATGTACATAAATTTACACCCAAAGACAAGGAAGATGTCATCTCGACTGAAAATAAAATAAAAATTCTTTTTGTCGGGAGAATTAGTCCGATAAAAAATGTAGATATACTTGTGAAGGCGTTTAATCTTTTAGTTAAGAAATATCATAACTTACATCTTAATATTGTTGGCGTCCCAGGTGAAAATGATATGGAGTATTTTAAGCAAATCAAAGATGAGGTAAAGGCACTTGAGATTGAGAAAGAAGTTTCATTCTTAGGTAAGATTCCCAATAATCAAACACCGGAGATATATAACAGTAACGACATTTTTGTAAATCTGACTAAAGCTGGATGTTTTGATAAGACGACTCTTGAGGCGATGGCTTCCGGTTCGGTGGTTTTAGTTTCTAATGATGCCTTTAATAATATATTTGATGCGAGATTGAGAGAGAAGTTAATTTTTAAAGAAAGAGACGTTCTTGATCTTTCTTCTAAAATTGAGAATTTAATAAACACTCCTAGAGAAGACATGATGATTATAAAAAAAGAGATGAGAGACATTGTGGTAAAAAAACACAGTTTAGATGGTTTAATAGATAAATTATCTTATGTTCTTAAGGAGTAATAAAGATAAAAAGATAAAAATAATTCTGTTTTCTATAGCGATATTTGTTAATTTATCGATGTTTTTTTACCTTTACGCTTCGCGGGGGCAAGATTTTTTTAACCCGTTAACTCAAGGCACAGACCAGGCTGAGTATGGGCGAATCGCGATTAACTTAGTAGAGCATGGTTCTTTTTCCTTTTCTGAGTCTTTTCCGTATCTTCCTAACCCGGCACGGACGCCTATCTTTCCTTTATTTTTAAGCCTTAGTTATCTTTTTACTGGCGGTTTTATATTAGCAACTTTGATAAATATTTTAATAAGCGCTATTACGGCAATTATTGTATTTGAGATAGCATTTTTAATAACTAAGCGTCCTAACTTATCTTTTGTATCGGGTTTAATTTTTGTCTTACTTCCTTATAAGATTTACCTTGTCAATTTGATAATGGCAGATACTCTTTTCGTATTTTTCTTCACTCTTTTTATCTTATTTTTTCTTAAGATGATTAAAGGGGAGACAAGTTTTAATATTAAAAATGCCATCTTGACTGGCGGTCTTCTTGGTGTCTCTGTCCTTACTCGTCCGATAACTCAGTTTTTTATAGTGATACCTATTTTTGTCGCGCTATTGTTGTTTAGAGAAGATTTTAAAAAAAGAATATTTGTCTCTGCCTTAATGTTTGTCTCGTTTATTTTTATTTTATCCCCATGGCTTATAAGAAACGAAGTTCATTTTGAAGAGCCGTTTTTATCGTCAGTCGGTAGGTATCATATGTATGTAAGTTATCTGGCTCCTTGGCAGGCGTATAGAGATGGCGTCTCAAGAGATGAGAAACATAGAGAAGTCCTAAGGTATATTGATGAAATGTATGGGGAAAATGCGATGTATGACTTAGGGGCTTCCACGGAGCTCTCAAAGATAGCCAAGAGAGAAATCCTAGATAATCCTCTGAATTATCTTTTCTTTCATATTTCGTCTATGCCCGTATATTTTCTAAATAACGATTTTATTCTTACCGTCAGGGAAGCGTTTAACATAAAACTTCCCGGCGTATATATTACTCAAAAGATTTTTTCTCTTGATTTTAGGGGATTATGGCAATCTGTCTTTAGTTCCGGAATATTTTTTATTATATTTTTTCTCATAAGTTATCTTATTGTCGCTATTAAGTCTGGATTGGGTATCATTTGGGCTTTTTATCATATCAAACGCAATTTTCATCTAGGCGTTTTTGTCGTGCTGTCTATTTTATATTTTCCACTGCTTGTCGGATTTGAGGGGCATGCCAGATTTAGGATACCTATTGAGCCATTTCTTATAATTTTTTCGGTAATGGCCGTAGTTAATATATGGAGCTTTATACAGAAAAAATGTTTGAAACTCTCAAATGAAAATGTCTAAAGAAAAACTTAAAATTTTTTATATTGCTAATGCGCGTATTCCTACGGAGAAAGCGCATGGTATACAGATAATGAAGATGTGCGAAGCCTTCGCTAAAAATGGGGCAGAGGTTACTCTTGTCTTGCCAAAGAGACGCAACCCCATCAAAGAAAATCTTTTTTCTTATTATAATGTTGAGCCGACTTTTAAGATTAAGAAGCTTCCTGCACTAGACTTTCTTTTTATTGATAGTCCTATTACTTTTGCTTTGAGCACGTTAGTTTTTTCAATATCAACTTATTGTTACTTATTTTTTAAGAAAGGGAATTTTGTCGTTTATACTCGAGGGGAGATGGTCTTATCTTTAGCAATGTTTATAAATAAGCGATTATTCTGGGAGACCCATATTAAGCCTTCAAATATAAATTGGTATAAAAGAGTTATTAAGAATACTGGAGGCCTTATTGTTGTCACAAAATATTATAAAGATTTAATGATAAAAGAATTTAATGTGTTGCCTGATAAAGTGCTGTATTCTCCTGATGGTGTCGATCTTAAGATTTTTGATATTGGCACAGAGAAGGAAGAGGCACGGAAGAAATTAGGATTACCGACAGATGAGAAAATTATAGTCTATACTGGGAGTTTACTTAAGTGGAAAGGAGTTGAAACTTTAGTAGAATCTGCTGAGTTTTTAGATAGTGATAATACAGTATATGTAGTTGGCGACCTAAAAAAAGATGATAATTATTATTTGCCTCCTATTGATTCTTCCTCTAATATTAAGTTCGTAGGGCTAAAGTCTTACAAGGAGATTCCTTTATGGCTTAAGGCATCTGACGTTCTTGTGCTTATGGGCACAGATAAGAACGAGACATCAAAATATTATACTTCGCCTTTGAAGCTTTTTGAATATATGGCATCAAGGAGGCCTATCGTTGCTCCGAGCCTGCCTTCTTTACTAGATATACTTGATGAAAGCAACTCTTTCTTAGTGGAGCCGGATAATCCGAAGAAATTAGCAGAAAAGATAAAGTTTGTTTTAAATAATGGGGAAAAGTCTAAAGATATCGCAGAGCAGGCTTATAATGGTTCAAAAAATTATTCTTGGGATAAAAGGGCCGAGAATATCATCAAATTTATCCAAATGAATATAAGAGATTTATAAAATTATGAAAGAGAGCTTTGCTTTAAAAATTTATACTAAGAATGGCATTGTAAAAGAGGATATTTTCGGTGGAAAGAAAATCCTTCATTTGGGGTGTGGAAACTCTAAACTTAGAGGGGCTGTGGGTGTAGATATGTTGAAAATGCCGGCAGTTGATGTTGTCTGTAACTTAGATGTTACACCTTGGCCATTTGAAGATAATAGTGTCGATTTTATCTTTGCACACAACGTCTTGGAACATGTAGACAATGTTGTTGATTTCCTTAATGAAGTTTGGCGAGTCGGTAAAAATGATTCACGAATAGTTATCGCGGTGCCGTATTTTCGTTCAGTAGATGCTTTTACCGACCCGACTCATAAGCACTTCTTTACAGCAAATTCCTTAGATTACTTTATGAAAGAAAAAGGAGGATCTCTTTCAGCTTATGGATATACAGATCGCAGGTTTGAAAAAATAGGATTTTGGTATGGGTGGCCTCAGGAGTCAGATGACTTAATAGTAAGACACTTTAAGAAATTTATCTGTAAGTATACGAAATTTTATGACCAGTATCTTTCCTTGTTTTTGCCTGTTAAATTATTAATTTGGGAATTGGAGATTAAAAAATAGTATATGGCTAAGATAGGGATAATTTTACATCCATACGGAGAAGGGAAGCCAGCTGGATTGGGTCGTTATATTTTAGAACTGACTAAATCTCTTGTTGAAAATGACAAAGAGAATGAGTATGTAATTTATCTTAAGAAAAAACCTAAGATAATGCCGGAGTTTATGTCTTCAAATTGTCGAGTTGAAATTTTAGGCTTTGGAAGGCTATGGAGAGAATTAGGGTTTTTCTTTGCGCCAAAGGCTGATGTGTATATCTTTAATACTCCAGTTGTTCCCCTCTTTTTTCGACCTAAAAAGTCTGTCGTAATAGCTCTTGATTTTGCTTATCTTTACTTTAAGACGGAAGGGCTTAAAGAGAGAATAAATAATTTTTTATTATTTAAGCTAAATAGTTTTTCCTTGAAGAGGGCAGATAAAATTATCGCTATATCAGAAGCGACAAAAAAAGATATTATAAAATTGTTTAACATTTCTGATGAAAAAATAAAAGTGATATATCCCGGGTTTAATAAAATATGTGCTTTGCCGTCGGAAGAAATTGTTGCCCCTTTAAATTTCTTTCTTTATGTGGGTGTGATTAAAGAAAGAAAAAATCTTCTTAATATCGTAAAAGGATTTTATGAATTTAAGAAAGAGAGTAAGTCTGATTTTAAGCTTGTTGTGGCGGGAAAGGGGGATAACGCTTATTATAAAGAAGTGTTTCATTTTGTTGAGGAAAATAATTTAAAAGAGGATGTGATTTTCCTAGGGTTTGTCAGTGACAATCAGCTTTCTTTTCTTTATAAAAATGCTAAGGCTTTCGTCTTCCCTAGTTTGGTTGAAGGATTTGGCTTTCCGGTGCTTGAGGCGATGGATTGCGGTTTGCCGGTCATCACTTCAATTGATAGTTCATTATCTGAAGTAGCCGGTGGAGCCGCTCTTCTGGTTAACCCAAAAAATCCAAAAGAGATATCAAAAGTTATGGAAAAAATTGCTTCTGATGACAAATTAAGAGACGACTTATCGGAAATGGGGGATGCAAGAGCTCTTACTTTTTCGTGGAGAAAATGCGCCAGCCAATTTATCACATTACTAAATAATATATGAAACTTATAATAAAAAAACACATTTTATTTATAATTTTAGTTTTAATC
>Ga0210057_1004675_pt1 | contig 18028 bp, 20 predicted proteins | sample CryGeyCG2114_010_2_FD_183968 | JGI IMG/M metagenome (GOLD analysis project Ga0210057, IMG submission 183968) | Groundwater microbial communities from aquifer - Crystal Geyser CG10_big_fil_rev_8/21/14_0.10 (SPAdes) (version 2) | ecosystem: Environmental > Aquatic > Deep subsurface > Groundwater ...
AACGCTCCCCAAAACACATAGTTCAGTGCTCCCAGACCCCAGCTTTGATAAAGTTTTGAGAACTTTAACCTTAAGTTAATGTTCTTCTATCAAAATTAGGAATCTCAATTAACTCCCGTTAACTTTATAGCTCATTAAATAGTAACCTTTTTAAATCCTTCATAATCTCTATAAACCTATGACAATATTTAATGAAAACCCTTCAAAGCTTATAAATAAAGCAGCTGAAGAATTAAAGAAAATTGAAGTTATAAAAGCTCCAGTATGGGCAAAATACGTAAAAACTGGAAGATCTAAAGAAAGACCTCCGGAAGAAACAGATTGGTGGTATAAAAGAACAGCATCTGTTTTAAGAAAAGTTTATGTTTTAGGTCCAATAGGAACTTCAAAATTAAGAGTAAAATATGGTTCAAGAAAAAATAGAGGTTATCAACCCGAGAAATTCTTCAAGGCCTCCGGAAATATATTAAGAAAAGTTCTTCAACAACTAGAAAAAGCAGGTTTCATAAAACAAGTAGAAAAAGGCGTTCATAAAGGACGTATCATAACTCCAAAAGGTAAATCATTCTTAGATAAATTAGCTAAAAAATGACAAAATATAAGACAAAAATAAAGAAGATATATTTAACTAAAAGAAAAAGGCAGACAAGATGGGCTCCTTTTTGGATTGTTCCTAAAATATTAAGATTAGGAAGAAAAGTACACCCAAGCAGATTCACAACAGTTAAAAGACAATGGAGAAGAAATAGAATAAAATTATAAAATGGCAGATGAAGAAAGAACATATGTTATCCCTTTAAGAAAGGAATTTTTGAAAGCTCCTAAATATAAGAGATCTAAAAAGGCAATAAAAGCAATAAGAGAGTTTCTAACTAGACACTTAAAAAGCAATGATGTTAGACTAGGAAAGGAGCTTAATTTAGATGTTTGGAAGCACGGAATGAAAAATCCTTCAAGCAAGATAAAAATTCATGCTGTTAAAAAAGATAATATCATAAGGGCAAATTTAATAGATTTTCCAATAGAGTTCCCTAAACCAAAAGAAAAGAAAAAGAAAGAAGAAAAGAAAAAGGAAATTTACGATGAAAAAGAAAAAGATTTAGTAAAAAAAGGTGAACCAGAAAAATCAACAATATCTATTAAAGAAAAGCCTCATCTTGAAAACCTAGAAGAACAAAAAGAAGTAGCTGAAAAACCAAAGATAATAAGAGAGTCTACACAAGCAGTACGTAGTAGAAAAGATATAAAGAAAAAACCTAAGAAAAAGAAATAAAAATGGTTACAACAAAGAAAATTTCTGATTTAGAAAAGAAGATTGGAAAATCAGAAGAAATGGAAATAAGAGAAGTAAGTCAAGAAGTATTTAATAGAGTTCTCAAAGAGAAGATAGAGGAATATCAAAGAGGTACGCAATTAACAAAAGAAGATAAATATTATCTAATAAGATATCATTAATTATTCTAAACAAATCCCACCACTGCATCCACCCTCACAATTATATATTACAAATTCTGGATTATTTCCATTGCAATAATACTCTTTTAAATAATTATCAACACAAACATCTTCAAAAACATAATTCTTAGTATTAATTAAAAAACTAGAACTACTATCAACATTGCTTTTAATATAAATTGATCTTTCACCAATATCATTATCTATACAAGCTACCTTAGTTTTTAAAACAGCTAATCCAATAAAATCTGCTTTCATAGCAACAATAAAGAATAAACAAAATAGTATCAATAATGCTGTTAGTAATGCTTTTCTCATAAGAAGCTTATAAATCCTAAGAATATAAAATTTTTGTTTTGCAAATTTGCTATTTCCAATTAATTAAACCCCTATTTTAATTTTGGCAAACCGATGACAAGCTTTTAATGACTAATTTTAATGAATATATGAATTCTAAAAACATTGATATTTCTGCCACTTTGCCAACCGCATCCGCCAACTATATAAATAAGGATTATTAACATTTTATAAAATAATATGAATAATAATTTAATAGATTTAACAAAAATCGGAGCATTTCCAATTGTAAATAATAAAATTTTAATAGAAAGTAAAAGAAAAAGAAACTTAAAGATAAATAGAAATTTGAGTTTAACGAACAATCTTTTAAGAGATTTATATATAACATTTGGAGATGGTTCTTTTTGTAAAGGTGTTTATTTAAGCAATATAAATTATAGAATTCATAAAGAGTTTATCAAAACCTTTAATAAATATTTCAATATAAGAAAAAATGAATTTATTGTAAGTTTAACGGTAAATAAAAAATTTGGAGGGGAAGATGTCAAGAAGTCTATTTTGTTTTGGATGAATTCACTAAATCTTAAAAAAATTGATAGATTTTACTTAACTAATTTCAATACAGATCAGAAAGGAGGGATAAAAGTAATATACGATAATATGAAATTATCAATTTTATTAAAAAATCTTTTGAATCATATAAATGAATTGGTATCGGAAAATCAATTAGATAAAAGAAAATTATGTTTTATTTTAGATGGGATTTTAAATGCAGAGGGCGGAGCAGGTATAGACAAAAAAAGATGGGGGTTACATAAAATAACAATATCTTTCAATCCCCATAACAAAGAAGAAAAATTATTTTTTTATGAGATATTAAGCAAATTAAGTTTGGATGATAATATCAAAATATCTCAAAAAAGAAGGTATGAATTTTGTGGATGGTATAATCATTATAGATTTGTTAAAATTTTTTTTGAAAATGATGTAATACCCTTCAGCCTCTCTCCAAAAAACGCAATTAAATTATTGTGGGGTTTCTTAAATCACAAAAGAACAAAATCTATTTATAAATATTTAAAAGCAATTAATAAAAAAGAAGAGCAAAAATTTAGTGAAGTAAACAAATATCTTAATTATCATAAAAGTTCTATAGAAGAAGCTTTATTAAAAAAATTTAATAAATTTGATTTTTTTATAGTTCATAAATCAAAAAGACCTTATAAAGTATCTATAACCGAAGAAGGTAGAATATTTTTAAAATTAATCAAAAAATTAGAAAAATGGTTAGATAAATCTGAAAAATTATATTTTGAAGATCTAAAATTATTACAGGAGGTGAAAATGGAAGAAAAGATGTTGCCTTTTGAAAGAATTGAAAGAAAGATGCTTATAAAAGAAGAAGCAGAAACCGATCCAAAATATGGAATAAAACCTGAAGAAAGACCTGTTGAACAATTAATAAACTATGGGATAATAAACGTAAACAAACCAGCAGGACCAACTTCACATCAAGTTGCAGATTATACTAAACAAATACTTCATATTAAAAAGGCTGGTCACAGCGGGACCTTAGTGTAAATACAAGGAAATCCCAACGTGACGGGCGTTCTACCAACAGCCTTAGGAGATGCTACTCGTATAGTTCAAATTCTTCTAAAAACCGGTAAAGAATATGTATGTTTAATGCATTTACATAAAAAAATACCTGAATCAGAAATTAAAAAACAAGTGGAAAGATTTATAGGAAAAATCAAACAACTTCCTCCAATAAAATCGGCAATTAAGAGGCAATTAAGAACTCGTGAAATTTATGAATTAGAAATAATAGAAATAAAAAACCAAGATGTATTATTTAGAATCAGATCAGAAGCAGGATTTTACGTAAGAAAATTCTGTTTTGACTTTGGAAAAGCTCTAGGTACTCAAGCACACATGGTTCAATTAATTCGTACTAAAGTAGGTCCTTTTACCGTTGAAAACTGGCACTCCCTTTATGATTTAAAAGATGCTTACGAGTACTACAAAGAAGGAAAAGAATCTAAACTAAAAAAAATAATACAACCTATAGAAGTAGTAATACAACATCTTCCAAAAATCTATGTCTTTGACACAACAGTAGACTCCTTATGCCACGGAGCTTCTCTTTCAATTCCAGGAATAAGTAAATTAGAATCTGAAATTAAAAAAGGAGACGCTGTAGCAATTCTAACTCTAAAAAATGAGTTAATATGTTTAGGAGATTCTTTATTAACATCAGAAGAAATAATGGAAAAAGAAAAAGGACTTGCGATAACTTCGAAAAAAGTTTTTATGTCTCCAAATACTTATCCTAAATTCATTAAAGAAACGTCATGAAAAAGATTTATGTAATATTCTTTTTTTATTTTTATTTTATAATCCTGATATTTTTTTATATCTTTCATGCTTTTAAAATGAGAATAATACTGATGCAATGAATAAGCTATTTGATCAGCCAAGTTTACAATCGAGTAAGTTTCATCTGCTTTAGGATAATCTGAATTGTAGGAGACAAGGGGGGGATCATTTTCTCAAGTATTTTAACATTAGAACCAGCTAATTCTCCATCAATAATAATCTCTTTTAAATTTATTTCTTTTAGGTTTTTATCAAAAAAATAGATAAGTTCGGTAAATGCAATTAAACGCATTTGCTCATAATTAAAATCATTTAAGTAATCCTTCGTAAAACAAAGATATCTGAAATCTTTTTCTTTTAATAAAGATTTTATGTCTGTTCTTCCTCTTTTTTTATCTAATCCAAATTCCATTGAAGAATCTAAAGGATTTGTAGAACAAGCACCAACAATAAGACCTGGAAAGTGCCCGTGATTCGATTCATCTATGCCTAAGATACCTCTTTTTTTCACATTAAATTTAAAAAATCTCTATTTAAGAATATTATCACTATTTAAAATATAAATTACATTATAATATAAAACAAAAATCTTATATAAAAAGAAGTATTCTAAATATACATAAGGAGGTGTCTCAAATGCCTAAAAAACAAAGGGGTTCTGGATTAGGAAGTTGGGCTTTTCTACTTGGACTTATTCTTGCAGTAATAATTGGATTATGGGGTAAAGTAGATAAAACAATAGCAATTATACTTGTAGTATTAGGATTGTTAATTGGATTGCTTAACGTAAGAGGTAAAGAAACAACCCATTTCTTGCTGGCAAGCACCGTATTAGTAATAGTGTCTGCTTTAGGTGGCGGTGTCCTTGAAAATATAATTTGGCTTAAGGGGATACTTGATGCAATCTTAATCTTATGTATTCCAGCAACAATCATAGTGGCACTAAAGGTAGTCTTTGCAATAGCCCGTAGATAAATTTTTATACTCTCTTTCTTTTTTTATTTTTACATGGAACAAGAATATATAGCTCTAACAATAAATGGACTAGAAGATATTTCTATTAATGAAATAAAAGAAATTTTAAAAGTCCCGGTTAAAAAGGTAGTATTAGAAAGAATTTTATTTAAAACTAAAGACATACAAAAATTAATAAGTAAAACTCATTCGCTAAATACGGTTTATCAATTAATTAATTATTTTAAATTCAAAAATAAAAATGAAATACTAAATAAAGTTAAAGATATTAATTTTGATTTCATAAAAAAAGATTTCTTAGTTAGATGTAAAAGGGTAGGAGAACATAAATTTGATTCAATGGAAATAGAAAAATCAATAGGAGAGATTATTTTTCATCAAGACCATAAAGTGAATATGGAAAACCCAGAAATATTAATCTACATAGATATAATAGATAATCTTTGTTTCATTGGAGTTTTAATAAAAAAAGATTTATGCAAAAGAGATTACAGAGTAAGAATCTGTTCCGCTTCTATAAATGCTTGTATAGCTTATTCTTTACTAAAAATAGCTGAATCTAAAAAAGAAGATGTAATTCTAGATCCCTTTTGCAAAGATGGAATAATCCCAATAGAAGCTTATTTATCAGGTTATAAAAAAATAAAAGCTTCTGATGAAACTTTTTTCAATGTAAAAAGCTCAAAAATAAATGCCAAGATAGCAAAAGCTAAAATTAATTTTTCTCAATACGGTGTAGATTGGCTTGATACAAAAATTAAAGGTAAAAGTATAGATAAAATAATAACTTCCATTCCTTCAGAATCAAAATCAAAAAGTGTAGAAGAAACAGAAAAACTTTATAAAGAATTGTTTAATCAATCAAATTATGTACTTAAAAAACGAGGAACAATAACTATACTTACTAAAAAACCAAATTTATTAATAAAAATAGCAAAAGAGAACAAATATAAACTTATTAAAAAAAGAAAAATAATAAAAGGAGAAACCTATTATATTTTAATATTCAAAAAATGACAGAAAAAGAAGCATTCCACTGGGCAGATCAATTAGCTAAAAAAATTAGTGATAGAACAAAAAAAGAAAAAGTAGTAGCTAATATTAAATGTCAGCAAACTCCTTCAGGTGGAAAACATATAGGGAATTTAAATGACGTAGTAAGAGCTTACTTTGTTTACAAATGTTTACTAGAAAACAAAGAGAAATGTACATTCGTTCACACAACAGATGATCGTGATCCAATGAAAGAAGTACCATTAAGAATAATGGACTTAGAAGGAAATTGGCACGATTCTAAAAAATTAGTAGATTTCGATAAATATACGGGAATACCTTATTGCAGGATACCTGACCCATTTAAATGTTGTAAAAGCTGGAGCGAACACTTCACTAAAGTCTGGATGAAAGGTGTTAATCTATTAAACATGGATCCTAAATTATATTCAGTAGATCAATTATACAAAGAAGGAAAATTCGAACCTTATATCCTTGAAATCTTCAAAAATATCAAAAAAGCAAGCGAAATAGTAACCGCTCATCAAGAAACAAAAAAAGAAAATTATATTCCCTTTGATGCAATTTGCCCCGAATGTGGAAAATATTCTAATATAGATTCTTTTGATTTAAAGAAAAAAACAGTTCATTTTGTTTGTTCAGGAAAATCTATAAAAGAAAAATTAGCAGAAGGATGTGGTTTCGAAGGAGAAGTTCCATTAGTAGAAGGAAAATTACAATGGAGATTTGAATGGCCGGCCTTAATGTGCATTTTTAATACAACTTACGAACCAATGGGTAAAGATCACTGGGAAGGTTCATGGAAAACTCTAATTGATGTTATGGAACAAATATTTAAGAAAGAACCTCCTCTTACATTAGTATATGAATTCTTTTTAGTAGACGGGAAGAAGATGTCTGCTTCAAAAGGAAATGTTTTTACGGTTCAAGATATCTTAAAAATAATAGAACCTGAAGTATTATTATTTTTCTATGCAAAACGTCCGGAAAAACAAAGAGATTTAGAATTGATGAGAATATTCCAATTAGTAGATGAATTTGATTCTACAGAAAGAATTTACTTTGGAAAAGAAGAAGCGAGGTCAGAGAATAGAGAAGAAAATTCTAAGAGAATGTATGAAATTTGTATGCCTATTCTTCCAAAAGAATGTCCAAAAAGAATAGAATATAAATTATTAGCGATACTTTCACAATTATTTGATAAAAAAACAATACTAGAAAAATTAACAGAATTGGGTCATTTGGATAAAGCAACAAAATTAGATATAGAATTAAATAAAAAAAGAATAGATCTAGCAAAATACTGGTTAGATAATCACGCTCCAGAAGAATTTAAATTTTCAATACAAGAAAAAATAAATTATATTCCTAATGATAATGAAAAGAAAGCATTAAAACAATTGCAAAAATCATTAGAAACTAAAAAATTCAATGAAGAATCATTAGCAAAAGAACTATTTGATATTTGTAAAGAAACAAGCGTAGAACCTAGAGATTTCTTCAAAGCAGCTTATAAGATTATTATTAATAAAGAAAGAGGACCAAAACTAGCAACACTAGTATTGGCAGCAACACCAGAAAAAATTCTAAAACTCTTAAAACAGCTCAAATAAGCACTCTTAACCCAATTTCACCCAAAGGTTTATATACTAGTAATTACCTCTTCTTAACGAGTATAAGCAATAGAGCGCTTATATTAATTAAATAACAAGTGGAGGTAAACAAAATGGCAGATTCTCTCGTTGTAAAAGCAAAAATAAAAGAGTATTGCAAGGGAATGAATTGTTCTGGAGATCTTGCTGAAGCACTAAGCAAAAAAGTAGCAGGATTATTATCTGATGCAGTTAATAGAGCAAAGCAAAACGGAAGAAAGACAGTTCAATCAAAAGACGTTTAAAAATTTTATTTTACTTTTTCTTTTTTTTAATCAAAAAGCATATATATACGATAAATATTAGAAATTTATGTCCTCAAAATCAAAAGGAACGAGATATGAACGTGAATTACTTCATATTTTTGATAAGAACAAATGGGCAGTAATAAGAGCAGCAGGTTCTGGGTCTACAACTATTACTTCAACAGATTTAATAGTTGGAAATAAGAAAAAACATCGTTATTTAGCTATAGAATGCAAGGCTATTAAGGGAAAAAACAAGCATATTCCTTCAGATGGGATAAAACAATTGCTTGAATTTTCAAATAAATTTGGGGCAGAGCCTTGGTTAGCAATACGTTTTAATCAAATTGGATGGTTTTTCTTAAATCCAAAAGATATAAAAAAATCTAAAAAAGGAAACTTTAATATCTCAGTAGAACTTGCTAAAACTAAGGGGAAAAAATTAAAGGAGTTGTTAAAATGATAAATGATATAAGTTATATTGGATTAAAAGATTTAACAGACGATGAACAAAAAATACTAAGAGGCGTTCTAGATAAAGAATATCCAAAAATAAAAAGAATTACTCCAAATATTAAAAATATAATGGTTCATGCAAAAGTTTATAGCAGACTTAAAGCTAGAAAATACTCTGTGCACTTAAAAGTCGATACTCCAGAAGAATTTTTCACATCGCATGCAACAGATTGGGATTTAGCAACAGTAACTCATAAAGTAATAAGTAAAATATCTAAAGAAATAAATTTAAAATTAAGTGTAGAAAAAACAAAAGCCAGAGAAATAAAATTAAAAAATTTCCTTAGAAATATTAGAAATATAATTTCGAGATGAAAGAAGCGTTATATTATAAAAAATTAGAAAAATATGTAGTTCAATGTAATCTCTGTCCAAGAAATTGTACAATTCAAGAAAGCGCAACGGGGAATTGTGGCGTAAGAAGAAACATTAAAGGAATACTTTATTCTTTAGTTTATGGCAAGCCTTGTACAGTTAATATAGATCCAATTGAAAAAAAACCATTATTTCACTTTATCCCGGGATCAACTACTTATTCTATAGCAACAGCAGGTTGTAATTTTCACTGTTTAAATTGTCAAAATTGGACAATCTCACAAGCAAAATTCGAACAAGTTGCTTATAGGATAATGCCTCCGGAAAAAGTAGTAGAAGACGCTTTAAAAAATGATTGTGAAAGCATTTCTTATACATATACAGAACCAACTATCTTTTATGAATATATGTTAGACATAGCTAAACTTGCAAAAAAACAGCATATTAAAAATGTATTAGTAAGTAACGGATACATCAATCAAGAACCTCTAAAATTATTATGTAAATATATTGATGCAGCAAATATTGATCTAAAAAGTATAAAAGAAGATTTTTATAAAGACATATGCTCGGGAAAACTCAAACCAGTTCTAGATACATTAAAAACACTAAAAGAAAAGAAAATTTGGATAGAAGTAACTAATTTAATAATTCCTGAACTTAATGATAAGCTTGAAGAAATTAAAAAATTATGTGAATGGGTAAAAAATAATTTAGATAAAAATACACCACTCCACTTCTCAAAATTCTTCCCAATGCAAAGAATAATAAATAAACCAGCAACACCAGAAGAAACACTGAAAAAAGCAAAAGAAATCGCTGAAAAAATAGGATTAAAATTTGTTTATATCGGAAATACAAATATAGAAGATTCAGAAAATACTTACTGTCCTAAATGTAAATCTCTTCTAATAGAAAGAGCTAATTTATCTACATTTGAAAATAACCTTCAAGATGGAAAATGCAATAAATGTAAAAAAAAGTTGCCTGGTATTTGGTATTAGTCTGCTTCTAATAAATACTGTCTATGCCATTTCTATAAATGAAATTATGTATAATCCTGAAGGGGAAGATAATAATAAAGAATATATAGAAATTTATTTTGAAAATTATATTAATTTAACTAATTATAAAATATTAGATTTGAGTTCGGAAGATATTTTAAAAGAAATAAAATTTATAAATTCTTCTTATGCATTAATTATTGAAGAAGAATTTGATTATAATAATATTAATGCTTCTATTTATTCAGTTGGTAAGACAATAGGAAACAATTTAAATAATGAAGAAGATTTTATTATAATAAAAAATCCAAACAATACAATAATAGATGCTTTACATTATTATTCTGAATGGGGCGCTTACGGTAATAAAGATTCTATTTGTAAAATAAATAATATTTGGAAGGAATGTGCAACAACCCCAGGTTATTTAAATTCAGAAAAAATAATAAGTCAAAATTTAACAAAAATAAAAATAAATGAATTATTGCCCGATCCTCAAGGTTATGATAATGCTCCTATGCCAAATGGTGAATGGATAGAACTTTATAACGAAGGAGATAACTCTGCAAATTTAAATGGTTTTTACTTTCAAGATGTTTCAAATAGAAAATTATACATAAGTTCAACAACAACTTATAATACAACAATACAACCAAAATCTTATTTAACAGTTTATGCAAATGGTTTTTCAGGATTACTAAACAATGAAGGATATGAAAAAATAATATTATTCTCAAATAATTCTATTCTAGTTGATGAAGTAAGTTATTCAAATTCTCAAGAAGGCGTTTCCTGGTCAAAACTAACAAATTCTTGGACAGAAACTCCCCCTTCTCCCGGAAATATAAATACTGTAAATTTCTCTTATAGTTCTAAAGTAAAAATAGAAAAAGTTTACTTAGGATCAGATTATAAAGCAAAATTCGGAGATATAATCAGCGTAAAAATCTATATTTACAAAGCAAATGAAACTAAAAAAGAAGTAGAACTTTATTTAGAAAATGAATTAAGCAAAAGAAGTAGTCTTAACATAGAAGGAGTTTTTTCTAATCAAACTTTTACAATTCCTCTTCAAATAGTCTCAAACTGTGAAAATAAACTAAAAGACGGGAAATATAACCTCATTCTATCTGGTTTAGACGATACAGATGAAAAGGAAATAGAAATAGAAGGCAATAATGATGAACTTTGTGAAATTATAACAAAAGAAAAAATAGTAAAAGAGAAAAGCCAAAATACTCAGAATTTAAAAGAAGAAAAAACAGAAACTTTTATAAATCAAAATAAAGAAGCTATATCAGAAATAAACTATTCATCTTCAAGTGTAAAGGCAAAAAACTCAGCATTGTATTTTTTCACAGTAATTTTGACTTTACTTGTAATTGAATTGGTGAGGAAAAAATGTTAGTCGTTGAAACTATAATAGAAATTGCGGGTTTTCCAGAAAAACATGTAGAAGAAACTATGCAGAAAGTTCTAGATAAATTAAAGGCAGAAAAAGGAATAAACGTTATAAAAAAGAATTTATCCATAGTTAAGCAAGTAAAACAATTATGGTGTACTTTTGTTGAATTAGATTTAAAAATAAAAGATTTACAAACTCTAATGGGTTTCTGCTTTGATTATATGCCTACTTCAGTTCAGATTATAGAACCGGAAGATTTTAAAACAGAATCAAAACAAATGAGCAATTCTATAAATGACTTGTTGGCAAAACTTCATAATTTCCAAATGTTCATAAGTAATCTTAATGCAGAAAATATGCTTTTAAAAAGTAAATTAAATATTAAAGAAGAAGATTAATTATTTACAAATATCTACTCTCGAATCAAACCCGTATTTCTTTCCTTGATTCCAATCACATTTTAATCCATCTAAACATTCAAAATCATAATCGCAATCTCCCTCACCAACGCTGCATCTACAAGTTCTTGAACAATACTTTTTATACGGGTCTCCGAGAATTCCATCACCATGACAATCTAAATAAGTATTTTCGCTTGTAGCAACACATGCTCCATAATTACAATCACACTTAATCGTTCTTGCAATAGGAACTAATCCATCACAAGTCCATTCTAATAATTCAGATCCCCCATTACAAACATCTGCCCTTGTATATTGATAATTTTTGGATACTCCTTTATAACTATAAACAGTCTTTCCATATGTAAAATAATCTCCTTTATCAGTATCGTAACATTTTATATAATCTTTAGTTTGAACAGCAAATCCTGTACTGGTATCAATTAAATTCAATAATAAAGAAAATATAGTTATACTAATTGCAAGTATAATCATTACTTTCACTCTTTTTTCCATATTTCAAAGAGTACTTTAGATTATTTAAAGTTTACTTTTCTACTTTTTCCATTAATTCTCCAAGATCCTCTTCTTTGGTTCCAAGTTTCCTAGATTTAAAAATCACAAAGCCCGTAATTCCCGCAATAATAATAGTTAGAACAACAACAAACCATATCCACCCATGCCCTTTCTTTTCCTCTCCAAATTCAGGTATGGTTTCTTTAGTTTCATTAATCTTCTCTTCTATGGTTATATTTTCTTCTTGAATAGTTTCATTCTCTGTCTTAAAAAGAGCAACACTGATAGGTAAACTAACAAAAGTTTCTTCAGCACTAGTCACTACAATTTCTCCGCTATAATCCTGATCTAGATTTTCATCCTTATTTATAACAACTAATATACTTTTACTATCAAAAGCGCTAATTTCTTTAATAAAAATAGGCTCTATTAATATAATCTCATTTAGATTATTAGTCGATCCTATAGAAATATTATACAAAGAACCATTATAAAAATTTTTTAATGTTAAATGACCCTCTCTTTTTTCATCTTGATTTAATTCAAGAACTATTTCTTTATATTCATCGCCAAACTTTAAAGAATCCTTAGGAACTTCTTCTTTTTCAATAGGAAGCACTTCTACAGGTTCTTCTTCCACAGGAACAGTTTGATTTTCAATAACAGTTTCATTTTTTATAATTTTAATTTCTTCTTTAATTCCAATCAAAGAAACATAAATATTATAACTTAAATTTCCATATTTTGCATTTATAATATCATCTCCGCTTCCATTATAATTAACAGTAATATCTTTGCTGGTTTTTCCAGTTAATTCAAAAATACTTTTAGAAAATGTTCCTTTGCCATTCAAATTAATATTAATAAGATTATCTCCATTGTTTCTAAATCTAAGAATAAAATTATTTTTTTTATTTAAATCTAATTTAATAGCTCTTGGATCAACATTTAAAACATTTCCAGTGCAGCTTCCAACACTAAAACTAGTAAAATTATTCTCTTCTTTTATTTGATTATTTTCAATAAAAAGATAGTTATCAACATAAAATTTATAATTCTCTTTCATTAAATCTGGAACTTCAAAATAAGCATAATACTTGTTGTCATTAAATTTGATAAGATATAATCCAATAGTCATATGCCTTCCATAACGATCTAAAACGCTTATATCTGAAAGACTAAGATCTCTTAATGGTTTATTCTTAAGATTAATATCTGCTAAAAAACTCTCCCCCTTGCAATAACTACTTCTTTCTAAGCTTATATCAAGAGCAGAATTAACACTTCCAATACATAATAGAATCATTAAGGAAAATATTATCCACTCCTTTTTCATATAAAAGAAAATCAAATATTCTTTATAAGTATTTCTACTTTTATTCTGTCAATAATTTCTCAGCTTCCCTAATGGATTTTTCTAATTCATCTTCTAATTCATCTCTTTTTTGTGGTCTTTGAGATCTAACAGGAGCAGAAGGTTTTAACAAAGGCTCTTCTTTTTCTTTCGTAGTTTCTTCTTTTAAGAAATCATCAAAACTTGGTTTTTTCTTACCTTTTTTAAATTTAAATGAATTTATTATATCACTAAAACTTTTTCCACTCTTCTTCATATATAAGAATAAACCTACACCTGCTAAAATTAAAATAAGTAATATTACTAAAATCCATATCCAAGCTTTTGATCCTCCTTCTGGAGTTGAAGGGACATTATCAATGCCACTATCTCCACTCTCACAAGCAGAATCAAATGTACAATCAGAATCTGCACAATCTATATCAAAGTCTCCATCATCATCAATACCATTATCACAAACTTCTAATCCACCACTCTGATCTTCAGGAGGAATAATAACTCCTTCACATTCTTTACTTCCTACACAATCATCATCTGCACAATCAGTATCTAAATCAAAATCATTATCAAATCCATCTGTACAATCTGTTTCTTTTCCAGGTTCATAATCTTGACAAGCGGTTTCATTCTCGCAATGAATATCTTCACAACAATCATCGAGATCTAAACAATCAATTAAATCATCATTATCATCATCAATATCATTAGTACAATTTTCAACTATTTCTACACACTCTCCATCTTCACATGTTTCATCATCAACACAATCAGAATCAGTTTCACATTCAGCTGTTACAACAGTTCCACCGCTAGACAAACTTCCTTCTAAACTAATTAAAGCCGCAGCAGTATTTATTACACTTCCCCAATCCCCACTCAATCCTGCTTTACTTTGTATCCATAGACCTTCTTTCTCTCCCGTATAATCAGTGTAACCACTGGTCCTTAAAGCAAGATTAGCTAAAGATGTTTCAAAAACCAAATTACCCCAACTTGAAACTGCAGTACTTTCCTCACTTTTTAAGAAACTTCCATCTTCACTCTCTCCTTTAACTAAATAAAGTAAAGCTCTATTTGCTATATTTTCATCTTTTTTTTCTAATAAATAAGTATCCAAATCACTAACACTCTCTCCTACTTCACTCAATGCCCATGCAGTATAAACAGTAGTTGTATAGTCACACTCGCTTCCAGAAGTATAACAACGATCAGTTAAATAAAAAGTAGCACGATTACTTTGACTGTCTACAATATGATAAGCCCTATCTGGGGATTGATAAAAGATAGTAACAATAGCATCAGTTAAAGATTCACATTTTATTTCAATTACTCCATCAGAAGTAGCGCAATTTAAATAACTTAATTCAAGCATATATTCAGATCTAGATCCTGTTTTTATTTTTCCTTCACTAGTATATTCGAAAGTTACAGGAGATTTAGTAGAACCGCACTGTGAAGTACACGATCCAGTTTTATCAGAATCAATTGTAACATACCAAGTTCCTGTTCCAGTATAAGCAGATTTTTCTTGTTCTTTCAGCCATTTTACTTCATCATCAATATTTTTTCCAACCTTGCTCAAAGCTAAAGTTGCTAAAGCAGTATTTCTAACATTTCCATTCCAATTATTTTTAACAGTTCCAATTTCCTTGCTTTCTAATTTAGTTACATAATCACTAACATCATAATCTTTGTTTAATAAAGCTAAAATACCCCAAGAAAGAGATTCTACATCAAGAGTATTAATATTTTTATCTAAATTTTTATCAAGCCAATCATAACTTTTAGTATAATTAAATTCAGTTGTTGTAGCTGCTAAAACGCCTGTTAGAGAGATTAATAATACAACTAAGAATACTCCCAAAAATCTAATCTTCATTAAATCACCTCTCCAACTTTAAAAAAGAAATAATTATTTAAATACCTTTCTATTCCTTTATTTTTGACCTTTTTAGTAGACTGCCCTTCTTTAAACTATAATTTACAGGATTTTTAACCATTTTACAAAAATTATCAGGATTACAAAAGCCCAATCCCTTGTAATACGAAGCATTAATGCAGTTAGGAGGAAGTATGTTCTTACCTTGTTTTTCATTCCAAGCTATTTGTGCTTCTATATAATTTTTCTTTAGTGGTTCGTAATTCTTTCCATCCCATTCTTCTAATCTCGTTTTAATATCTCCATAACCCCAACCAACAGATCTTAAAAAATTAATTAAAATAAAAACAGCTCTTTTTCTGCCATCACTTTTTACTCCTTTTAATATTTCTTGAATGCATGGCGGGAATAAATTTTCATTTGATTTAACAGTTGGAATTTCATACTTTCTTTCTCCCCCAACTTCAACTTTTTTCTTAACGCTGTCAAAAGACTGCATAAGTAATTCTTTTATATTATCTCCTTTGTAAGATAAAAATTTAAAATCTGTTACAACGTTTTCAGATTTAGCTTTATTAATATCAAAATCCATAATATCTTCAGGATTAATTGGGATGCTTACTAAACCGCTCTTCTCATTAAAACTATAAGGTGCTCTGAATAAATGTCTGCTTGAAATTAAAACAGTATCTATATCAACAAGAGAAAAAACATCTTTTCTTTTTAATTTCTTCTCCAAATGCTCTGCGATCATTTCTTTTAAATGTTCTGCAACAATTCTCAAGGCATCCGGGAACATTAATTTTGTTTCTTGATTATTTATTTTATCTGGAAAAGATTCAAAAGGAATTCCAATATGAAATCCTTTATTCCCTGAATTATGAAGCAAAACCGGATAATAATTTCCAAAAAATCTTTCACTCCCTTTTACAGAAACATCATAAACTAAAGACTTTTTCTTATTTTTATGTATTCTTTTGATTTTAATAGTTGTAATATCTTCTTTAATTAAATTCTTATAATTTGCGAGTATTCTTTTAGAAATATTATCAAAAGGTGCAGAATTATAATTCTCAAACCAATTAATAACATCTAAAATTCTATTTAAGTTAGCAGACCTTTTTCTTAATGTTGCATGCTCTTTACGATGCATTAAATATTTCTTGGGTTTAATCTGCGAATATATCTTTTTAAGACCATCTGTTGGGAAGGTTTTATCTCTTGGAAAAGGAGAATATTTATTTCTCTTCCTATAAAACTCATCTAATTCTGATTTTGAAATACCTATCATAAAGACAGAACTGCCTTTAAAGTGTGTCCCTTGTGGTAAAGTATGGGGCTTATTTTTCTCATAATATAAATTGGGAGAGATGTTATGTAATTTGCATAACCATATCAATTCACCAATTAAACGATAAGATACCGATTTAGCAACAATTCTATATTTTCCCAATTTATATGCATCTCCTTTAAGATAAGAAGTTAAAAGTTTGATAAAATAATGTTTAGAAGAACTCCAAATAAAAGAGGGTACATGCTTATTTTTTTTAATATCACATAATTTTTTAAAAATTGCGTACCATTTTCTAGAATTAAAAGTAAGTTGTATCGAATTTTTATTAGGGTATCTTTTATGAACATCTACTCCAACCAATTTTTTAATTAATCTAGAAACTTCAAATACATACTCTCTTTCATTTTTATTGAAAGAAAAACCTATTTCATGAGTTCTTTCTGTAATATGTCCTTCAGAAAGATAGTATCCAATTAAAATACATAAATCTTTAGTAATTTTAATCTTATCTTTTACTTCTTTTTTAGAAAGATTATAAGAAAATGTAAAATAATTTTTAAATTGAGATTTAAGTGTATTTGAATTTCTAAATGTAATAAGATAATCTTTAATCTTTAGATCTTTAACTGCTTTTTGTTTGATAAAACTATCTTCCCATATATATACTGAATGATGTGCCGTTGTTTTTAAAGGTAAATTGCTTTGTTCATGATAAATGCTGTATATAGTATCTTTATGAACTAAACTATCATAAATTTTCGAAAAGATAAGATTATTCTTTCTATTTAGAGATAATATTTCTAAGGACTTTTCTTTTTTAAACTTTTCAATAGCTTCTTTAATTAAAATCAAATTTATGTCATTATGTCTATCTTTGACTAATACTGGAGTATCTCCTGTAACACTGAATTTTACAGAAATACTTTTTACTCCATAAAATTTCAAGGCATCAACAAGTAAACTCGCAGCAACTTTACTATACTCTAAGGTTTTTCCATCAATATCAATAACAAAATCCCACCCTTTAATTAAATTATTAAAATCATTTTTAGTCATCCCTGTTTTTAATAATAAAGGATCTTTCCATCTCTCCTCAGAAATATGAAAACTAGTTGCTCCTTTTTTAACAGATTCTAGAATATCCCCCTTAAATTGAATACTATCCGGTCTCTTGCCTCTTATATCTCCATACCATACCTGTACCTCTCTATCTTTAGATATTCTTAGCAATTCTTCTTGAATATCACTTCTTGCATAGAACTTTTTAGTATCCATATAAGCTTGATTTAAAAGTAGTTTATATAGATTATTGAAATAAAGAATA
>Ga0210057_1004676_pt1 | contig 18026 bp, 20 predicted proteins | sample CryGeyCG2114_010_2_FD_183968 | JGI IMG/M metagenome (GOLD analysis project Ga0210057, IMG submission 183968) | Groundwater microbial communities from aquifer - Crystal Geyser CG10_big_fil_rev_8/21/14_0.10 (SPAdes) (version 2) | ecosystem: Environmental > Aquatic > Deep subsurface > Groundwater ...
CAAGACGTTATTGATGAGCTTAACAACAGGCCAAGAAAAATCCTTGATTACCAAACCGCAAATGAAAAATTTGCCGAATTGTTAACAGAAAAACAAAGAGGGGTTGCAGTTAATTCTTGACAACGGGAAATACTTGCGGGCGAGCAAATAGTGTATAATAACTCTCATGTCAAAAAGAAAAACGGGGCTAGGGATAGGAAAGGGTAGAAAACCTAGATCTCACAAAACTAAAAAAAGGCTTGAAATAAAGCGCCAAATGCTTGAGGCGAAAAAGAAAAGGCGCGGCGGAAAGAAAAAGTAACCTCCAACTTTTAAAGCTTACCCTAAAAGGTTATACTCAGATTAATGCGCGGGCTTATTTTTTTACTTCCAATTATTCTTATCGGAGTTTTAGGCTGGTATCTATTGAGTAGAAAAGATGCTTCCGCTCCTCAAATAATTCCCGGGCAAACAACAGAATCAACTTCAGAACAGCAAAAACAGGCTGACTTTACAGCCTCATTTGAAATAATCACAAATGGCACGAAAAGAACTTTTGCTCAGGCTATGTATCATAATCAGTCCGAGGATGTTTTTATAGAAGGCTCAAATCCGAATGCCGTACGGGTTAAAAAAGAGGGAGTTACTTGGGACGATTTCTTTAAAACGTTGCCGATGGAATTGACTAAGGAATGCTTAACCACGGGAACGGGGCAAACTTTTTGCACGAATATTAATCAAACACTTAGGTTTGTTTTAAATGGGATAGAAAAACCTGATGCTTTGAACCTTGAAATAAAACCAAATGGCAGTCTGCAAATTATCTACGGAAATTAAAATATGAAAGGCGAACCATTCACCATAAAAGCGCGGGTTTGGCTGTGGCAAGGAGATAGTCCGTGGCATTTTGTGACTATTGATATTAAAACCAGCAGGCAAATTAAAGACGAGTACACTTTTCCAAGAAGAGGCTTTGGGTCTATTCCGGTTAATGTTCGAATCAAAAATACCCGCTGGAAAACCTCTATTTTTCCTGAAAAGGGCAGGACTTATCTTTTGCCTCTCAAAAAATCCGTAAGGGAAGCGGAGAATATAAAAGTCGGTGATACAATAGAATTTGAACTGGAATTAATCCCTTAACACTTCTGCTTGCCCTGAGTATAATCGAAGGAGCTTGTCCTGTTTACCCTGAAGCACTTGAAGGGAGCGAAGCCGAAAGGCTATAATTTTCTAATGCAGTGGAGTATTATAAATTTTGAGACCGCTCGTGGAAAAAAACAATTGATGAATTCGTAAAAAAACAGAATGATTCAACGAAAGCAAAAATTGTCCATAATGTAAGGCTTTTGAAACAATACGGAAATCAGATAGATTCTCCTAGAAGTAAACGTCTTGATAGAAACCTGTTTGAACTTAGAATTAGGGGTAAGCAAGAGCTTCGAATCCTCTACTGTTTTAAGGGAAGGGATGTTTTGCTGCTCCATATTTTTAAGAAACAAACGCAAAAAACACCGCGAAAAGAGCTAGAAATAGCATACCAAAGAATGAAAATCATGGTTGACAAGGCATAACTTATATGTTATATTTTATGCGTGACTAATTGGGATGATTTAGAAAAAGAACTGTTAAGCAGTCCTGGAGTTAAAAAAGAATACGATAGGCTGGCTCCCAGATACGCTGTTATTTCCGAAATTATTCGCGCCAGAATTGAAAAGGGGCTCACGCAAAAAGAGTTGGCTGAAAAGCTGGGGACAAAACAGTCAGCAATCGCTCGTCTTGAGGCAGGAAATGCAAATCCTTCACTTGGTCTCCTTGAAAAAATAGCAAATGTCATGGGAGCAAAGCTTACAATCACGTTTCGATAAATAACACCCGCTTGTAAACCCCGATTAAATCGGGGTAAATAAATCGCTTCCTTGCCCCTCGTAGCCTAGCGCGAAGTGGGGTGCTTGCCCCTCGACTTGTCCGCCAAAGCTTTAGCGAAGGTGGAAGCTTTATGCGAAGCGGGGTGCTTGCCCTGTTTACCCTGAAGTATTTGAAGGGAACCTGCCGAACGGGCTTGCCCTGAGCAAAGCCGAAGGGCTATAATTACCTCATGAAAAGATGAAATCTCGTAGTATGTATTGACAAAGTATGTACAGATAGTATAATATAATGGTGAAATATAAATTTGATTATTCGTTAGAGAAGGATCAAATTTTAATAAGGGAGAGGGGTATTGGGTTTGAGGATATAATAAATGCGATTGAATCTGGGGGTTTAATTGAAAATAAAAAACACCCAAATCAAAAAAGGTATCAAGGACAAAAACTGTTTATTGTAAAAATAGATGCTTATATTTACGTTGTGCCTTACATTTTTGATCGCAAAAGACAGGTATATTTCTTAAAAACTCTTTATCCAAATAGAAAACTAACAAAACAATATTTTAAAACTTATGAAAAAGAAAAAATTTGATCCATTTAAAAATTTAGTACTCGATGAGTATGAGCAAGAAATAGAAGACTCTTTAGAAAGAGGCGAATGGGTTAGTGATCCAAATTTTAAGGAGAATAAAAAGATGTTTGAAGAGGCGGCAAGACGCCATGTTGAACTTAGAAATAGTAAGAGCATAACTTTAAGAATCAAAAACATTGATCTAATAAGGCTGAAAGCAAAAGCGGCAAGAAACAACATTCCTTATCAAACTTTAATAAATTTACTTATCAACAGCTACAACGAGGGCAAAACAAAGATTAGCTTGTGAACTCCGATTAAATCGGAGTAAATAAATTGCTTCCGCTTGACCCCATCCCCAGATTTAATTTAGTTATAAGCAGGACTCGTAACTTTGTTATAATCTCATCATGCCCATAGTCTTTTCCAGCCATGCATTGAATCAGCTCAAAAGACGTGAAATATCCAAGAAGAGACTCATTCAAACAGTTGAAAACCCTGAAAAGACAATTCCTAGCTTTAGAAATCGCAGGTTGCGGCAAAAAACATTCGATGATATGATGTTGGAGGTTGTAACTAAGACTGAAGGTTCAAAAATAACAGTTATTACAGCTTACTATTTATAATAAAATTATGAAAATGCAATACGATAAAAAAACTGATGCGATGTATATAGAGTTATCGAAGGGCACATATAAAAAATCCCGAAAGATAACTGACGCTATTGTTGTGGATGAGGATAAAGAAGGAAATGTTTTAGGTATTGAGATTTTAGACGCGACAGAACACATTAATGACTTTAACCCAAACAAAATTTCAATATCCTCAGTGTCTTAACTCTTTTGCTATAATTGCCTCAATGGCAGATACAAAACTCACAAAAGACGAGAAGCAGACACTTAATAGCTATAACAAATATGGAAGGGCGTGGGCGAGAGCCCACATGGATTATGATTCTTGGAAAAAAGAGTTAAGAAGATTTAAAGACTATTTACCGAAAGGAAAAGTTCTAGAAGTGGGTTCCGGCGGGGGAAGGGATACTAAGAAGTTAATAGAATTAGGATATGAATATTTAGGAACTGACGTTTCAGAGGGACTACTAAAAGCGGCGCAAGAAAATAATTCAGGTGCAAAATTTATGCTGAAAAGTGTCTACGATTTGGATTTTCCAAATAATACTTTTGATGGATTCTGGGCATGCGCGGTTCTGCTTCATATCCCTAAAAGTCGCATAGATGAGGCGTTAAAAGAACTTCATAAAGTTACCAAACCAAAGGGAGTTGGCTTTATTTCTGTTAAAAAGGGCAGAGGTGAGAGATTCATTATCGAACCTCCTCCTGATGGAAAAAGATTATTTTCATTTTATTCTCTTAAAGGGTTTGAGAAAAGATTGCTCAATAATGGATTTGAAATACTACACTCTGAAGAACGAAAGAAAACAGCAAAAACTACATGGCTAGTTTATTTTGTTAGACCTTTGAAGTGAGTCTGCTATAATTTAATAATGCAGTTTGTAAAGACTTCTGAGCGCTATATAGTTCGTCTTGAAAAGGGCGAGAGCATCATAGATGAATTGACTTCTTTTTGTCAGAAAGAAAATATTACCACCGGCTTTTTCTATGGTCTTGGCGCGGTTTTGTCAGCAGAGCTTGGCTATTATAATCTTAAAACTAAAAAATACCGGACTAAAAAGTTTAATAATCCTCATGAAATTGTAAGTCTTGTTGGAAATGTTTCTATTGTTAACAACAAGCCCTTTATCCACGCGCACTGCGTTTTATCAAATGAGAATTTCGAATGTTTCGGCGGTCATTTAAAAGAAGCGGTTGTCGGCGGGACGTGTGAAATTTATTTAACTCGAGAAGAAATAGCGCTTGAAAGAAAATATGACGAAGAAACGGGCTTGAAACTTCTAGACTGCGCTGTCAAGAAATAACCGCTACCGCCTTTTGCGTTTTACAACCTTAGTTCCGTCAGAACTCTCCCACAAGGCATTGGTCTTAAAGATTTTATCCGGCGTCATAAAATGAATAAAATCCTCCTCAATCTCTTTTGATGTTTGGGGGATAATAAGATACACCGTCTCTTTTTCTAAAACTTCCTCAGGATAGTGCGATGTGTTTTTGCCACCAAGCCAAATGAATAAATAGTCATAGTCAAAGGTATATAGAGAAGAGCTGTAGGCAGAAACGGCAGAGTTAGTTTTATTCGCATCATTATAAATGCTTTTAACTACTTGCGTTTTTGTGCCTAGAGAGGATAAATTATTCGGCTCCGTTGCGACTATTAAGACGAATCTTCCAAACTTATATATATTTATTATTCCTAAGATAATTACCCAGACGATCAATAAATTACGCAAGAACCTTACTTTATTTACAATTAGTCCGATAAATAACAAGAATAGTATTTCTATTCCTATAAAGTGATATGACCAAGTCGCTGTTTTTGAAATCATAAAAAGAGAACTTGTAGTTATTAAAAGAACAAGTGTTAAATATAAAAGCCTTTTTTCTTTTTGGGAAAACACAATTTTTCTTTTTAAAAGCAGATAGCTTAGTATTAAAACAATAATTATATTGACACCAAGCGCTATCTCGCCTCTTAGTCCGAGCAGATGATTAAAAACTCCCAAAATTTGCAGAGGAATATCTGTTTTTAAAATTCCTGTCTGCCCTGTAACAGCGGCAGGAGACAGTATAGCCGCGATTAGCGAATTTATTTGATTAAATCCGTGCCTATATTCAAATACTAAAAATGGAGTAAAGGAAGTAAATATTCCCAGAATAAAAGTTAAAATTATTTTTGTACGAAAAATAACTTCCTGAGCTTTATTTTTATTTTTAAAAATAGCAAACGCGCTTTCAAGCACTATAAAAATAAAAGATCCTAAGATTATTCCTGCACCCTGCGCGAGATTAAAGTTTGCTATAATCCCCGCAAGCAAACCGATTATAAAAATAGTTAACAAACTCTTTGTCGTCCTTTTTGAATAGTTCAAAAAGAAGAGCATTATGTATATAAGAATTAAAATAGGCGTAAGATTAATGTTCCACATTTGAGTCGAATAATTGAACAAAAACGAATAGACAAATAATAACCACAAAGAAATTATGACTTTTAAGGAAAAAATTGTTCTGAATCTAAATAAAACTAGCGGGAAAATTAGGCAGTAGGGAATAGTAAAATAAATAAGAGTTATTATCTTTGGATCCTTGGTAAAAAATAAAAGTCCCTTAAGCGCCCAAATCCAGTAGGGTCCGTAGAAAAGTCCGGGAATGCCCGATGGCGGACCTATTAGAGTAAACTTTTCTAATGCAAGCAGAAGTTCGCGCGCGGGGTCGTACCAAAACGGAATTCTTCCCGAAAAAACTATGATAAGCGCGTCCAGAAACGGGAGGCCGAATACCAGTGCAAAAAATAATACTTTATAAAAACGCTTAGGCAAAAAATGCGATAAATTCCTGATTTTCATTAAATTCTTCCGTACAATTTTTTTAATTCAACCTTTGCTTTTTCAAGAATTGCCTTTCGCTTAGAAGGCAGCTTTTTACCGGCCCTGTTAATATAAAAATTTAGCATGCTCATGGCCGACTGAAAGGGCGTGCCTTTGCGTCTAGCACTCACTTCAGCTGATTCTTTTAGGCTCTTGGCAATTTTTTTTGGGTTCTCCCATGTAAAAACTCCCTCTTCTAAATCCAGGGCAAAACTTTTTTTTGTAACTTCCTGCGTCCATTTCTTCTCATTACTCTTCACGGGTTCATTATAACCCAGGTCAAAAGAGCAAAGCAAAAAATATATTTTTCAAATAGCTATTGAAAAGAGGCTTTATCCGTGTTAATATCCCCCTATAGGGGATATAATTATGGCTTTCAGGCCTAAAACTGTTCAGGATAGAATTACTCACAGGCTAAAGATTTGCAGGGGACATCTTGATAAAGTAATCAAGATGACGGAGAGTCAGGATTACTGCATAGATGTCATTCACCAATCCCAAGCCGTTCAAAGTGCTCTAAGAGAAGTTGATTCCTTAATTCTTGAAAATCATCTTAAAACTTGCGTAGTAGATACAATAAAAGAAGGAGATACGAAAAGCACAGTTTCCGAATTAATGGAAGTTTTCAAAAGATCAAATGAATAAAGAAAAAACAATTTATCAATGTCCCATGCATCCAGAAGTCCAGTCGGATAAGCCGGGAAATTGTCCGAAGTGCGGGATGACACTCGTCGAGAAGGACGAACAATCACATCGCGGAACGGAATCCATAAAGCATACTTCCCATCCCCCAAAAGAAAACGCGGTTCATAACCAAGAAGCTCTTTATACCTGTCCTATGGACCCTGACGTAATACAAGACGCTCCGGGAAATTGTCCGAAGTGCGGGATGAAACTTGTACCTTTGGTCCAAGAGCATGCAGGACATGAAAATCATGCTTCAATGGAGCAGGATTTTAAAAGACGATTTTTCATTACTCTTCCATTTGTTATCCTATCCATACTACTCTCACGCATGATCCAGATGTGGCTTGGTATTACCCTTGCCATCCCGAATCAAGAGTTACTACTGTTTGCTATTGGCACTTTTATCTTCTTTTACGGCGGGTTGCCTTTTTTCAGAGGCGCAAAAGGCGAGGTCTCTGCAAGAAATCCCGGGATGATGACCCTGGTGGCTTTTGCTATAACAGTAGGGTTTACTTTTTCAGTTGCCGCAACTTTTCTTTTTCCCGGAGAATCTCTTTATTGGGAGATCTCCACTCTTATCTCGGTTTTTCTATTAGGCCATTGGCTTGAGATGAGGGCGGTGAGAGGCGCAACAGGCGCTCTTGCTGAACTTGCCAAGCTTATTCCCCCATCTGCCCACCTTTTTCGGGGTGGAAATGTCATAGCTGTTAAAACGAGTGAGCTAAAAATTGGTGATAAAATTTTGGTAAAACCCGGAGAAAAAATCCCAATTGATGGATTGGTAACAGATGGGGAAAGTTCTATTAATGAGTCGATGGTTACGGGAGAATCAAGACCTATCGGCAAGAAGAAAGGCGATAAGGTAATCGGCGGTACCATTAATCAGGATGGGTCTTTAACAATTGAGGTTTCAAAAGTAGGATCAGAGACGGCAATTTCTCAAATCATGAAACTGATACGGGAAGCCCAAGCTTCAAAGCCTAATGTCCAACATTTAGCCGATAAAGCGGCTAGTGTCCTGTTTTATGTTGCTATTATTGCCGGAACTCTCTCATTTATTACATGGGTATTTGTTTTACCTCAGGGAGTTGTTTTCGCGGCGACTGTGGCGGTCGCGGCGGTTGTTGTCGCCTGCCCTCACGCGCTTGGTCTTGCTATCCCCACAGTTACTACCATAACTTCCACCCTTGGTGCCAAAAACGGCATTTTAATCAGGGATATGAAGAGTTTGGAAATTGCCAGAAAAATAAGCTATATAGTATTTGATAAAACAGGAACATTAACAAAAGGCGAATTTGGGGTCACGGAAATCATTCAAAGCATAGGATCAAAGCTTAAGGATTCGGAGTTTTTGAGACTGGCTGCTTCTGTGGAAATCCGATCACAGCACTCTATCGCTCAAGGAATTGTTAATGATGCCAAAAACAAGAAGTTAGAAATTACCGATGTTAAAGATTTCAAATCCTTTCCGGGCAAAGGAGCAGTCGGAAACGTTAATGGTAAAAATGTTATCGTTGGCAATAAAACTTTGATGGAGGAACTGAAAATTGAAATGGAAGATGGTTTGTCAGCCAGCGAACTGAAAACGGAAAAGGAGGCGAGTACACCTGTTTTTGTCGCGATAGATAATAAGCTCGCCGGTATAATCTTACTTGCAGACATTATCAGGGAAGAGTCAAAAGAGGCTGTTATGAGACTCCATAAAATGGGGATCAAAACAGCAATGCTCACAGGAGATACCCATGACGTGGCAGAAGTTGTAGGAAAACAGCTTAATATGGATACTGTTTTTGCCCAAGTTTTACCAGAGGATAAAGTAAATAAAGTAAAGGAACTGCAAAACAAGGGCAATGTTGTGGCAATGGTAGGAGATGGTGTTAATGATGCGCCGTCCTTAACTCAATCACATGTCGGCATTGCCATAGGCGCAGGAACAGACGTAGCAGTTGAGTCAGCGGGGATTGTACTCATGAAAAACGACCCTATGGACGTAGTCAAAGCAATTTCTTTAAGCAGGAAAACAAATACCAAAATGGTACAAAATCTTGTTTGGGCAACCGGATATAACGTCTTTGCTATCCCAACAGCGGCAGGAATACTCTATCCATCGTTTGGTATTTTACTTCGCCCCGAATGGGCTGCGCTTTTAATGTCCGCGTCATCAATTATCGTTGTCTTTAATGCTTTGATGCTGAGAAGGGCTAATTTAAATACAGCTTAATAAAGTGCAGTCTAATACTAGTATTCATAAACGTCTTTTAGAATTACGTTTAATTTTATTGAAATATCGCGTAAATACTTTTCTTCAAGAAAAGTTTTAAAAAGCTTAATGCTGTTTTCAGAAATTTTATATCCAACCGGGGTTCTTACAGTGGCAACAACCGTTGCTGTGCTGGATTCGCCGTTCGTCTCTACTTGTACTGACAGCACTTCTATTTGACTTGAAAGACCGCTTATAAGCCTTCCCGCGTCTTTTTTTATAAGATCAATTTCTAATTCCGGCTCGGACTTAAGCCTTACAAGAGGAACTATGTCCATATTCAATTCTACTTTTGCTTTTGCAACCTGAGACACTTTCTCCTCTATTTTTTCTCTTCTTTCCTGAGTGAACAAGAGTGCCGGGTCTCCTCTTAAAACGGCGTCTACCACAAAAACTCCATCTTTATTTGTTACGTTAATAGAGTCTATGCTTAGAGACGCGCCGGTTTCATCTATCTCTTTTCGGAAGTTATCGGTAATAGCCCTTTTTATCTTATCAATCTCTTCCTCTTCGCGGCTGGTTACAGAAATCGCCCTCTGAATACGAAGGCTTAAATTAACGCTTCTACCAATTACGTTTTCAAGTTTTTCTATAATCGCCTGCTGTGTCTCAAAATCGATAGAGATCCCTTCAGGGATCAGAACGTCCGCCTCGACCATAACTCCTTCTGAGGCAGCAAATCCATTAAGCCTCGTCTCTACGTTTTCAACATAAATAAGAGGGGATACGTTTACCATCTCCCGCTCCAAGACACTACTTACTCTCTGGTAAGAATTTATCTGGAAAGAATAATTCTGTAAAAGAAAAAACAGAGGCACCGTAATCATTAATAAGAGTCCGCTTACGATAAAAATGCCTTTATAGCGAAAGGCGGAGTCTTCAGTTTTTTTTAAGTTTAAGAGAAGAAAAGTAAGAGACGAAACAAAAATTATAGAAATTACGTTAATTAAAAATAGAAAAGCGCTTCCTAAAAAAACCTGCGGGTTTAAAAGGGCTACTCCAATTCCCGCAACACACAGAGGCGGCATAAGTGATGTTGCTATTGCGACACCCGCAAGAGTATCGGAAATTTTCTCCTTGGAAATAGAAAGAGCGGCAACGAAACCCGCTGCTATTGCGACAAATATATCAAGAAGCGTTGGATTGGTTCTTGCCAGTATTTCTCCGTTAATAAGTTTTAATGGCGATACAAGCGTAATTATCAATGCGCTCAGAAAACCGATAATAATTGAAAGAGCCAGAAGAATGAGGGCACGTTTAACGTAGGTTTTTACTTCGTACGTCATTCCTAAAGAAATTTTCATAAGCGGCCACATAAGGGGAGAGATTATCATGCCTCCTATAACAACGGCTGAAACGTCCAGAAGAAGCCCTAGTGTACAAACCACGCTTGAGGCTATTAGAAGAAGGGCGTAGCTTAACGAGAATTGCGCGTGGGTGGTTACTTTTTCAAGAGTAAGCTGGGGTTCCGGAGTCTTCAGGTCGTTAATAAATTCGGGCAGAATTTTCATAAAATATATCTTTATTATATCTAATTGTTGTTAAATTTCTAAAAAGAAATCTGAATTGCCACTATTATAAAATTATAGGATTCTTAAAACTTTTGTTTTGTGTGCATAATAGCTATAATACCCTTAATGATAAGTACATTCATATCATATCTTGTAAAAAACCAGTTTGTCGCGGGAATTTTATTCCTTGCTTTAGCGTGGATTATTTTTCAGATAAAAGAAGTTATACTTGCTTTATTTGCCTCATATATTATAATGGCGGCTTTAAAACCAAGCGTTTTATGGCTCCAGTCTAAAAAAATTCCAAGGATTGTGGCAATCCTTGTTTCCTACCTTTTAGTGCTTTCGCTTTTGGTCCTTCTTATTTTTCCCCTCGTTCCCTTTTTTGCGGAACAGGTACAGCAGCTGCTTATAAATTTCCCCGTATTTGTTAATAGCGCGGCGGAGGCGCTTGGCGTAAAAATTGACGAAAAGAATGTGTCACAAATTTTACAGTTCGACTCACTCAGTAAAAACGCGTTTGCGTTTGCCGGAGGCATTTTTGGAGCGTTATTTTCTATCATCGCGGTTTTTGCTATAAGTTTTTACATGCTTCTTGAATACGCAAAAATCGAAAAGGCGCTCCTCGAGCTTTTTCCGGAAAACAAGAGGGCGAGAGTAGGCAAGATTATTGAGCAGGTAGACCGCAGGCTGGGAGCATGGCTCAGAGGACAAATCGTACTTTCTTTATTTATAGGCATAATTACATGGATAGTTTTAACTCTTCTGCAGCTTGGGCAGTACGCGCTTCCCTTGGCAGTTCTTGCGGGAATTCTTGAGATAATTCCTACAGTAGGACCAATTCTTGCAGCAATTCCGGCTGTTATTATTGGGCTTAGCATATCCCCAAATCTTGCATTAATCATGGTTGTTGTGTATGCGGGCATTCAGCTTATTGAAAACAATGTCTTAGTTCCCAGAATTATGCAGAGAGCGGTCGGAATGAGTCCGATTGTGGTTATTTTAGGAATAACAATAGGCGGAAAATTTTTCGGGATTGCAGGCGCGCTTCTTTCAATTCCCCTAATATCTCTTCTTGTAATAATTTATAAAAACGTAAGGGGAGAGAAAAGCTGACAATACCCCAAAACTCCTCTTGACAAAGAGTTATCCACATTCCTATACTGCATATTGCAATTCTTATATAAGAATTGCCTGCCTTTAAGTTTTCTCTTCTTATGGATGAGCTTTGGAAGTCTGTACTTGCCGAAATAGAGGTTCAGGTTAGCAAACCTCAATATATAACCTTCTTTAAAGGGACGTCTCTTCTGTCCTTAGAAGGCTCTGTCGCAACAATTACATCACCAGCGCAAATGACCGCTGACTATATTGAAAAGCGTTATTATTCACTTATAAAACAGTCTCTTGACAAGAAGGCTGGAGAAAACGTAAGTCTCGTTTTTGTTACAAAAAAGGCGGCACCCCCTCCTGAAAAAGAAATAGGGCCGTTATTTATAAGCGGGGCCGAAAATTCCGCGGAGAAAAGGCCCACAAGAATACGCGAAGACTATACCTTTGACAACTTTGCGGTGTCTGAGAGTAACCAGCTGGCATACACAGCGGCTTCTGCCGTAGCATTAGAGCCCGGAACAAAATATAACCCCCTCTATCTATACGGAACTGTTGGTGTCGGAAAAACTCACCTTATGCACGCAATGGCAAACGACTTGTTTAGTAAAAACCCAAGGGCAAAGATTTTATATATGACCACAGAGGAGTTTACAAACGATGTTGTAGAGTCTATTCGAGACAAACAGACAACCCAAATGAGGAAAAAATTCAGGAATGCAGACCTCCTGCTTCTTGATGATATTCAGTTTCTAAGCGGAAAGGAAAAAGTCCAGGAAGAGCTTTTTCATACCTTTAATACATTAATTGACAAGAAAAAACAGGTGGTTTTTTCCTCCGACAGGCCTCCCCACGAGATAAAGAAAATCGAGGCAAGGCTCGCATCAAGGCTTGAGGGGGGGCTAAAGATTGACATCCAGGCTCCAGATTTTGAGCTAAGAACCGCAATTCTTCTCATTAAAAGCCAGAGGCTTAATCTTCTCCTTCCCGTAGAACTTGCAAAAAGGGCAGCTGAGAAAATAATGGACACAAGGGCGCTCGAGGGCTTTCTCCTTAAACTGACAGGCCTTCTCTCATCCTCCGGCACAAGCGCAATAACCGAGGCGATTGTCGATATGGCCGTTGGAGAAAAGAGGAGCCAAACAAAAAGAGTGCACCCGGATGATGTAATCAACGCAATATGTAACTATTTTGATATAAAGCCGACACAGCTTAAGGGGGCTAAAAGAAACGCGAGCATTGTTAGACCCAGGCATATTTGCATGTATTTTCTAAAAGACGTTCTTAACCTTCCCTACACAGACATCGGTAATATTCTGGGAGGACGCGACCATACAACGGTTATGCATGGTGTGGAAAAAGTTAGGTTCTTGCGTTCAAAAGGCGGGGAAATAAACGAGGAAATATTGTATATAAAAAGGGGAATTGACGAAAGTTTTCTACAGTAAATTTATGTACTTTTTGATATCAACAAATTATTCACAAAAATATCAACAGGATGTCCCCTTTTTTCTACGCATAGAGAATTGCCTTAATCCACTTATCCACCTATACTACTACTATTACTATTAATATATATGGAAGCAGAACTTTTAATAGAAAATATAGAAAAACACTTGCCGTTACTTTCAAGGATTCTTCCAACGCACACCCAAGTGCCAATACTCTCTAATATACTTATTTCCGCCAGTAAAAAGGGGGTTGTTTTAAAAGCAACGGATTTGGAGATAGGAGTAGAAATCAGCATCCCCGCAAAAATAAACAGAGAAGGAGCGGTTACGGTACCCGGGAAGCAGTTTATTGAGGCAATCGCGAATCTGCCAAAAGACAAAATACTCATATCTGAGGACAAGGACTCCGTGAGGATAGTCTCCAGGGAAAACAAGATAACCTTCCAGTCTTTAAGCCCATTAGAGTTTCCTGAATTATTGAAGTCAAAGGGCGTAAAGATATTCTCTTTGGAAAAAGAAAGATTTGACAAGATGTTTGAACACCTCGCGTTTTCTGCTTCTACGGACGACATAAGGCCGCACCTAACCGGAATATTTCTTGCTAAAAAAGAAAAGGGATTAGAGCTCGTAACAACAGACGGTTATAGATTAACCCTTAAGACCATAAAGGAAGACGCGGTTTCAAACATGGAGGAGTCCATTATTGTTTCTGTCCGTGTTGTTAACGAGGCGATTTCTATAAAAGACGACAGGGTAGACGTATATATAAACACGGAGAAAAGCCAGGTTGTTTTTGAGGGGGGAGATGTTGTTTTGGTGGGAAGGTTAATAGAGGGAAAGTTCCCCGACTATAACCGTGTTATCCCTAAGGAAAAAAGAACCACTGTGGTGGTTGGTAGAGAAGAGTTTGTGCAAAACGCAAGGCTTGCCTCTGTCTTTGCTAAAGAACAGTCAAACGTGGTAAGCGTGAGTATAAAAGATTCTGAAATGACGCTTTCATCGAAAACATCGGGCGTTGGGGAGGGGAGCTTTGCTATGGATTGTGAAAAAACGGGAGAAGACAACAAGATTACCTTCAATATAAGGTATCTTTTGGACGCTCTTAAAAATTTTGAAGGCGAAAAAATTACGGTAATGCTAAACAATGCCGTTTCTCCGGCTATTCTTGAGGACGATAAAAAAACCTTCAAGCACGTGATAATGCCTATTAAGACCGAGGATTAATGACCCTCTTCGCGGGGACCAAGGTTTGGATTGATGTCCCCACCGTAAACATTAACATATTCATCAACAGACATTGGAGCATAAGCGTGCGTTTCATAGACCTCATCGGTATTAGGATTGCCTATGGCGGTAAATCCTTTAGACGCATAAATTCTATGCTCAATATACCACCCATAAAAATTAGAGCCGGTTGCTATTTCATCTGGCGGGCCATACATTAGTTCTATTGACGACAAGCGATCGTAGCCTGCCTTGCTGGGTTCTTCGGGGGCTAAAATTCTTTCAAAAACAGCGACGCCATTTTTAGTTAAAATATTGTTTGGGCGGGGAACGAGCTCAGATTGGAGAGAATAGAGAGTGGAGCCGTCAGCGAGTACGTCTTTAGATAAGATTTGATAATTGGTGATAATTTCTTCGTCTGTCGTTTGCCCTATTACGGTTTTCTGAAGAGGTGATGGCCTTACAGGAGAGCTGATTTGCGAGACGGTTGGCGTAGGAGATATGACCGATGGCGGAATTGGTCGAGAGACTAACCTAGAAAGAGCGAATGTAATAGTGAAGACAAGAAAAAGAAGGAGCAGAAGCAATGCAATAATTATTTTTTTTCCGGTAAAATTTAGCATGGCTATGGTAACAGTATACTTCTTGCAATCCCCAGTTGTACAGGAAATTGCGTTGGACCGCCGAAGAACGGATTGGGCGGGTTCTGCAGGGAGGGGGGGACGCATTTCCTGGGACCCGAGGAAAACCCGGCATTGGGATGCAAGAAATAAGCAACAATATCGGCATAATTTTCTTTCCAGTTGGTTGTATCAGTGAAGCATGTTGGGTTTCCATTTGTAGCGTACCAACTGATGCCACCCTCTGCGTAAAAAGCATTAATTGCGTCTTGTCTCTTTATTTCTGCTCCTGTATTGCAGGCCTCGAGCCAATGCCCAAATTCGTGGGTGGCTATGAATTTAAAGAACGTTGGGCCACTATATTGGCCTAAATAAACACCTGGAGATCCGCAGCTAGCCTGATAAGAAATCCCTCCGGGAGGAGTTGCCTGCACAACTAGGCCATTAAGAAGCTGAGGAAATTTTGTGTTGGTGTTTTCCCAAATTAGATCCCAAAGATATTGCTGGTGCGTCAGACCAAATCCATTTATCGTTATATTAAATTGCGATTTTAGAGCTGCTGGTATATTTGATGGATACGGTGGAATAACCCCAGGAGTTATAGGTATTGGGATTACGGTGTCTCCGCCTGCGCTACCGCCCGCCGGGGGTGTGATTATAGTCCCTGCGGAGTCATCTGGTCCTAAGGCAGTTCCTGTTCCTCCGCCAAAAACTCCGCTAAAGAAAAAGATGAAGATTATTATTCCAAGCCCGACAAGCAAGGGCACCCAGACATAGGGAGAAATAGCGGCCGCTCTTATAGCAGTGAATATCCCTTGTCTTATTAAAAACTGGAGAAGTTTTTTTTGAGCCTTTCTTCTTATGTAGTCTTTGGCAACATAACCGGGCGTTAATTTTTTGCGCCTTTCTTCTTCCTCTCTGCGGCGCTCTTCCTCCTGCCTTAGCTGTTCCCGGCGAATGTATTCCGGACTGTTAAGTACATCTTCGCTCATTGTTGTTCAATATTTGCTTGTGGCGGCTGTTGGGGATTGTCTTGCAAAGGCTGCTGCGGGAATACCGGTGGGGTTTGTTGTGGAGGAAGAGCGTTTGTAAGATTTTGAGGAGATAGAGCGGGTGCCCCGCCGTTTTGTGAAGGCGGAGCCTGCGTTTGTCCTTGAATAGAGGGGTTTTCAAAATTTTGAGGTGTTTGGGTAGGAGCTCCGCTGTTTTGTATGGGAGAGGTTTCCTGTGTGTCTTGAGCAGGCGGCTCGGTTGGGGGAGGCGGGGGTGTTTCGTTTTCCGCCTGCTGTTCAAGTATGTCCTGGGGCTTTGACGTTATTAAATCATACTCAAATTGAGACGAAATGAATTGAGCCGTGACGTGATTTTGCCCCGCAAAAAGAAGACCCTCTCCGACCTGTGCTGTTAGAAGATACTGTTTTTCTCCCCCTGAAAGATTTAGTGTTTTTGCGAGCGTTTCAACTTCTGACGAGCCTTGTTTGAGTAAAATTTGAATTGATGAGTTTGATAAAATAGCTTTTCCATAGTCGCTTCCCAAAAAGTCTTCAATGTCCTGGGTTAAGGTAGTTACGCCAAGATAATATTTTCTCGCGCGTTTTGCTATTCCCTGAAGAAAAGCGGCTGAGTCTGGGTAGCGCATCAGATACCACGCTTCGTCAACGACCAGAATTCTTTTCTTTAGCTTTGTTTTAACCCTGCTCCAGATGAACTCTAAAATTACATGCATCGCGATTGGGCGCAAAACGTCTTCCAACTGCTTTAGCGAGAACACCGTTAATTGGTTCTTAACGTCGTAGTTTGTCTGCTGGTTAAATAAGCCCGAGAATCCTCCTTTTACATACTTTTCTAACCTAAAAGCCAGCTCCTTAGCTTCAGGTTCTTCCATGTTGAGAAGCGTTTTATACAGGTCTTCAAGTATCGGCGGTTCGTTCTTATATGTTGCCGGGTTTGGCGTGATACCTTTTTGCTTATAGGCAAGAACGAGCGCTCTATCCATTATGGCCTCTTGCGTTGCCGACATTTGCCCGAGCATTGTTTTCAACAACCCGTGTATGGATAAAATTTTTAGACTTAGCTGGTTTTCCGACTGGTCGTCCGGTAAAAGTGCGAAAGGGTTAATTTTAACCTCTGAGCTTTTTGAAAAGGTAATATACTCTCCGTCAAGAGACTGGCAAAGTGTCCTATATTCGTCCTCCGGATCTATAATTATAACTTCTGTGCCAAACACGTATTGGCGCATAAGTTCTAGTTTGACAAGAAATGACTTGCCCGATCCCGACTTTCCAAATACCACCTCGTTGGCATTTTCTAAAGAAAACCTGTCGACTATCACGAGCGAGTTGTTCAGCGTGTTTATGCCGTAAAGAATTCCATTTGGATGCGATATTTCATAGCTTGTAAAGGGGAAGGTTGACGCCACGGAAGTTGTATCCATGTTTCTTGTGATAAGGAGCTTGTCGTTGCCTGCCGGAAGGGTGGTTTTGAATCCGTCTTCCATCTGAAGGGTAGCGGGCTTTACGACCAGAAGGTTAGAGGCAAGAAGAGATGTCAGCTCCTTGGTTTTAAGATTTAGTTCCTCAAGCGTGTCAGAGGAAATTGTTACATAAAGGCCGAATTGAAAAAACCGCTCTAGGCCGCGTGCCAATTCTTCGCGCAAAGCGACCGCATCCTCAAGAGACGCTTGGACTTTGGGATCGGGAACAATTCCGTTTTGCGCATCCGACTGGAGAGTCGCCTCCATCTCGGCGATTTTGCGCCTGAGGTTTGATAAAACATCTTTACTTTCAACGGGATACAAAAACATTGAAATATTCATTGTTTCTTTGTGGTCTATTAAAATAGACAGCCAGTTCGGAGATACCTGTCTTGGATAGTCAACCACGAAAAATGTTCGGTAAAACTTGTCTCCGACGCGGATATGCCGGAAGTCCACCTCAACAGACGATGGCGCGATTATGTCAACTATAGAAACAGACCCTTTTCTAAGCTCTTCGATATGTTTTTCAGCAGGGGGTTTTGGGGCGTTTTTCTTAGAATTTTTGGGAAGGCTGACGCTTTGAACAGGCTGTATTTGCTGGGAATTTATCTGAGCAGCATACTGCTGAGCGTTTTGAGCTGTTGCCTGCTGTTGTGTTTTTGCTTTTTTCTTGCCAAGTCCAAACATATAGTAATATTAAATATTAAATATAAAATATAAAATATTTGGTTCTATTTTATTTTTCATTTGTATTTTTTATCTTTTTCCGCCAGCTGGCG
>Ga0210057_1004678_pt1 | contig 18015 bp, 15 predicted proteins | sample CryGeyCG2114_010_2_FD_183968 | JGI IMG/M metagenome (GOLD analysis project Ga0210057, IMG submission 183968) | Groundwater microbial communities from aquifer - Crystal Geyser CG10_big_fil_rev_8/21/14_0.10 (SPAdes) (version 2) | ecosystem: Environmental > Aquatic > Deep subsurface > Groundwater ...
GATATTTTTAATAAGTTAGCTTAATTTTTTTGGTTTTAGCCAGCTATCGGTAAAAATTTTAAAGTGTTTTGATTTAACGATCATGTTTAGCTTAACATCATGAATATAATGAGAACAATTTATCAATTTTTTAAAAAGTTTTATAAAACGCTTTTACCCACCCGATTATACCTGTTAATTGAAGGACGTAAAGTAGGAGTGAAATACATAATTGCCGGCGGAACAGCTGCAGTGGTAAATTTAGTCGCTTTATATTTTTTTACCGACATTTTAAAAATATGGTATGTGACATCGTCGGTTTTTGCTTTCGTGATTTCTTTAATAACCAGCTTTGGTCTGCATAAATTTTGGACTTTTCGGGAAAATTCCGTTAATCGCCTGAAGCGCCAATTTATTTTTTATTTATTTATATCTTTATGCAACCTAATTTTAAATGCTATTCTCATTTATGTTATGGTGGATATTTTTGGTCTTTGGTATATGCTGGCGCAGTTTATCATTATGGCCTTGATAGCTTTGGCGAGTTTTTTAATAAATAAAAAAATAACTTTTATAAAACAAAACGAAGGCGCTAAAAAAAATATTTTACTGGCCACAGGCATCTATCCACCTGATATCGGCGGTCCGGCGACTTATGTAAAAATTTTACAAGAAGAATTGCCTAAAATCGGATACAATGATGCGTTGATGAAAAAAATTTTAGACAAAGAATTCATTAAAAATGGCTATCAAATTAAAATTGTCACTTACGGTGAAGGAAAAAGTACGGGAGATATTTTTTATGTTAGTCGTAAACAAAATAAGTTATTGAGATATTTTAAATATTTCTGGAAAATTTTTACATGGTTAACATGGGCTGATATAGTTTATGCTCAAGGACCTGTGAGTGAGGGTTGGCCCACTTATTGGGCGTGTAAATTGCGGGGGCGCGACTATTTTTTAAAAATTGTAGGCGACTATGCTTGGGAACAAGGCGTGCAACGCTTTGGTGTAAAAGAAGTTTTAGATGATTTTTTTGCCAGTAAATACGGCGGTTATGTGCAAAAAATGTATAATATAGAAAAAAAAGTTGCTAATGGTGCCAAAAAAATCATAGTCCCCAGCTATTATTTGCAAAATATCGTTGCTCGCTGGGGAGTTGATAAGCAAAAAATTAACGTTGTTTACAATACCGTTCACTTTAAGCCCGCGCTTGTTATGAACAAGCCGTTAGCGGAAAGGTGGTTAGTTTCGGTGGGCAGATTAACACCGTGGAAAGGCATGGATATGTTGATTAAAATTATGCCAGATTTATTAAAAAATTATCCGAATTTAAAGTTAAAAATAATCGGCGACGGACCACAGCGCAATCATTTAGAAAATTTAATAGTAGATCTGCAACTCAAAGATAGCGTGCAGCTGTTGGGCCAAAAATCTCATGATGACGTGTTAGGTTATGTAAAAACAGCTGATTTATTTATACTAAACAGCAGTTACGAAGGCTTGTCTCATGTAATATTGGAAGCTTTTACCTGCCAAACTCCGGTTATTGCCACTCGCGTAGGCGGAAACCACGAATTAATAGACCACGGTGTTAATGGGTGGTTAGTTAAATTTAACGATAGAAACGATCTAAAAGAAGCAATCGCGTATTTATTAGATAACGACCAGTTGCAAAAAAAATTTATTGATAATGCACGGTGCCGAACTACAGAATTTTTACAAGAAAAAATGATTGGTCAAACAATTAAAATTTTAACATCATGAAAATTTTGAATATCAGTCTTGATAAAAGCGTTGTTGACAAAAATTCCGCGGTTGCCCGCAGAGTTGTAGCGTATGGTAATTTGGTCGATCAATACACGGTTTTGGTATTGGCCGATGTTAGTACACAAATTTATTTAAGCGATAAAACCAAAGTTATCGCCGTCAAAAAAAGTTTTTGCAAACTTTGGAATTGGTTTAAGCTGAAAGCGGTGGCGCGTATGATTCTACAAGAAAAATTTGATTTAATAACTGTACAAGATGTATATTTTGTTGGATTAATTGCATTATTAATGTCTAAAAAATTTCATATTGGTCTTGAGGTGCAAGTACATGGTTTTGAAAAATTTTCCGGTTTAAGAAAAATTCTGTCTCAATATATTTTGGTACGCACGCCGGCTATTCGCGTAGTCAGCAATCGTTTACGCGATTTATTAATAAACCGATTTAAAGTTCCGGAGGCAAAAATTACCGTTGCTCCTATTTATGTCGCACCTTTAGTCAGTAAGTCTACTCGTTTTCATCATAAACATGATAAATTTATTTTATTGACCGTAGGCAGGTTGGTTTCGGTAAAAAATATCAACATGCAGATTGCGGCCATGCAAAAACTTTCTGAAGCTAAACTCCGCCAGCCGATAGAATTATGGATTGTCGGCGATGGACCGGAAAAAGCTAATTTAAAGACAGCCGCCCGACTTTTAAAGGTTGATGGTAGCATCAGATTTTTTAGTTGGCAAAAGAATTTGGAAAAATTTTACACCCAAGCAGATATTTTTTTATTAACCTCAGACTCGGAAGGGTGGGCCATGGCCGCAGTTGAAGCGGCCAGTTTCGGGTTGCCCATAATTATGACAAACGTTGGTTTGGCTGAGGAAGTAATCAAAGACGGCGATAGTGGCATAGTGATTGCGCCGGGTGACACGCAAGCCTTGACGCAAAACATCATAAAATTAATCAATGATGAATCATTAAGAAAAAAATTAAGCATAAATGCCGTCAACGCAGTTAAACAATTGCCAACTCAGGAAGAAATTTGGCGATTATACAGACAGTCATGGCACAAAGCATCTGCCCATCATTAATTTTATAATAAAAAACATAAATTATTTATTAATTATTTTATGAGCACTTGGGATAGATTCGCGCGCGAAAAATTAACCAAAATTTTTAACGAAAAAAAATTAATTATTGATATTGGTGGGGGATTGCGTGTGGATGATAAAAAAAATAATCGTTTCAGTAAGGATAATATTTGGTTAAAAGATTATACGAGTAAAGTTGATTATAAGGTTTTGGATAAAGTCGCAGATTATCACCCAGATATTATTGCTGATATTCATAAATTACCCATGGCGGATAATAGTGTTGATGCCATCATTTGTATAGCAGTGTTAGAACATGTTGAAGAGCCGCAAAAAGCCATGGCCGAGATATATAGAGTTTTGAAACCGGGCGGATATTGTTTTATTTACGTGCCGTTTCTATTTTATTATCATCCCATGAAAGGCTATTATAAAGATTTTTATCGTTTTACCTATGACGGCGTTGAGTATTTAACGCGTCATTTTAAAAATGTGGAAATACAAAACGTGCGTGGCGCGTTAGCGACGGTCTTTAATCTTTTGCCTTTTTTTTCTAAAAAAACCGGCGTTTTAGAATGGTTGGATAAAATACTAAAAAAACAAGCAAGTAAACAAACCAGTGGTTATAATATATTTTGCGTTAAATAATATGAAGTTATTAATTATTACTCAAAAAGTAGATAAAAATGATCCTGTTTTGGGATTTTTTCATCAGTGGTTACTTGAATTTGCTAAATATTGTGAACAATTAACAATTATTTGTTTGCAAAAAGGAGAATATAACTTACCCGGTAATGTCAAAGTTTTAACTTTAGGTAAAGAGTATAAGAGAACTCGTTTTCAATATATCAAAAATTTTTATAAATACACTTGGCAAGAGCGTAAAAATTATGATGCTGTTTTTGTACACATGAATCCAGAGTATGTTGTTTTAGGAGGCTTGTGTTGGAAATGGTGGCATAAAAAAATAGTTTTATGGTATACTCATAAATCAGTAAATCTAAAACTTAGATTAGCCACAAAGATAGTTGATGAAATATTGACTGCCTCTCAACAAAGTTTTCGTCTGCCTTCCAAAAAATTGCGTGTTATGGGACATGGTATAGACTTAGAACAATTCGTTCCTTCCTCAACACCCACAGCTTTGCCTATAATTTTACAGATGGGTAGGATATCAGAAACCAAAGGTCAGTTAAAAGTTGTCAAGATTTTTAGAGAAGTACTGGCCAAAAAACCAAAAGCACAGCTTTTTTTAGTTGGTACCGTTGCTCGTGAGCAGGACAAACAATATGAGAAAGATATTTACACTTATATTAAAAAATACAATCTCTCAGATAGTGTTAAAATGTTTGGCGCAGTTGCTCACACACAGGTGCCGCAGCTTTTACAGCAGTGTCAAATATTAGTGAACGTCAGTCAAACTGGCAGTCTGGATAAAGACGTCTTAGAAGCCATGGCCTGTAATATACATCCGATCGTGACAAACGAGGCTTTCAAAAACTTACTGCCGGCTGAAAATTTTATTACAAGTTTTGAACAGCTGACTGAAAAAATCATTTTTTTTCTTAACCGACCGACGGATATTAAATATAGAAGTATTATAGCAAATGAGCATAATTTAAAGGTTTTAATACCTAATATTATAAAAATATGTGCGGCCTAAATGGTTTTAATTTTAAAAACAAAGATCTTATCTGTAGCATGAATAATGCGTTAAGTCATCGTGGACCGGATGACAGCGGCGTTTTTGTTTCCGATTTTATGTCCTTAGGTCATACACGTTTAAGTATTATGGATCTGTCAAAGGCCGCTACTCAGCCGATGAGTAGTGTTGACGGTAATTTAATTTTAGTTTTTAACGGCGAAATATATAATTTTTTAGAATTAAAAAAAGAATTACAAGCGTATTATCATTTTAAAACCAGCGGTGATAGTGAGGTAATTTTAGCCGCTTATAGTAAATGGGGAAGGGAATGTGTGCAAAAATTCAATGGTATTTTTGCCCTGGCCATTTGGGATAAAAATAAACAAGAGCTTTTTTTGGCGCGGGATCATTTGGGTGTAAAGCCTTTATATTACTATCACGACGGAGATAAATTTATTTTTGCCTCGGAAATAAAAGCAATTTTTAAGCACGATATTAATAAAGTTTTAGACAAGAAAGCCTTGAATATTTATTTTCGCTTGCTTTACGTGCCCGAGCCGTTAACTCCTTGGCAAAACATTTTCAAACTCCCCCCCGCTCATTATTTAGTTTTAAAAAATAATCAAATAGCCACCACAAAATATTGGTGCTTACAACATTTTGACAATTTGCGCAGTCAAACAGAGGCTATTTCGGCTGTGCGCGAGCAATTTATAAAATCAGTACGGGCACAACTGATGTCTGATCGTCCGCTGGGGCTGTATTTAAGCGGGGGTATTGATTCTACCGCTTTGTTGGGGGTTATGTCAATATTAGGTCAAAAGCCCGTACAAACTTTTAGCATCGGTTTTGATGTATCCGAACAAACAGACAAATATAATGCTGATTTTATTTTGGCAAACAAAACAGCTAAGCATTTTAAAAGTGATCATCACGAAGTTGTTTTGCGTGCCATAGATGTAAAAGAAACCATGAATAAAATAGTTTGGCATATGGACGATTTAGCATCTAATCATACACAGACGCCCATGTTTATGTTATCAAGTTTTGCCAAAAAAGAAGTTGATGTTGTTTTGTCAGGTGATGGTGGAGATGAATTATTCGCAGGGTATGATCGTTATTATCTAAACTATATTTTGGATAAATTTCAGCGTCTCCCAGAATCATTACGTAAAAATTTTTTAGTGAAAGATTTTTTCACTTTTTTTCATAAAAATGAATTTTACCAAAAAATAAATACGCCGTTGGGCTGTGCGCGCTGGCTGGCTTTTATGTCGCAAAAAGAATCTATGGTAAAAAATTTTTTACAACCCGATTTTAATCAGCCTAATACTACTTTTGATTTTTTACAACAAAAATTTTTTAACAAACAATTTGATTATAAATATATGAGTTCCACTAAAGCATTACAGTATTTGGATATTCAGACCTGGCTCTTGGACGATGCCCTGAACCGAGCCGATCGCATGAGCATGGCCAACGGGCTTGAACAGAGAGTGCCTTTTTTGGATAAGGACTTAGTAGCCTTAGCCATGGCTATTCCCTCGGAATTTAATATTAAAAATAAATATCAAGGAAAGGAAGTATTTAAAAAAGCTATGCGTGATTACGTACCGGATTATATTTATAACGAGCCTAAGCGTGGTTTTTTTTCACCCATGGCTAAATGGCTTAGGGCTGATTTAAAAAATTGGGCTTATGAAATTTTATCACCGGACTATAATGATAATGTAGAATATTTTTTGAATTTTCAGGAAATAAAAACGATCTTGGATAAACATATGAACGGTGAACATTATGCGTTGAATACTATCTGGTCCTTAATTACCTTTCAAATATGGTATAAATTATTTAGTAAATAATAATTTATTATTGCCTTGTATGTTTAAAAAAAATAACAAAATATTAATAATAACCCCTCGCTTTCCTATTCCCACAAACGGTGCTTGCGAGCAGGATCGTTTAGAAGGTATTTTAAAATTTAAAAATTTAGGCTATGAAATTGAAGTTTTGACCAAAATTTTTCAATGGCAAAAAAGGGCGGAGATAGAGCAATTTAGCCAAGATAATGATATAGCAATCCACTCTTTACCTTATCACAGTGAAATAAAAAAATCTTTTCTCCAAAAAATATTATTTTATACTCGCCGTTTGATTAACCCTATGTACTGGGATGGCGCCGCCTATGAATATTCTCATGACGATATAAAATTAGCTTTAAAAAAGATTTTAACCGATTTTCAACCGGATCTCGTGTGGTTTGATTATACCTACCTATGGCCATTATATAACATTGTTAAAAAATATAACTTGCCGATCGTCACTCGTTCCATTAATTTTGAGCCTAGACATTTTTTAGATGAAGATGGTGATACTCTCTGGAATCGAATTAAATCATTACCTAAATATGTTAGTGAGTATATTACAATCAAGGCAAGTGATTTGATTTTTTCTATAACACCCAAGGAAGAAAAAATTTATAAAAAATTAGGTGCGCGTAAAGTTGTAAATTTACCCTTGCGTCGTTTGCCCGCGTTATTAGTGAATGAACGAGTAATTAAAGATAATAATATTTTACACCTATTTTTTATGGGGGCTTCTTATAATGTGCCACATAGCCGTCATGCGGCCGATTTTATAATCAGAGAAATTGCGCCAATTATTAACATCAAGCTACCTGGTAAATTTATTTTTCATATTGTAGGTAAGAAATTGCCTGAAGACCTTTCTAAACGGTGCAAGGAAAATATTATAGAAGAAGGTTTTATTGAAAATTTGGAGGAATTTTTAAATAATATGGATATAGCTTTGATTCCGTCTTTGTTTGGTTCTGGTATGCAACAAAAAATTTTTGAACCTTTGGCACGTGGTATACCAACAATCACGTCGCCTCGTGGTTTAAGTGATTATCCTTTTAAGCACAGAGAGCATTTATTATTGGCCAGCACTAAAGATCAATATGTCGAACAAATTATTAGTTTAAATGATGTCCAATTAAGGCGGTTATTATCTAAAAATGCTTTAACATTATGTCATGATATTTTTTCACAACAAGTATTTAATCAAAAGATTATTCACGAATTATATTTAATATGATAAGAAATTTATTTTTAAAATTAAGTCGTTGGTATTTATGTAATTTTAATAATTCCTCAAAAATTAGAAATTTTATAATTTGGCCTTTAGCCACTAGAGTTTTGGGATTAAATTATAAAACGATAGTGACATTAAAGAACGGTCTAAAAATTAAAACTGATTTAGGCGACATGCTTGGTCGTTTAGTTGTTTTTTATGGAGCTGATCTTGATTATTTTTGGGAGCCACAAACGACAAAATTAATGGAAAAATTAATAGTAGACGCTATTTGCGCTATAGATGCGGGATCGCACATAGGTTACTTGGCTGTAAAGGCCAGACAAGCGATGAAAAAAGATGATAGTGTTCTGCACTCTTTTGAGCCAGTTACTTATTTGTATGATATTGCCAAAGAAAATTTTGCTCTAAATAATAATTTAGGCAGGGGATATATTAATCACGCAGCTTTAAGCGATTTTAATGGCGTGGGAAATGTTTGCGTAAATAATTTATGCTCCACGATTATTGAGTCAAGTGAGTCCAAGCATATGACTGAAAAAGTACAAATATTAACCATTGATAATTATTTGCGTAAGCAAAAAATATCAAAAATTGATTTTTTATTATTAGATGTTGAGGGTAATGAGCCTAAGGTTTTTGCTGGCATGAAAGAAACTTTGCGATTAAATCAACCACGTGACATTATTTTTGAATATAGCGCTAAAATAAAAGGAGGAAGTCATTCATGGCGTGATTATCTTGTTATTTTAGAACCTTTTGGCTATGACTTTTATTTTATAAATGATAATTATAACTTAAAAAATATAAGACGTGATATAGGCGCTGTTGAGTTAACAAATATATCGACCAATCTCAGTTTGTTGACCAATAGCAGTTATTGTAATATTTTAGCAACTAAACGTACAATTAATGAATTAAGAAAACTGAACATAATTATTAATTAATCTCATGATATATTAAGAATGAATTTTATGACTAATAGCGAAGCTTTGACCAAGGCATATAAATTATTATCTCCCTTTTCAGATAAACAGTATTGGGAATTTGATAGCAATTTACTGCACTTAAATTTAATTACAAAATATATAAAGCCAGGCACCTCTGTATTTGATGCTGGTTGCGGGATTGGTATTTTAGCTTTAGCACTTTCTTTGCTTGGCTACCAAGTTGCCGGAGGTGACAAATTTATCTTTCAAAATAATAATCAATTTACCGTCCATGAACTTAAAAAATTACAGGCAGTTTGGTATATGCATAATTTAAATATTATTGAATTTGATTTTTTAATTAATAATCTTGATAAAAAGTACGATATGGTTGTAAGTGTGGCTACTATAGAGCACCAGATAAATGTCAAAATTTTTTTACGTCAGTTATTTAACATGGTCAAATCAAACGGTTTTTTGTATATAGCCACCCCCAACGTTACTCACTTATTAAATCGTTTACGTTTTTTATTTGGTCGGACTCCATTATTTCACAGTTTAAAACAATTTTATGATCAAGGAGAGCATTTTACTGGTCATTGGCGCGAATATAATTTATGTGAGTTAGAAAAAATGTGTGAATGGGGAGATTATAAAGTTGTTTTAGCAAAGAACAAACAAGGTTTGCGACCACATTTTAAGTTAAGATTTTTGCATATCCAATTGTGCAGGTTATTTTCTTATATTTTCCCCATGTTTGGAGATACTAGTTTAATTGTAGTGAAAAAAAATTAAACATTTATATATTATTATATAGGAGGAGGGGGTCCAACCCCGCCCATGGGCGGGGTTGGACCCCCTCCGAAGAAACTAATTTATATTTTTAAATGAAATTATTATACATAACCAATAGCCGTTTGCCCTCAGAGAAAGCGCATGGCTATCAAATCGCCAATACTTGTAGTGCTTTAGTTGAACAAAATATTGAGGTGACCTTGCTCATTCCACGTCGTTTTAACGCGATTAAAAATGATTTTTTTGATTATTATAAATTAAGACAAAAATTTATAATAAAAAAAGTTTTTTGTCTTGATTTTTTAAAACTACCTTTTTTGAAAAAATTTTCTTTTTTAATAGAGTCTTTTACATTTGCTTTGAGCGCAAAAAAATACATAAAAGATCACGCGCAAGGTTTTGACGTCATATATACGCGTGATTTTATAATCGTAAAATTTTTAAAAAATTTAGGCAAGCCTGTGTATTACGAAATACATACTATGCCTAATAAAATTTTAAATTCACATAGAGACGTTTGGAAAAAATGTCAAGGACTAGTAGTTATTAGTAATGGCTTGCGCGATGAATTAGTTAAACAGGGGATTGATAGAAATAAAATTTTAGTTGCGCGTGATGCAGTTGATATAAAAAAATTTGATATTAATCTTTCCAAAAGTGAAGCGCGCGAAAAATTACATTTACCGCCAGATAAAAAAATAATTGTTTACACTGGTCATCTATACGCATGGAAGGGTGCTAACACTTTGGTACAAGCCTTAGAACTTTTGTCTGACGATAAGCAGATGTATTTAGTTGGTGGTACAAATGAAGATGTAAAAATTTTTAAAAATAAATATAAATATAAAAATTTGCATATTATAGGTAATCGCCCACAATCAGAGATCCCTCTGTGGTTAAAGGCGGGTGATTTGTTAGTTTTGCCAAATTCAGCCCAAGAGCGGATATCATCACATTATACATCTCCTATGAAGTTATTTGAGTATATGGCTTCTGGTACGCCAATATTGGCTTCTGATTTGCCGTCAATTAGAGAAGTAGTGAGTGAAAAAGAAGTGAATTTTTTTATGCCTGATAATGTTAAGAATTTATCAGAAACAATTAGTAAGTGTTTAATAAATAGCAGTTTAGATGAAAAAAAGCAATTAAATTTAGAACAATATTCTTGGGAGAGTAGAGTAAAAAGTATTATAAAATTTATATCTTCATAATTGATTTTTTTAGTATTTTATGGTAATTTTACTATAAATTATCTATATATAATAACATATGTTTTTATCAATAATTTTGCCAATATATAACGAAGAAGAAAGTCTGAACAAGCTTTTTTCTGAACTTAACACAGTATTATCCACTTTTAGCTTTGATTATGAAATCATCGCGGTAAATGACGGTTCGGGTGATAACAGCATAAAAGTTTTACAAGAGTGGGCGCAAAAAAATAATAAAATTAAGGTGATAAATTTTAGTCGCAATTTCGGTCAAACTGCCGCTTTGTCCGCTGGCATTGATTATGCGCGTGGTGACATTATCATTCCTATGGATGCTGATTTACAAAACGATCCGACGGATATCGAAAAGTTTTTAAATAAAATAAAAGAGGGAAGTGATATAGTTTCCGGTTGGCGCAAAAATAGACAGGATAAATTAATTTCACGAAAAATTCCTTCTTGGATTGCTAATTTTATTATTTCAAAAGTTACCAAAGTTAATTTACATGACTATGGGTGTACTATGAAGGCATACAAAAAAGAGGTGATAAAACCTGTTAAGCTATATGGAGAAATGCATCGGTTTATTCCTGCTTTTGCCGTTTGGCATGGCGCCAAAATTACTGAAATTGAAGTCAATCACAGACAGCGTAGTTTTGGAAAAACAAAGTATGGTATATCACGTACCTTTAAAGTGATACTAGATTTGTTAGTCGTTAAATTTTTAACGGTTTACGCGACAAAGCCTATGCATTTTTTTGGTAAAATCGGTTTTTACGCTTTTTTGTTTGCCACATTATCAGGTTTAATTGCTATATATTTAAAAATTTTTTTAAGCATATCTTTTATAGTAACACCATTGCCATTATTAACTGCGTTATTGGTAATCATCGGCATGCAATTTATTTTAATGGGCATCTTGGCTGAGATTTTAATTAGAATTTATTACGAATCGCAAAACAAAACAACTTATACGATTAAAGAAAATATTAATTTTAATGATTAAATATGTGCGGTATTACTGGATATTTTGGTAATGGCAATCAAGAAATATTAAAAAAAATGACACAAACACTTCATCACCGCGGTCCGGATGATGAAGGTTTTTATATAGATGAAAATGTTGGATTTGGACACAAGAGGCTTTCAATAATTGACTTGTCAAATGCTGGTAGACAGCCTGTAAGTAATGAGGACAATAGTATTTTTATAATTTTTAATGGTGAGATATACAATTTTTTAGCTTTAAAAAAAGAATTAAAACAAAGTCATACTTTTAAAAGTCATACTGACACTGAAGTTATTTTGCATTTGTATGAAGAAATTGGCGTAGAAATTTTTAATAAATTAAGTGGCATGTTTGCAATCGCCATTTATGACAAAAGAAAAAATGAATTAATTTTAGCGCGTGATAGAATGGGTAAAAAACCCTTATATTGGGGAATTTTTGATAATACTTTGATATTTGGCTCAGAACTAAAAGCCTTAACGCAACACCCTAGTTTTAAAAAAGAGCTTGATTTACAATCTTTAAATAAATATTTAAGTTATGAGTATGTGCCGACACCGCATTCAATTTTTAAAAATACTTATAAGTTATGGCCAGGACATTATTTGCGATATTTAAACGGTCAAGCCACAAAACATAAATTTTGGGATATTAGTTTTCAATCATCATTTAAAAATCATCAATTACGAATTGAGGATGCAGTTCATAAATTAGATGAAAAAATAAATAACGCAGTCAAGTCAAGGTTAGTTAGTGATGTGCCGTTAGGAATATTTTTAAGTGGGGGAGTTGACAGTAGCACTATCGCTTATTATGCGCAAAAAAATAGCGCGCAAAAAATAAAAACTTTTTCCATTGGTTTTAAAGAAGATACTTTTGACGAATCAAGATACGCGCGTTTAGTAGCTAGTCATCTAAAAACTGATCATTATGAAAAAATTTTAACCGCTAATGATTCTTTGAATTTAATTCCGCGCATAAGCGAGCTGGCTGATGAGCCGTTAGCAGATGCATCTATTATTCCAACTTTTTTATTATCGAAATTTACCAAAGAACATGTTACCGTTACTTTGGGTGGAGATGGTGGTGATGAATTGTTTTGCGGGTACGATACTTTTATTGCTGAACAATGGGCAGAACTTTATAAAAAAATTCCATTAATAATTAGAAAAAAAATACTTGAAAAAATAATATTAAATTTGCCAACCTCTTTTAAAAATATTAGTTTTGATTTTAAAGCCAAAAAATTTATAAATGGTTTTTATGAGGATAGAAAATATCGTCACCAACACTGGCTTGGCGCTTTTGATAGTTTGCAAAAGCAAAATTTGTTTAGCAGTGATACAAAAAAAGAATTGGCTGATAGCAATGAGTATGATGATATTGACGTCTATCTTGATTCTTTAAAAAATACGAGTGATATTAACAAAATTATTTATTTATATTTACGCATGTACATGATGGATGATATACTGGTAAAGGTGGATAGAGCCAGCATGTTTAATTCTCTTGAAGTACGCGCGCCGTTTTTGGACTGTAATGTTGTTGATTTTGCAAACAGTTTGCCGGCTGATTTTAAAATTAAAGGTTTTGAGACAAAATATATTTTGAAAAAATTAATGAAGAATAAATTGCCTAAAGAAATTGTTTGGCGAAAGAAAAAAGGCTTTGGTACTCCTATGGCTCATTGGCTTACAAATCAATTAAAGCCTTTAGCGCTTGATTTGTTAAACGAACAAAAAATAAAAAATGAAGGTATTTTTGATCATATTTATATAAATAAATTATTAAATGATCATTTTGCAAAAAAAACGGATAATCGAAAGTTGATTTGGTCATTAATGGTTTTTGAAATGTGGCAAGATAAATGGTTATAAATGTATGGAAGAAAAAAATTATAACATTATGCATGAAATTGAGCTTAGCCACTGGTGGTATAAAGTGCGTAGGCTTTTAGTAAAACAACTTTTACAAAAGTATGCTTTTAATGCCGAAAAAATTTTGGACATTGGTTGTGGTACGGGAGCTTTAATAAAAGAGTTACAACAGGAAGGTAAAGAAGTTTTTGGTGTTGACATGTCAAAAACAGCTTTGAATTTCTGTAGCGCGCAAGGTGTCAAAAATTTATTTCAAGCGCAAGTTACGCAGTTGCCCTTTGTGGAAAAAAGTTTTGATACAATTTTAATGCTTGATGTTTTGGAACATGTCGAAGATGAAAATAAAGCTATGACTGAAATTAAAAGAGTGTTAAGATCTAATGGTGTTATTATTATTTTTGTGCCTTGTTTTAAATTTTTATGGAGTAACCAAGATGATATTAGTAAACATTATCGTCGCTACACCATACCAAAACTAAATATACTTGTTAAAAAAAATTTTAGTATAGTCAAGCAATCTTATTTTAATTTTTTTCTTTTTCCCCTAATTCTTTTAGCAAGATTTATTATGAATTTATTTAAAATAAAATCAATACCTGAAGGTAAAATTAATAATATTTTTATTAATAATATTTTTAGTTTTATTTTTAGACAAGAACTTTGGTTTCTAAATTTTTTATCATTTCCATTCGGTGTTTCCGCTTTTTTAGTTTTAAAAAATAAAGATTAATTATGGATATTAGAGAAGTTCTAAAAAAACATCCAAAAATTTATTATTTTGTTGCTGATGTATTTGGTCCAATGATGTGGACAGGGTATAGCCCAAAAAAGTTTTTGAATAAATTTTGCAGTGGCAAGGATAATATTTTAAACTTGGGATCAGGGCCTCGTATTTTGGGTCAAGGTGTAATAAATATTGATCTAAGCAAATATAAAAATGTTGATTTGATCTCTGATATTACACATATTCCTATGGCTGACAATAGTGCCAACGGTATTATTTGTGATACTGTAATTGAGCATGTTAAAGAGCCAGACAAGGTCATTAAAGAAATGTATCGTCTCTTGAAACCAGGGACATATGCTTATATTACCGCGCCTTTTTTATATCCATTTCATGCATCGCCGGATGATTTTATCAGATGGACAAAAAAAGGCTTTGTAAAGGAATTGTCTGATTTTAAAATTATTAAAATAGGAATACGCGCCGGTGCTTTCTCAACGTTAAATGTTTATTTATGTTATTTTTTTGCATTAGTTTTTTCTTTTAATTCAAAAAAAATATTTTGGTTATTAGTAAATTTTAGTATATTTATATTTTTTCCAATCAAACTTTTCGATTTAATATTTTCTCGTTTATCTATGTCTGAAAACATGGCCTCAATAATGTATTACATAGTACAAAAAAAATAATATGAAAAATGATAGATTTGGCTTTGAATGGAAAAAGTATAATTCCATCAAGCCTGAATATGAGCAACAGTATAAAGACCAGTTTTTAAATTGGACACATCCTTTGACTGCTGATTTTTATAAAGATAAAACAATTTTAGATGCCGGCTGTGGTATGGGACGTAATAGTTTTTGGTGTTTAAAATGGGGCGCAAAAGAATTGTTCGCTTGTGATCATGATGAGCGTTCAGTTGAGGCCACGCGAGAAACACTTAAAGAATTTAATAACGTGCGTATTTTGGAGGCTGATTTGGAAAATTTGCCATGGCAGGAAAAATTTGATTTTGTTTTTTCCATCGGAGTTATTCATCATACTCGCAATGATAAAAAATCAGTAGGTGAACTTTATAAAGCTCTAAAGCTTAATGGTGAAATTTTGCTTTGGGTTTATAGTAATGTTGACTTTGAAAACATTTTAAAGATTTTAAATCCGATTAGGAAAAATTTTACAAGCAAATTGCCATTACCTTTATTGCATTTTATAACATATTTTGTAACTGTGCCTTTTTACGTTTATTTAAAATTATTTAAACAAAAAAGAGATTATTTTAAGCAATTAAAAACTTTTTCTTTTTCTCATATTCATAGTATTTTATTTGACCAATTATTACCGCCAATCGCACGATATTATACGAAAAAAGAAGCGTATGATCTATTGGCCGCTAACAATTTTCACAATATTAAAATATACCAACCGCCTAATCATAACGGCTGGATTATCAGAGGAATTAAATAATTTTATGTTTAAGATTTTAGATAAAGTATTAACAATGATGAGTCATCACAAACAGGCCTTAATTTTTGCCGTCATAGCGGGTTTTATTTTTTTCGCCCCATATTGGTTATTTATTCTGTCACAAGGTCATAACTATCAAGACATTCCTTTTATGCAAATAGATGATGAAGATATTTATTTGGCGCGTATGCAAGATATTGTTGACGGACATTATTGGCTGGGGTCGCCGGTTTTTTATGATTATAAAAATGAGCCACCTATGGTGCCACCGGTTGGGGAATATGTTTATGTTTTGCCGGCATTATTATTTCATATTCCCTTAACTTTCGTTTTAATCGTTAGTAAATTTGTTTTTCCTTTCATCTTATTTTTATTAATATACGTTTTTATTTATCAAATAGTTGATTTTGATGTTGTAAATAAAAAATTAACTGCCGTAGCTGGATCATTATTAGTTGTATTGGGATATGATTTGATTGATTACCACTTTTTATTTAATGTATTAACCGGCAAATTAAACTCAGCCGGGTGGTTATTGTGGGCGCGGCCGGTCAATCCAATTTTGGGTGCTATTTTTTTGTTTGCTTTTCTATTATTTTTAATTAATGCTTTACAGAAAAATACCAAGCGCGATATTTTTGGCGCCGGATTGTGCTTGTCTCTCATGATCTGCAGTTATTTTTTTAGTTGGGGAATGGCCTTTTCAATATTATTTATTTTAGGGATTATTTTTTTAATAAAAAAGGAATATCAAAATATAAAAAAATTATTTTATATTGTCATTTCTGCTTTGATTTTTAGCGCGCCCTATTGGTACATGGTTTTTTTAGCCACTAAAAGCCCGTGGTATAAAGACGCGCAAAAAATGTCGGGTTTGTTGCACACTCATCAAATCGTTATTAATAAAGTTTTGTTATTATCATTGATTTTGTACAGTTTATTTTTTCTTTATCAAAAATATGCCGACAAGCGTTTTTTTAATGAACAGTGGTTTATTCTTTGTTCAGCTTTTTTAATTGGCGGTTTGTGGGCGTTTAACCAGCAAATTTTTACCGGCATTGCCATTTGGCCATTTCATTTCACCCAATACTCTATACCGCTGGCTTTACTGTCATTACTTTTGCTTTTTTATTATATTTTCCGCCAGCATATTTTTATCTGGCAAGACAGCTTGGTTTTACTAATTATTGTTTGTATTTTTTATGGAATTTTTGCCCAAAGCAAAGTTTATATTAATTATTATGATAAATACTCATCATATCAAAGTTATAGTAGCATGTTTAACTATCTAAATAATAATACGGCTAAAGACAGTGTAATTTTAGTTAAAGAGCGCGGAGAAGACTTAACACGATTAATTCCGGCCTTAACGCATAATAACGTTTATGTTTCTTCATATCGCTTCACTCTAATTCCTGAGGCAAAACAACGCTTCCGCCATAATTATATGGTTTTATTAAGGTTAAAAAATATAGCCCCAGAGGTCTTGGCCGATTATTTAGCTCAAAACAGGGAAGAGGCGCTCACTTATCTGTCGGATAATTGGTATTTAATGCTACATAATGATTATTTTGGCAAGGCTGACGAAAGTTATTTCAATCAAGTATTGAATAGTTTAAATAATGATTATAAGTATTTTTATAATAAAGATTTTAAACAAGAATTAAAAAAATACCGTCTAGATTATATTTTGTCTGACGGTGAATTAGCCAATGATTTAGTTAAAGAGTTGCCTGGCTTGCAGTTGAAATTTTATGATAACAATTTTTATTTATATGAATTAAATTAAATTATCGTAAAAATCGAGCCATTGTTTTTGTCTGTCAATTGATTTATAAATTTCCAAAGTTTGCGAGCCGTTTACAATTAAACGGTTTTTTAGTTCAGTATTTTTTGCAAGTTCTATTATTTTTTTCGCTAAATCTTCAGCGTTTTCTTTTTCAAAAAGGAGGCCGTTTTTTTTATGCTCCACATTTTCATTTATAGCGATAACATCGGTTGCTATTAATGGTTTTTTCATTTCCCAGCTTTCAGTCACAACTAGTCCAAAACCTTCATAGCGCGATGGTACAACTACCACCTCGCTTTGGGCGAATATTTTTTGTAAAACTTGGCTGTTGAATATTCTGCCAAAAAAAATCAAGCGATCGCGCACACCAAGTTCATCAACCAAATCGGCGAAAAATTTTGGTTCATTATTGCCAGTAGAAGTAACTAAAGCAAAATAGGGAATAGTGTTTTTATCTACATATTTTATGGATTTTAAAAATACATCCCAGCCTTTTCTGAGTTTTAGTTGGCCGATAAATAATACATATTTTTTTTCTCTAATTTCGTACAATTTTTCCAAAGCTTTTTTGCTTTGAGAGTCCATGTTTTCGTCGGCGTCTGTTTTTTTAAATTCCCAGCGAACATTGTCTATAATTTGAGGAAGATAATT
>Ga0210057_1004679_pt1 | contig 18015 bp, 17 predicted proteins | sample CryGeyCG2114_010_2_FD_183968 | JGI IMG/M metagenome (GOLD analysis project Ga0210057, IMG submission 183968) | Groundwater microbial communities from aquifer - Crystal Geyser CG10_big_fil_rev_8/21/14_0.10 (SPAdes) (version 2) | ecosystem: Environmental > Aquatic > Deep subsurface > Groundwater ...
TTGCTTTCTTCAACAATAGAAGCTCCGTTAGAACCTTCGGAAGCTCGAAATGATTTTCGAACCTCAAAAAAGCTCTCAGTTAAGCCACGACCAGGAGCTTTTGACTCCTCTTCACGACCTTTGCTCTGTATACTGGAAATAGTCCGAACCCATTTTGGCGGGCGGGCGGGCTCTGAAAAAAAATCCAAAGCCGCTGGGATGACAATTTCAAGTTTTTCTGATGAGTTAAAATAAACTCATTACAGAATTATTTTTCAGGTCGATATTATGAAAAATAATTCTGTTTGGCGGCAAATTCTTTTAGCTCTTTGAAATCATTTGGAAGTCTTGTGTGAAGCTTCTGCAATAGCCCAGTACAAAATTCTATCTGAATCTTCACCTGGCTCTGCAGCTGCAAACTTCTCCCCATAAAGTACTGCTTTATCCTCTGGTAATTCCGTTAGCCTTGTGAATTCTTCATCAGTCAGTAAACCTGCATCGTGAGCAACTTCCAGTTGAGCTTTACTTGGCATACCATCCAAACCCTTAAGACCAAAATATTCCATAATTACTTCGTTGACTTTCCTTGGTCTTTTTTCTGAACTTTCCTTTTCAGCTGTAAATGAATGCCATCCCAGATCTTTCACATATGGATATCTCTCTATACTTTCGGCAATACTTTGGAATGAATGTGAGTTTGGATTCTCCATAGAAAGGACCTCGTCATATCCAACACCATCTCCAATTTCACCGCCTTTTCCTGGGGTAAAATATCTCAATTTTGCCCAATCACTAGGGGAAAGTCCTTTCGAAAAGCGGTAATTAGGAACCCCTTCTCTCGCCCAATCATTCCACTCACCAAATTTATCCCATGCCCTTTTTCTAATTAGTGCCAAAGCTTGTTTATAACCTTCACGCTTATCGTTATCTATTCGCCTAATAACTACAATTTCACCTTTTCTTTCAGCAAGTCTTTCAAGATCATCGATATCGTTAAAGCCTCTAAATTCAGCTCCTAATTGCTCTAAATATTTTTGAATTCGTTGAGCTTCTTCTTGAGCTGGTTCTAATTCATAACGCTGTTGTTCAGGAGATCTAGGCATAGTATTAAAAATAAATTAACAAAAAAATAATGAAAAATTTTCTTTTACCAAAATGTGGTTCGAGCCGATATTTTTACAGGTTCTTTGGCAGTTTTTATCCCAGCGGCTTTGGATTTTTTTTCAGAGCCCGCCCGCCCGCCAAAATGGGTTCGGACTATTTCCAGTATACAGAGCCAATTAGAAAATCGCAAGTGCACAGAGGGGTGGCCGCCGTAGGCGGCCACCCGATCGTAAGGAATTTCGGGCTCAAAAACCAACTGGCGGTTTTGTCTTAAAGCATTAAGGGTAAAAGAAAATTTTTCATCAAAAAACATATGAAATACATACTATACGCTCGCAAGAGTTCTGAAGAGGAAGACCGACAAGTTCTTAGTATTGAAGCTCAACTTTTTGAGTTAAAAGAATTTGCCGCCAAAGAAAAACTTGAAATTGTCGCTTCCTTCCAGGAAGCAAAAACTGCCAAAGAACCTGGGCGAACTTCGTTCGCCGAAATGTTGTCATTTTTAGAACAAGGAAAAGCAGAAGGCATTATCTCGTGGCATCCTGATCGTCTTGCACGAAATTCCATAGACGGAGGCAAAATTATTCACCTCGTAGATCGAGAAGTAATTAAGGCATTGAAATTCCCGACATTTTGGTTTGAGCCAACACCACAAGGATTATTCATGCTCAATATCGCTTTCGGTCAAAGTAAATATTTCGTGGACAATTTATCTCAAAATGTAAAACGAGGTTTACGGCAAAAAATTCGCCGAGGCGAAATGGTGGGAGTAGCCCCAACCGGATATCTCAACGACTTAGCAACTCATAAAATGGCTTTAGACCCGAAACGTGCGCCATTGGTCAAAAAACTTTTCCGTGAGTATGCGACTGGAAAATACAACTTGATACAAATGACAATACTGGCCGAAGAATGGAATTTGCGAAGCCTCAAAGGAAAAGTTTTAGTTCATAGCAATATCCAATCAATCTTACAAAAACCATTTTATTATGGACTGATTCAATTCAACGGCGAATTTTTCGAGGGCACTCACGAGCCGTTAATTTCAAAGAAACTTTTTGAAAAATGTCAGGAGGTAATGAAGGAAAGAGGAAAACCGCGTGGTAAAACCACCAAAGATCGGTTTGCTTTTATTGGGTTAATGAGATGTGGCTTTTGCGGATGCGCTATTACTGCTGAAATTCAGAAGGGCCATCATTACTACCGTTGCACCAAGAAAAAACAAACCTGTAATGAAAAGTATCTTCGAGAAGAAGTATTGTCTGAACAAATTACCTCTTTCCTTCAAAAAGTTTCTTTGTCGAGCCAAGATACGGAAAAAGTTTTAGCTGAATTAGACAAAGATGAGCAAATAGCAAACGAACAGGCTAAATCGGATGTTAAAAATCTCAAAGCGGAATTAGCAGAAGTAGAGGTAAAACTAGATAAACTTTTGGATTTGCACTTAGGTAATGAAATTTCCCAGGATGAATACGCTCTCAAAAAACAAAAAATCCTAACCCAGAAGTTAGAATTACAAGAGAAAATTAAAGATTTTGAACAGAAGGGTCTATCTTGGCTCGAACCGGCTCGCGAGTTCGTTTTATCGTTAAACAAAGCCGAAAAACTGCTTGCCGAGGGAAACAAAAAAGAAATGACAACATTTCTTAAAAATATCGGCTCGAACCACATTTTACAAAACCGCCAGTTGGTTTTTGAGCCCGAAATTCCTTACGATCGGGTGGCCGCCTACGGCGGCCACCCCTCTGTGCACTTGCGATTTTCTAATTGGCTCGAGTGGAGGGACGCATTTCGAACTTTTGATTGGGTAAGTATATACCCTAACCCCCAATATCATCTAGAGAATATTAATAAGCTGTTAGCTTTGAGTAAATAAATTTTATGCAAGGAAAGATTAGAAAACGAAAGAAAGGAGGGGGTCGCAAGTTTGCTGATGGTAGGATCTCCAGAATCCGTTTTATAAGAAGTGCTAGAAAGTGGTTCACCTACAAGTATTCAGTTGAAGATTTTTTGAAACAAACAGGAGTATCAAGGCAATCTTATTATAGGTTTTTATATAAAAATGAATTGTTACATGGAGAGATAAAAGAATCGAGAAAGCGTCTAATTTTAGGTGAAAAGGAAAACAGAAAACAATTGTTTGCGTGGTTAAAAAAGAATCCGGATAAATATATCATTGATTACTATCTAAGGAACATAGAATTTAAACTGCCAGAGATCACAAATCATCCTATTAATGTCTCAAATAACCATATCCACAGAGGGTAAAATTTCCTTTCTTTTAGGGGTATTTTTGATATAATTTACTTATACAATTGAATAGCGGATAAGACCTAACCCTACGATTCTAGTTGTAGATATGGTCTAAAAACCGAACCAACATAAAAAACCCGTCATCAGGGTCGTTGGTTCGGTTACCACTGGAAACGGTGGTAGAGATATCCGTAAGGATCTCCCTGGTGGCGGGCTTTTTGTATGCCCTATACCTTTAACAGATTCATCCCTAAAAAGACAAATGAAAAAAATAATAATTTTGAGTTTAGTTCTTGGAGCTTTTATAGTTCCTACCACTACTCACGGTGCTTTTAAATTGTTTGTTCCTTATGCTTCTGATTCTTATAAGGAGTCAATTATTAAGGAAGCAGAAAAGCAGGAAGAAGCTAAACAAAAAAGAGAAGCAGAGCAAGCAAAGAAAGCTCAGGAGCTTAAAGCTCAAGAGAGAGAAAACAAGAAGGTTAATGTAACCGAAACAGTGGTTATTTCTGAGGTTATAAATCCAACAGTCAAATCAACAACCACTTCTGCCCAGTCCATAGAAGCTGATGACTCCGAAGTTATTGCACAGCTTTGGGAGCAGATAAGAATACTGCAAGCACAAATCATTCTCTTGCTAGCAGGACAACAAATCTAACTTTTTTCTCTAAATATGAGTAAACCAAATAAAATAACAATCGGATTCGGAGTTCTACTCGTCCTGTTTGCCCTGTGGTGGATCTACTCAACTTTTACCTTAGGAGGTGATTTTACGGGATACCTACTATTACTTGCGTTGTTAGTTCTCTATTTCTTTCCAACATATACTGCGTGGAGAAAGAAGAAAACTAACTTGGAAGCAATTATGATCCTCAACCTTTTCTTTGGGTGGACTCTCCTTGGGTGGGTGGTTGCTCTTATTTGGGCTGTGAGACTAGATGATAAGTCATCACCTGAATCAGGTGTAGATAAGCTTCACAAGCTTGCAGAGCTCAAAGAGGCAGGACATTTAACACAAGAGGAATTTAACACAAAGAAAGAACAGCTTCTAAAATCATAAATATGACAAACACAATCTTCTCAATCGGCCATAGTCGCCGAGCGTTTTCAGAGTTCCTACAAAAACTCAAAGAAAGCAAGATAGATACACTAATCGATATACGAACTTACCCACGCTCACGTTTCTGCCCTCAATTCAATCGAAAAGCACTCTCAGAGGAACTAAGTAAGGCAGGTATAACATACATATTCAAAGGTTCTAATCTTGGTGGTCTAGGTGAAAATGTTAACTATGAAGAAACCATAGATGAACTAGTTGGAATGGTGAGGGGTGGAAAGAATATCTGCGTATGCTGTTCGGAGGCAGATTACAAAAAGTGCCATAGATACGAAATGCTCACCCCTTCTTTTGAGGAGAGAGGGTTAAAAGTGAATCATATTCTATAAAAACAATGTCCAGTTTCGCCACCAGAATGCAGAGTATTTTGATTTTGCTCAAATATCATAAATCTAGCTATGTTGAGAGGTATTTATTAGATAAATCGTGACTTATTTCGATACACGACAATGCGGAAACTATGACTGAAAAATCAATAACAAAATATAGTGAATTAGGTTCGCTAGAATTGAAGCAAAAAGCTGAGACATTTTTCGATTACCTCGATGTAAATATCCATACAAGGCGTGAATATAAGTATCGAATTGGTTTATTTTTAGAGTTCATAACAACCAATGGGTTCGATAGAAATTCTTTTCTGAACTTTAAAAGATTCCTTATAGATCGTGAGGATCTGGCTGTTTCTACGAAGAATAAGTATCTTGCTACTGCACGTATTTTTCTGAAAGAATTATATCGACTCGGTATTTTACCAGTAGAAATAACAGTAAATATCAGGTCGTTTAATCAGAGTAGTAAACATAAAAGAGAGGGTTTAAACCACTCAGAAATAGAAGCTCTGGTTAAAAGGATATATGCATTGGAAAATAATGAGCGAAATACTAGACTTAAAGCTCTATTCAGTCTTTTAGTTTTTCAAGGACTACGCCAAATTGAAATTATTCGATTGGATGTAAAAGATCTTGATCTGGTTGCAAAGAAAGCTTATGTGCAAGGAAAAGGTAGAGATGACAAAGAAGGTGTTCACCTTATGCCTGAGACGATTAAAACTCTTAAGCTATATATGCGAGTTAATAAGGTTGCAAGTGGAGCTCTATTTAGAAGTATGAGTAATAGGAAAAGCGAGAGAATCAGCACAATGACCATTAAGCGTGAACTGAAATCCTTGTTTCGAGATGAAGGGATTGATAAATCAGTCCACGGACTCCGGCACTATTACATAACAACTCTTTTAGAACGATTCGATGTGAGAGATGTGCGAAAATTCAGCCGTCACAAGAGCTTGGAAATGCTTATTGTCTATGATGATGAGATTGATATTGAGGAAAAATCCCGAGAAGTAGCCGAGTGCTTTAAGGGACTAGGGATTATATAATCTAATGTATGGAGATAAAGACAAATATAGATTTAAAACCAAATCTTCAAAGATATCTTTCTAAAATTGAGGAGGGATGTATGTTTTATGGCGAGCACGGAATGAGGCATCCAAGCGGTTTATATAATGTGTCAGTGGGTAAGGTGGAGGGTGCGATCACTGATTTTCTAGAAGTTCTCGCTGAATATAAGGATAAGGATTTTGAAACAGTAGACAAAGATAATACGGGCAAACTTCTTAAAACTTACAGAAGCGTATTGCTCTCATTCAGAGAACATCTAGATGATTGTTTTAGTGTAGTGAAGATTTTTATAAAGCCATCAGAAAGGCAAAAGGATAATCGAAACCAATGTAGGTGGCTTGAGTTAAATGCCAAAGAAACCACGCAAGAACTATTTGACGAAATTAGAGAATATAAAAACTACCTAGATAGGTCGGTAAATGAACTCAAACATAACAGTGGTATATTAGCCGGCATAGCTTTTTATGATGATCGAGATGGAACAAAAAATTGCTTGGGGTATTTTATTGCAAATGTTGTAGAGGGGTCTTACGATCCTGTAGAGTCGATTCATCCAAAGTTGGGAGATATGTATACAGGATTTTCATTTCGGAGGGATTTACACTACAACTTGTTTAATATGTATAAAGTTTCTGAAGATATATTAGAATTTTTACAACAAAAAATCGGGGTCGATATTGGTTCTATTGAGGTAGAAGTAAAATCTGCTCCTGACAACCTTAGAAAGGCATTTCAGCAAATTATGGATATGCCAAGATACCATTTTCCTGACGAGTATGTTAAACCTGTTCCTAGTGTAGCTTTAACTAAAGATCATAGATTGAAGCTCACTTACCCTGCTAATCTGTCTATTATGCCAAATCGACTTAATAGAGTAGTTTTGACTCATTCCACGGACGGGCATACTGGAGCGTATAGAATTCCATATATGTAGCTCCTATGTCGCATAATTCCAATTACACAACATTCATTTTTGCTGTCTTTCTTCCCACGCAACTTTTCCTCTTACAGCATTTATATCTCTAGTTTCTATCATAGAAAGAAACTCTGGTAGCTTATCAATACTTACGACATCAATTAAAAAATATTCGTTTTTACTATTCTTCCCTTTATCAACATACGCATAATTAACCTCAAGCTGGAATGGTTCTGTAATAGCTTCTACACCTCCGCTCTCATCATTCATATCCGTTTTGAAAAAGTTGTCAAAAGAGTTCACTACTATTAAAGGGTATGTGACACGCCTTAAAACATTACTACCTCTATTTGGGTTCTCTGGTATTAGATCGCCACGATCACGATAGTAAACAAGAGCGTTCAAATTCTGATTGATTGCTTTATTTATCAACTCATTATCTTCACTTCTGCTTTTTTCTGAAGAGAATAATTTGGCGACTGATGTGCTGTCATAGTAGTGGTGTTCCTTAATATTAATGTTGTGATTAGGATGGTCCATTCCAGTGTCAGTCATTATTCTTTCAATTGATCTATTTTTGTCTTTACTATCAAACCAAAAGACTGTGTCTCCATTAATATATTTACACTCAACAAACAAACGAGCATTAACACTTCCTATCCAAGTAGAGAAATCGTATGTATCGAAAGGTTTTTCCGTGATTATGTCAATCTCACGTGGTTTATCTGTAAAGTTATCGCTATAGTATGGGCTCACAAGCACTTCCCACCCCTGCTCTCGCAATAAATTAACTACTTTTACGTGAAAAGTGTTGCCACTTTTTTCTATAATCTCACTTACCTTAGATTTCTTTGGCGTAGGCATAAATATTTATGTAATTCCATTATCCACTATCCAATTTGCATTGTAAAGTATTGTAAAGTAAGATTTATCTATATGAATGATAAATATCCCAGTCTTATCAACACAACTCCTTTAGAGCCGGACTACGATTGCAGAGAGTTGAAAGGAGGTAATTTTTCACTAAGAGCTAGGTGTAATAAGAATAATCCTGACTGCCAGAAGCTAATCGAAGAGCTGAAGAAACAAAACGACAAAGTGGAAATCATCGCACTAGATCATATGTTAGACGGTAAAAATATGGTGGATGTATGGATTAGAAAGCACAATCCATTCAGTAAGAACGATTCTCAATGATTAAAAAAGAATTCTACACAGCCCAAGAACTAGCTGATAAACTTGGAGTCAACATAATGACTATTTACCGCTATATAAAAGCAGGTAGATTAAAAGCATTTAAGTTCGGAAAAGAGTTTAGAATTGAAACAAAGGAATTTAATGATTTTTTAAATAAACATAAAACTGAAAAGTAATTCTATGAATTTGCCGAAAATTATCGATAACAATAGAAAGACCTTACTCGATACTTTTATTGAGATAAGTAAGACTCATAATGAGCTTTCTATAGCTACTGGATACTGGGATCTGGAGGCGATGAGACTCGTGCTTCCGGCACTAAAAAAATACAAGAAGATTCGTTTACTAATCGGTCGTGAACCGCTCATTCCACGTCACCAGCTTGCTAGACCAGAACTGGATTATCCAGATCAAGATTTCAAGTTTGACCTTTCAATGATCGCACCTGAATCTGACCTTAAGAATATCGTGTCAGAAATTAAGGAATGGATTGCATCAGGAAAACTTGAGGTAAAAATGTATCGAAAAAACTTTCTTCACGCCAAGTGTTTTATATTTGGATCATATGAGTCAGATGAAGCTATAGGCATCATTGGATCATCAAATTTCACAAAAAATGGACTCACTCATAATACGGAGCTGAATGCTCTTGAATCAGACCATAGAGTAGTTGTTTTCCAGCCCAAAAATAAAAAGCAGGAGGTCGGACATCTGTTCTGGTTTGATCAGTTCTGGAATGATGAAACTACCGAGCTTTGGAATGAGCAGTTTGGAGCGATATTGGAATCCTCTCCCGTTGGGGACGTCCTCTATAGTCCTTATGAGACTTATATCAAAACTCTTTATGAGCTATATAGAGAAGAAATAGAAGATGATATTGAAATAGTAGATAACGGACAAGGCAAAACCCTTTTCGATTTCCAACAAAAAAACATCCACGCACTCTTAAGAAGACTGCGGAAATATAAAGTTGCAATGCTTTCTGATTCTGTGGGTCTTGGAAAGACCACTACGGCTATAGGCGTTCTCAAGCAATATATTGATAACCCTGAAGGAAAAAAGCGTGTAGAGATTATTTGTCCTAAATCTCTTGTGGCTCAGTGGGAAAAGGAAATGACATCTGAGGGTGTATTTGGATTACATCCAATAACCCTACAAAACAGCAAGGAAATCGAGAGAAAGGGAGAGCTCGATTCAATCGCCAGTGTTTCTTTATTTGTTATTGATGAATCCCACAATCTCAGACAGACCTCTGGCAAGCGTTTCAAACAACTGCTTGAGTGGGTCAGAGCTAATCCTAAAGCACACGTCCTCTTGCTTACAGCTACCCCGATAAATAACCAGTTAAGTGATATTACAAATCAGATTCTGCTTGGGACAGGTGGTGATGCCGAGGTGTTTAAGGTAACTATCGCCGATGAGCAGAAGCAGACCGTTCAGATCAGTTTCTATCAGGCAGTAGAAAACTTAAAGAAAAAAATAAATCAGGATCTCAAACGACATGGTGAAATTGACTACGATTACATAAGGCAAGTAATGACTCCGATTATTCGCACTTTTGTCGTTCGTCGCACTCGGCAAGGTATCGAGCAGGAATATGGATCACTTACTATTAATGGAGAAGAGAAGAAGTTTCCCACAGTAATTCCAGAGGTTACAGAATATGAGCTTGATAAGAAACTTGTTTCAAAACTCAGGTCGATCGATTCTCAATCCATTCCGTTGGAAAAGATTTATTCGCTAGATCCATCTGAAATTATTGAGAAATGTAAGGATCTCAAGCACCCCGTAAATCAGCTTGATAACGTCTCAAGGAAAGTAGATCAGGATGTTTTGGATGACGAGAATCCGATGTATTTCGTTTTCCAACTAATTCTTATGCTCGGCTTTGTCCCATATCGATGGATGATGTATCAAACCAAATACTATGGAAAAACTCGAGACGAAATAAAAGAAATCGGATTAAGTTCTGAGCAGAGCAAGAGACTCCTACTTCAACTTGGTATATTCGGTATTCTCAGAACGGTTTTCCTAAAGAGAATGGAGTCGTCAGTTAATGCACTCAAATCATCACTTGAAACTTATGCAAGAAAACTAGAATTGTTTGAAAAAGGCATTAATGAGGGAAAAATTGTATCGCTTAAAGATTTGGAAGCTTTGGAAGCCAGTTTAGGAGACGAGGATCTTGAGATTGATGAAGAATCACTCGAAGAACACATATTAGATGAAATCGATGGAAAGAATTATGAGCTGGAAGCAATTAAGCAAGATATACAACTAGAAATAAAGCTGGTTGAGATTATAAAAAAACAAATTGAGATACTTGATAAAGATGACTCGAAGATAAAGAGATTCGGTAAGTTGCTTGATGATTTAAATAAGCAACACCCCGATCAAAAAGTGCTTGTGTTCTCATACTATGCCGATACAGTTAATTATTTAGAGAATAAAATCAAAGATCATTCTTCTTGCATTACTGCTGAAAATACTGGGTTCGTCTCCTCAAAGAATCGAAGTGATTCAGAGAACATCGCTTCTCGGTTCTCTCCTAAATCAAAACAATATGTGCTCAAAGACGAAGAAATGGAATTAAAATATCTATTCTCTACTGACGTGCTTTCAGAAGGTCAAAACCTGCAAGACTCAGGTATTTTGGTGAATTATGATCTCCATTGGAATCCAGTTCGAATGATCCAGAGAAATGGTCGAGTTAATCGTCTCGGCTCTACATTTGATGAGGTTTACATCTATAATATGCGTCCTGAGGCAAAACTTGATACCTATCTTAAATTAATCCAAAGACTGCAAGGGAAAATAGACATCATACGAAACACTATCGGCACTGATACTCCAGTGCTTGATGAACCAGAGAACCCAATCGAATACACTGATTCAGTGAGTGATATCTACAGCAAAGATTTACAAACTCGAATAAAAGCTATTGAGGAGGCGGAAAAAGCATCAGATTTCCTACTTTCGGAAGATGAGTTCGTATTAGATCTAAAGAGATTCAATTCAAGCGATAAGTATCTTGATGAATACAAGAAATCAATATACTCAATTTCTAATGGTAAGTGGGCTATGACTCCTAAAGCAAAGGTTCGGGGACAAGATAGACCAGATGCTTTTGGATTTATTCGCCTATTTTCTGAATCAGATCAAATTGGATTTCAATTTGTAAAAGTTGATATTGATGGAACTCAAATACAAGCTGCAACTCAATTACAGGCACTAGAATGGTTACGGACGACATCTGAGGATAATTCGAGAGTTGAGGATCAAATATCAGCAAATAAAGTTTCCATAAAGAATCAAGTAGAGTCTCGGGTGCTCCAATACTTCGGAGGAGAAGAAACGGGCGCATTAATCGGACAGGAAAATGACATTTTACGTTTGATGTTTGATAACGGTAGCACTGAAGAGGAGATAGACTTAGCGCGAGACGCTTTTAAAACAAAAGACGTCTTCTACAAGCGGGATATCAGCCAATTGAAGCGCAGAATAATGAGCCAAAAGAATAAAGGCGAAGTGTATCAGGAAGCATTGAAAAAACTGTTATCGACTGCTAAGGAAATAAAGAAATTCAAAGATGATGGAGAGGTTGTATTACCAAAGCGAGCGGAGAGTGTTTTATATTACGTAAAGCATAATGACTAAAGTCCTGTCTGCCATAAACAAAATACAAGCTGAGTTAAATGAGCTGGCTACCCAGAAAACCCTTAATCAAGCACAAAGGGTTATTCTTTCTATAATTAAGCTACTTGATGACTCGGTATCACTGGATGATCAGAATCTTTTTCAACTATTCACTGATAGTGATAATAAGATCAGAGCAAATGCATCTTGGTTTTACGAAGATCAAGTTGTAGCAGATCGTAAGGCGACCTATAAGATTCATAGTGAAAACAATTTAAGTATAGATTTCAAACTTTATGGCATTACAAAACCTAGCAAACGAACCATATCTTGGGTAACCGCTCTAACCCCCAACTTTGAAGATGAAGTATTTAACTCGAAGTTTAACATCGGAATCGATTTTGTTGTTCCTAAATCTGCTGACAAAATAATCATCATCCTAAGTAATAACTACGTTATTCGTGTTCTTGAACTTAAGGGTGAGCTGACTGCTACATATCAAGAGATTCTATCAAAATGGGCTGGTATCCAAGATTTTAATAATAAAAAAGAAGTTCATTCTACACTTTGGGAGAGCTTCGATCTACAACCTCTCAATAAGAAGTTTTATGAGGGCATTAGTGAAAGATTCATCATACTTCGACAACATCTAGTTAAAGAAAATATACTAGACGAGAAACACGCCTCCCTTTTTGCAAATAGATTAATAGGTAGAGTTATCTATTGTTGGTTTCTGGATAAGAAAAACATCATAAATAAGAAAATGAATTATTTTGATTCTGAAAGTTTCGACTCTGATACGGAGTATTATAGATCTCGCCTCGAAAGATTATTTTACGGAGTATTAAATACCCCAACAGAAGATCGGGAATACAAGGATGATGTTACCCCTTTCTTAAATGGTGGCTTGTTTGAAGCAAGAGAAACTGATTTTTATAAAAATAATAAATTAACTTTCCCAAAAGATTATTTTGATGATCTTTTTGGTTTTCTTTCTGGCTACAACTTCACGACAGATGAAAGCACTAGCCAATTCCAGCAGGTGGCTATTGATCCTGAAATGTTGGGACGCATCTTTGAAAACTTGCTTGCTGAAATGACGGAGGAAACAGGAGAACAAGCCCGAAAAGCAAAGGGGGCATTCTATACGCCACGTGAGATTGTCGAGTATATGTGCAGAGAATCTCTTAAGGAATATCTCAAAACCAAAATTCCAGAAGATGAATCCAGAGATAAGAGATTGGAGCAGTTGATCGACCGCCCGGATAAGGAGTTTCAGGATCAAGACCACAACTGGCGGAGAGACTGGAAGCAATATAAGAATTCGATCATAAAAGCTTTAGATGATCTGAAAGTTCTAGACCCTGCTTGTGGGTCAGGAGCTTTCCCAATCGGTATGATGCAACTACTTGTGAGGGTATATGAACGGCTAGAAGCCCGTTTTGACCCCTACAAGACGAAACTAGGGATTATTGAAAAGAACATCTACGGAGTAGACATAGAACCAATGGCGGTCGAAATAGCACGTTTGAGGGCATGGCTGTCCATTATTGTTGATGAAGAATCTGACTCAAAGAAAATTAAACCACTCCCTAACTTGGAGTTTAAATTTATATGTGCCAATTCCTTAATTGATCTTGATAAGAACGGGTCGAGCACTCTCGGTGATGATCCGGAACTTGCTGGTAAATTACAGGAAATTAGAGATGCTTATTTCAAAACTGAAAGTTTGAATAAGAAGAAGAATTTAAGAGAGAAATATGAAAAAATCGTAAACACGGGAGAAAGCTTGTTTGGCGAATCTCTAAAATCAAAACAACTTAAAACCTATCGTCCATTTGACAACGAAACATCAGCTAGTTTTTTCAATTCTGAATTTATGTTTGGCGTCGATAAATTTAATTTAATAATTGGCAATCCGCCATATGTAAAAGAAGATATGAATAAAAAAGCTTTTGAAGGACTAAAGAAGCTTGAATGTTATCAGGGAAAAATGGATCTCTGGTATCTTTTTGGTGCTAGAGGCATAGATCTTCTCAATACTGGTGGAATTCTTAGCTTTATCGCAATAAATAATTGGACAACAAATGATGGTGCGTCTAAATTTAGAAATAAAATTCTTAATGATGGTCAATTAATTTCTTATACTGATTTTGGAGATTTTAAGGTATTTTCTGCAGGAGTGCAGACTATGGTATTTTTAATAAAGAAAAATAGATCTAATGACGAATATAATGTTAAATATAGGAAACTGCTAAATTCAAAAATCGACTACGGTTTTCTTCCTACATTTTTATCTTTAGATAAAGAAGTTGCTAATATTGCAGAGGTGTATGATTTCAAATTAAATCCTAGCCAATATCTAGATTCTTATATTCATTTTACCCCGTCTGGCATTACAGAGCTTCTGGAAAAGATTGGGAAAGAGGAACATTTCAAATTAAAGAGTGAGGAGATATTCAGTGGTATCGATGTTATGCAAGACTTCGTTACTCGAACACATCTTTCCAAATTAGAAACTCCTGCCAAAGTTGGTGATGGTATTTTTGTGCTAAACAATGGAGAGGTAGAAAATTTATCTTTGAATAAAGATGAAAAGAATATTTTACGCCCATATTTTACTACAAAGGAAATAAATAAATTTATTGCCGATAAGAGTAATAGATACTGGATTATTTATGGTGGTTCAGAACTAAACAAAAAAATATCTCTTTATCCTATGATCAAAAAACATTTGGATAAGTTTAAGCGTGTAATTACCTCTGTAAATAAACCTTATGGTTTACATAGGACAAGAAACGAGAAGATTTTCTTAGGTGATAAGATACTTTCAATAAGAAAATGCTCTGAGCCGTCCTTTTCTTTTGTTAATTTCCCTTGTTTTGTTTCTAGAGCTTTTATGATTATAAAAAGTAACCGAATAGATCTTGAATATTTGAATGCTGTCTTAAACTCAAAATTAGTATCATTCTGGTTACTTCATAGGGGTAAGATGCAAGGAGATAATTTTCAAATTGATAAAGCACCGTTGTTGTCAGTTCCAATTGCTATTTCAGAAGAAGGAGAAAGAGAAAGAATCGTAGAAATAAGTAGAGCAATAACAAATAAAAAAGACAGGGATGAGGATGCTAATTTGGAGATTAAAAAATTAAATGACTATGTTAATCAGATTTATGGACTCACTCAAGAAGAAATATTAATAATATCGGGAAAGTAATATGACGCTAGAGGCAAATGAAAAAATAAAGAATATCTTGGAAAAAATACTAACTGGATATTCTCTGGGTAAGAAATATAACTATTCTCTTGAATACTCTGTTAAGGGACTCTTACGGGATATTCGTATGAATGATTCTGAATTAGAACTTATTTTGAAGCATCTAGAAGAACACAAAATCATAGACAATTATGTAGATACTGGTGATGATTTTGTTATCACGGAATCAACATACACAATTTATTTTCCTGATGACTTTCGTAAAAGAGCCATTGAGTATTTGAATCTTCAGTCGGATAGTCAAACGACCCAACCATTAAGGTCAATTTCTCTTGAGCCGAAAAAACCCGAGATTAAGGTTGGAGAACTAATCTCTTATAGCGATGGGTCGATTATTTATGACGGCGAAAATCTTAATTTGAGAGGACAATTAAAAGATCTTTGTCGGCTTTTTATGGAAAATAGTGGCAGATTGGTGCTTGTAGACGACATCAGAGATCGGCTCATTGACTCAAATAAACGGGACGTGACCCCAAATTCAACCCTAGCTAAATATGTGAGCGAATTACGCGGAATCCTGTCAAAAAAGTATCAGAAAGAGGTCATTTTTAATCAAAAGAAAGAGGGTTGGATATTCAGCCCTGATCAAATTTAGATTCATAAATCTGGATTGAAAAATGAATGAACCCACTCCTCTACTGTGGAGGAGTGATCAATTTAGAAACAGTCAAAGAGTTTCAAGAAGTCATTGAGTCAGAATTCAATGTCATCTTAGACGAAAAGGAAGCCAAAGGAATCCTCCTTAATTGGGTGGGTTATTTTGATTTGCTCTCAAGAATTGATCATCGCAGAGACAATCAGGAAGTCGGGAGTCGTCAGTAAGTCTCCTGAAAAAAACCGACTGGATACTCTCTTGGTGTTCAGATGACAGCGCCCGCTCTGAGTGACTACTTCTCAACGGGCGACCTCACTTGAACATCAAGGAATAACTTTATTGAAGATTTGACCACAGAGGGGGTCAAATTCTAAATAGACATCCTGTATATAACCATTACTAGCCAACTCTCATCCGAAGAATACTAATGAGGGATATAGAAGTAGACGCAAAAAATGTCGACAAAGTCAAAAAAACGTTATTCCAAAGCAGATATTGAAGAAGCCCGAATAAATAACGAACAAGTGAGAAATTACTACGCTCGAAAAAGTAAACGAAGAAGAACAAGGCAGATTCGTATTGATAAAAAATGGCACACAAAAATCAAAGAGATTGCAAAATCAGAAAATATGTTGATGTCATTTATGCTCGATTCAATCTGTAAACACTTTTTCAAAAATTACAAGTAACAAATAAGACGATGAAGAAGAAAACTAAAATTAGTCACCCAAGAGCTGAAGTAGAATTTATTGAAGCAGTAACAGATGCGACAGAAAGATACTACGCTTTATTGCTTAATCGAAAAATCAGAGAAGAAATTAGAAACAAAAATAAAAACTGTGCACTTAAGGCGTAAATTGTTAAAATTAACTAAATCAAAATGGAAACTAAAAAGAAAATTAAAGCTGTTGTATATGCTCGAGTCTCCTCTAGAGAACAAGAAGAGACAGGTTATTCACTCGAAGCTCAAGAAAATCTTTTAAAGGATTATGCTAAGCAAAAAGATTTTGAGTTATCGAAGATATACAAGGTTACAGAATCTGCTAGTGGCAAACAGGTTAGAAAAATGTTTATTGAAATGATTCAATTTGTGAGCAAGAAGGATATTGACGTAATTCTATGCGAAAAAATTGACCGTCTCACTAGAAATTTGAAAGATGCCGCTACAGCTAGCGATTGGGTGCTTGGTGGTGAGAATAGGGAGATTCACTTCGTAAAAGAAAATTTCGTGGTAAACAAAAACACTCGTGCACACGAAAACTTTGTCTGGGATATGAAAGTAGCAATGGCTAGGTTCTACACAAACAACCTTTCCGAAGAAGTCAAAAAGGGCCAGAAAGAAAAAGCTTTGCAAGGATGGTTTCCCACTAAACCACCACTAGGTTATAAAACTATTGGTGAGAAGGGTCACAAGATTCACATTGTTGATGAGGATGTCGCTCCTTACATCAAAAAGATGTTTGAGCTATACGCAAGTGGAAATTACTCGACTATCGTTCTAGGAAAGAAAATGTATGAGCTGGGCTTCCGTAGTCGTGGAGGAAACAGAGTTGTAAAGAGCAAGATACACAAACTCCTATGTGATCCTTTCTACTACGGGAAGTTCGTATGGAAAGGTCAGGAACACCAAGGTAAACACGAACCGATTATTACGAAAGATCTCTTTGAACAGGTTAAGGCAAAATTAACCCGTCCTAGTGCTCCATATCATCGAACCCACGCAAAGGAACTGAGAGGAAAAATCTTTTGTGGTAATTGCCATAAAACAGTTACGTGGGAAATCCAAAAAGGACACTGGTATGGAGCTTGCAAACAATGCAAAGCACAACTAGCTAAAGAGAAGAAATATGTCCGCCAAGAGTATGTGGAGTCCTCCCTAATGGCTAAAATGACCTCTATATCCCCTAAGAACGAGCAGATAATCACTATTCTCAACAAGGCACTTAAAGAGAGCCATAGCGAGGAAATCACACATAACGAAACTCAAGTTAATAGCATTAATGCCAGTCTTGAACGTATCCGACAAAGAAAAAGCACAATGTATAACGACAGATTGGATGGCAGAACCTCCGTAGAGGAGTATGATCAGAAAGTTAAAGAATTTAAGCAAGAGGAAGAAATTCTTATCGAAAGTCTCAAAAAGCTTAGTTTGGAGAATACCGAATACTACAAAGTGGGCATAGCTATTCACGAATTGGCACTTAGGTCATCTGATATATACAAGAGCGATAAAGCCACCGTAGAGGAGCGTAGAGCCCTTCTGGCGTATGCTTTTGACAATGTATCAATCCTCAAAGGTGAGGTTACTCCTGAATACACTAAAGCGTTCGGGTTTATGGCTAAGTGGATGCCAAGAGTCAATGAAAGTCTCGAACCAGTGCAAAAAACCGCTAAAACCATTGTGGCTAGCGGTGATTTGCATACTCCTATACAAGATTTCTCGTTAGAACTCTCGGAGACTCGAAATGATTCTCGAACCTCAAGAAAGCTCTCAGTAAAGCCACGACCCGAGGGTATCACCCTCGCTTCACGACCTTTGCTCCG
>Ga0210057_1004680_pt1 | contig 18013 bp, 18 predicted proteins | sample CryGeyCG2114_010_2_FD_183968 | JGI IMG/M metagenome (GOLD analysis project Ga0210057, IMG submission 183968) | Groundwater microbial communities from aquifer - Crystal Geyser CG10_big_fil_rev_8/21/14_0.10 (SPAdes) (version 2) | ecosystem: Environmental > Aquatic > Deep subsurface > Groundwater ...
TTTTCGCACACCTCAAAGGTTTACTCAATGTTCACAGAGGTATGAAAGCAAAGCGACGAACGAAACTTATTAATGAAATTTTAAAGGGAAAGACAAGATTCTAGCCTCCCATTTTGTCCATTAAGTCTATATAAATGTTTTTTCCGTAGGTCATATCCGTAAATATGGATTATCTGGATATTCGGATTGTTCTCTTGACAAAATAATCAAAATATGCTATATTTTGCTGTTTTTGAGTATTGAAAAAATTGTCTATTTAGGATAGGCACTGTGTTTACAGTTTCTATCTCAGTAGACAAATGAATAGTTGGCTTTGTGTAGTCAATTATTTCTAGTTTGTTGCTGTATTACAATCCACCCTAAATGTCGTTTGTTATCCTGTTGTGCCCATATTTGTTTGATACTGTATATCAAATAAATATGGACACGCCGGGTGCCAGCGATACACCCGGCCACAAGGAGGCCAGATGAAGAAATTCTGTAGTCTCCTTTGGGGGTGGGTCTTTCCACTCCCAAGGGAGTTGTCTGCGGAGGAGTTAACACTTCGCCGTGCAAACAAAGTTGAGGCAGCGCGCCGTCAGGCGCGTTGCCTCATCTACTTCTGATCTGAAAGGAGGTGAAGGGTGGAGGGGGCGTCGTAACGAAAATCGACGCCCCCACACCACATTTTCTTATAAATTTTTTTTGTAAGAAGGTGTGGTGTTTTTTTATGAGCAGGAGTACTCAAATAAGATGTACCTGTATTCGTAGATTTTTGGGTACCTTGGTCTGGTTCTTGCCAGATGATGTCGCCTGTTGACCACGGCAACGCCAGGCAGTCTTGCATTGGGGGTATGATAGTCGTACACTGTAAGTATATGACACGCTATTGGTTCAAGAGAAAATTGTTTGGATGGGGATGGCAACCTGCAACGTGGGAAGGGTGGCTTGTTATTATTGGATTTATTGCAATACTATTTGCCAATTTTTTCTTTCGATATGCAGATGTGATTGATCTGGATGAACGGTATGCATACCGATTTGTTGCAGAAACATGTGGGCTTATAGTTCTTTTGATTCTCATTTGTCTTCGTACAGGAGAGAAGCCGAGGTGGCAGTGGGGAAAGCACATAGAAGATGAACAGGATCAAGATCCCACCGCTCCACGGTAATCATACCCGTTAGGTATTTTATTACAAATATGATATAACAGATGCATATGAGATGCATTTTTTTTGTGCCATCTCATTTCTTTTTTCTTCTCTTGTGTTATTTCTATATGACATCTTCATCTAAATCACCGAGTGCCTTTCGTACAGATATTTGGACATTATTTTTTGTCGTGCTTCTCGATCTCATTGGCATCGGTATCATTATCCCGATTCTTGCACCGCTGCTTTTGGGAAATGATACGACGTTGCTTTCTGCGTCTGTTGATACCGGGACACGTATTATTATTCTGGGTTTTTTGACGGGAATCTATCCACTGGCACAGTTTTTTGGTGCACCGATTTTGGGTGCGTTGTCAGACAGGCATGGAAGAAAGCCTGTATTGCTCGTCTCACTGCTCGGTACATTTTTTGGATATCTCTTGTTTGGTATTGGTATTCTCACTGGTCAATTGTGGTTGTTGTTTGTGAGCCGGCTTTTGGATGGGTTTACTGGTGGAAATATTTCTGTAGCGCAGTCTGCGATTGCAGACATGGTAGAGCCAAAAGATCGTACAAAATATTTTGGCCTTATTGGTATGGCATTTGGGCTTGGGTTTATTATCGGGCCGTTCCTCGGGGGAGTGATGTCTGATTCTTCTATTGTGTCGTGGTTTACCTTTGCAACACCATTTTGGGTGGCGGCAGGATTGTCTTTGCTCAATATTATTTTTGTGACCAAGTTTTTTGTCGAATCACTCAAAAATAAGATTCACTCACCGATCAATGCACTCACGGGATTCCGCAATATTGGAAAGGCGCTTGCCATGCCAAATTTGCGATCCCTCTTTGGTGCTGTTTTTTTGTTCATGTTTGGTTTCACATTTTTTACGCAATTTTTTCAGGTGTACTTGATAGAAAAATTTCAGTATACGCAGGGTGATATTGGACTGTTGTTTGGGTATGTGGGTATCTGGATTGCCATCACGCAGGGTGTCTTTGTTCGGCTCGCTGCAAAAAAATATACACCTACGCAAGTCCTCTCTGTCTCATACCTTCTTCTCGCCATGACATTCTTTATTATTTTGGCAGTACCTACTGCATGGATGCTTTTCCTTGTGATGCCATTTGTATCTATTTTCAATGGCTTTGGCATGCCAAATGCGACATCACTCGCATCGATGAGTGCAGACGAAAACTCGCAAGGGGAGATCATGGGAATATTGCAATCCGTTCGTTCGCTGGCAACGGTGATTCCACCGATTGTCGGTGGTGCTATCGTTGCGCTTCATGTCAATTTTTCTCTGATTGCTGCTGGTGTTACCGTATTCTTTGCATGGGTAGTATTTGTATTCGTCTATAGAAAACATCATGGAGAAGTGGTGTTTCATGAGGTGGCGTAGAGAAGTGTTGCACAAGAAATAATTTTTGGTATACTATATATACAACATATTATTTCTATAACAGAGGAGGGTATGGAAAAAAATACTTCACGCAAATCTTTTATGCATCGCCAGCCAGTCTGGCTTTTTTTAGTCGAATTTTTACTTCTCGTATTGTTTGGGGTGATATGGTGGAGGGTGAGTGTGGGGGAGCCAAAACATTCTAGTGAAGATGTGGTGATGTCAATTCCAAAAGATGTCCAAGTAAAAGAAAATGTTAACAATCAAATTGTGACAGATAATGCTAGAAATTATGTGGTCGCTATACCTAAAAATTGGAAGGTCACGGGAGTGAATGATACGGTTATTTTAGACGGGATGAAAAACAGTGTGGCTGGGACATCGGGTGTATCTGGAGAAGGGTGTCGTGTGGTTATTACTCCAACAAATATACAAAATTTAGATGAATATTTTTCTAAAGCCTGTAGCCAAGATACCGATTGTGAATCTTACCAAATTAAATCTTTAGGTGAAAATATAAATTCTGTCGTACTTACTGGAAGTTTCATGGGTTCTGGAAGTATGGAATATTATTTAAAATCAAATACTAATCAAGGTTTAGATCGTCTAACTATGGAATGTTCAGATTCCAAAACGGAGGATTTATATCGGACAGAAATTTTATCATCATTTGCTAGAATTAAATAGATAAATAGTGTTATGAGGAGGGGGAACATACACAAAAATTTGTTTATCTTCTTTTTTTGTATTTTTTTTAATGTTTTTTTGTCTTTTCCAATCCATGCAGTGATTGATGTACCTTTTAAATCGCAGGTTCCACCTGGTTCTTGGTCAAACACTTTGAACTGTGGTCAAACTTCTTTAGAGATGATGTTTTCTCTCTTGGAGAACAGAGAACCTTCAGAGGATAATATAAAAAAAATAGATGATTGGTTATATAGTACTTTTAGTGATCCAATTAATTCGTACAGTGGATCTGTCACAGATATAAAGGAATTGACCAAAGTTTCACAAGATTACAAAGGGTATAATGAGTCTTATTATGGTAGTGGTGATTTGGAATGGTTAAAAAGTATGTTATCTTCTGGACAACCGGTGATTGTTGGTGTCCATATAAATATGGATGTTGGTAAAAAAGGTCATTTTATGCTGGCTTTATGGATCGAAGGTGATGAAATTGTTGTTCATGATCCTGGAAAAACTATAGGTGCTTACAGAAGTTTTCCTTTAGATCAGTTTTTGAGTTCGTGGGTTTTACAAAATAACGCGTACGTAGTAGTTAAAAAAGAAAAAGATGATTCTAAAAAAGAATATTCAGCATCTCAAATTTTTGAAGAAGGCAAAAATTTGGAAGCACCCACACTCTTCCAAACTATCACAAATTTTGTTTCAAACTTTTTTGCCAATATATTTCATAGTAGCAATAACAATGCACAAACGCAGCAGCCAGAAACATTGGTACAAGAAAATTCTGTGCAAGGGGAGGATACAGAATTATCGGAAGAACCTGTACCTATTGTTTACGGTGCTGCGTTTGTGCCGAGCGATATTACTATGGATGTTTTCAGTGAACAGACAACGGCTCTTGTACCTGTTCAGATTCAAAACACTGGGAACAGTAAGTGGAATCCGAAAAAAATTTCTTTAAATGTTGTTGGTGGTGTAGATAAAAATAGTAGATGGTATGCCGATGGATGGGTAACAAAATTGCGTCCGGCAGTGATTTCTTCCTCCGTAAAACCGAATCAGATTACAACCGTACAGGTTCCTATTTCTCTCGTATCAGATCTCTCCATACCATTTCGCCTCCAGCTTGTCCGTCAAAACGATTCACAATTTTTGCCAATCGGTACATCAATTGCAACGATTTCTTTTCATGTCGTTGAAAAAGAATCCCGTATTGTTGACGAGATTACTTCCACAACTTCGACCTACACACAACCGAATGTTTCACCTATAGAAAAAATAAAAGAAATCAGAAAAGTTCTTGGAGAGAAAATTTTTGACACAACAAAAAAAATAATTGATACAATTGCGCCATACATATATTCTGGTGGAGGAAGTTTTGGAGGATCATTTTCTTCATCTTCTGATACGACATCTTCCAACGAACCCGCAGTTTCATTGCCAACGCTAACACTCGATTCTATAATTCCTTATTCTTTTTCTGTTGCAACAACGAGTGTGGCATTGTTTGGAACAAAAAATATTGTCACGACGGGCATTATTTCTTCAGTTGCAAGGAGCACCATATTATTTTCCTCTTCTCCCGTTTGGGAGGTGTTGGTGCCACTGATAGAGGGAGAAAATAGTGTCATACTGACGCCAGTAGATGATGCTAACACTTATGGAGTGAGTTCGACTCTTCATATTATTCGTGACACAACAGCTCCCGCAATCACATCTTTTACCTCAACTCAAGATTTCACGACTTCGACAGACGTTCATCTTGCCTGGAGTGGAACAGAAGAACAGAGTACCCCGATCATATTCAATCTTGATATGAACATAGACGGAGGTGAGTGGACATCTATTGTTACTTCAATAGAAGACTCGTCGTATTTATTTTTGGGTGAACGCCCACATACATATAGCTTTCGAATTCAAGCAGTTGACAGTTTAGGGAATACAAGTGAGTGGAGAGAAAACGATGGAAATATATCTCTTGATTGGCCAAAGTCAGTGATTGTTAACGAAATTGCGTGGGGCGGAACTGCCGCATCACCAACGTACTCGAGAGATTGCCCAAAGCAAGAATGGATGGAATTGAAAAACACGACAGACACGGACATTGATCTTTCTGGCTGGCATATGTTATTTACATCACCAACTGGCGCAACGAGTTCCTTGGTATTGTCTGGTTCTATACCATCTGGCGGGTATCAGCTTCTCGCGAGACAAGATCGGGGACAGAATGCGCTTGCGGGTATCCCTATTGATACAGTCTATCAGGATATTGATATGGATAATGAGGGGATGTCTATCATATTACAAAATGATATAGGAAGAACAATTGATGAATTGTCGTTTTTAAACGGGTGGCCGGCGGGTTCTATAGGAAGGTCTATGGAGCGCATGGAAAATAGTTGGAAGACTTCGGAACAAGTTAGCGCACGTGGCGAAGCAAATGGATGTGGTGGAGGGACAATATACGGGAGTCCTCTCCAACCAAATGATCGACTGTGGCTTGTACGATATCCTTTTGAAGAATATCCAAATTTAGTAGATGATACCGGCAAACTTACGTTATCCAAGGATCACAGTCCATACGTATTGAGTGACGAGGTCGTTATCCCTACTGGAAAAGCACTTATCGTCGATTCCGGTGTGGAATTAGTTGGAAGAACGAATAATGCGACATTGATTGTGGAAGGTACAGCGACATTTTCTGGGACAGAAGAACATCATGTTCGTATCACCTCATCCAATGATGCCTCTGTAGACATCGTTGAGTCGGGAGAACCTTCAGCTGGTGATTGGTCGCATATAGAAGTTGCACCGGGTGGTATTTTGAACATGCAATACACAGAACTTTCCTATGGTGGCAAACCGTTTGTCACCTCAAATGGATTTGTGTACGGGACGTCACAATCGCAAGTGATACGTAGTGGTGGCGATGTGACACTTGATCATGTATTTTTTACTCATCCATTTATAGAAACAAATCACAATTACACGGTGTATAATGCGATAATTTGGTTTACGGGAGGATCACTTGCTATCAATGATTCGGTTTTCGATGAAGGAAATATTGCTATAAAAAATGCACCACATACAAGTGGCTCTGTTGTGGTATCCAATTCGTCATTTCAGCATTTTGTATCTGCAGAGGGTGTTATACAACTCGATGGAATTTTTCCTACGTTGAATGGAAATACCTTTACCGATAATACAAATGATACTATTGAAATTTCAACATATGAATTTTTACAAAATACAACTATTGCCGCTGGAAATAACCTTTCATTTCAATTACTCACCATCCCAACTGACGTAACTGTGGATGTGGACGCTGGCACAACGATTGGTCTAAAAACTTCTGGTATATTTTCTATTTATGGAACACTCAATACACATGGCACGAGTGATGCACTAGTATCCATTACAAATGCTGGAGGTCAATGGGGAAGAATATCATTCTATCCTGGATCAAAAGGCGTACTCTTGTATACAAATATAACGGGAGGTGGAGCAACGGTAAATCGTGAAAGTGTAATGCTTGATATAGGCGGTGCAGATGTTACATTTGATCATACAAATATTATGTATGGACGTTGGCCTGGGACGCTTGTTCGTTTAAGAGGGAGCAACACCTCACTTTTGTCTTGTACGATTGGTTTTGACGAAATTCCAACGGGTATTCCTACGAGCTGGAGTACCACTGCGATCGATGTGAATGGTGGCACTACGTCTCTCGATGATGTATTTATTCGAAATGTGAAGTATGGCATTATGGGAAATGCGGGTACCACTGTGACTGCGTCTCACATGGACGGCCGCAACTTTGAAAATGTTCGGTACAATAAGTGGTGGCCGGATACGATGGTGGAGTTTGTTGAAGAGGAATCACAAACAAACACTTCTTCCACGCCTTCTGATGCATAGATATATCAATTCTGCTATACTTGTGACATCAATCACAACTTTTTTTTATGATTCACTCACAAAAAATGCATCTCGCTATTTTCTTCCCACTCATGATCGTCATTGGCGTGGGCGTGTTCTGGTATGTCCAGAAAAATCCACTGGGAAGTACGACTTCCGATGTCGCAATAGATACCACCACACCACAAACGACAGATACACTCCCAACTGGAGAGCCATCACAAATACAAAAGAATACTCTGGCAAATAATACAACGGGAAAACAGGAACATCCGCTTGCCATTCTCGACAAACAACGTGTGGAAGATATCTATGCTATTCAGTCAGCACTGGAACATTTTTGGGATATCCATGGGGAATATCCGTATATTGATAAATACTTGAATAAACTTGGTAGAGATGGTACGGCGTGTCTCAATGCTGAAGGATTTCAACCTGCAGGTTGTGCTGATCCATATAGGGCTGTCGTCCCGTATGATCCAGGGCTGGGCGCATACTTATATATGAGTGATGGAGAATCATATTTTCTTAGGTTTACACAAGATGGGAAAAGTGAAACCTTTCCAGAAGGAGAAGGAATCTACGATTTGACTACTGATGGTATTGTCCCATTGAGTTATGTTCAGTATGTAGGAGAGGAAGGCGATAGCGATGGAGACCAGCTGGGTGACGCAGAAGAAATAGCCGTAGGATGGGACCCAAACAATGCAGATACCGATGGTGATGGATTTTCTGATTTTGTAGAAGTCATGAATGGACTGAATCCAAATGGCGATGGGGAACTGCCAAATGGGGAAATGATTCGACAGATGTTTCTCTTGATGGCGACAGCACAATAACAGGGGGCAGATAGAACGTATATAAAACCCGCTTGGTTGAGCGGGTTTTTTTATTGTATGATATAGTGAATATCTTATGAAAAAGAAAACAGCTCCGAAAGGAAAGATTGAGCTCAATCCACAATTCAAGCGTGCGTATGAGTTGATGGAGAACTCACATAAACATTTATTTATTACTGGTCGAGCTGGGACAGGGAAGTCCACACTGCTCACGTATTTTCGTGAACATACAAAAAAAGAGATTGTCGTCCTCGCCCCAACAGGTGTCGCGGCTGTCAATATCAAAGGGCAAACGATTCATTCCTTTTTTGGATTCAAGCCAGATGTAACTCTTCAAAAAATACGAAAACAAAGTACGTCAGCAGAAGAAAGTATCTACAAAAAACTCGATGCAATTGTGATCGATGAAATATCCATGGTGCGTGCAGACTTGCTCGATTGTATCGACAAGTTTATGAGACTCAATGGAAAAAATAAAAATCGTCCTTTTGGTGGTGCACAGATGATATTCATTGGCGATCTGTATCAGTTGCCACCCGTACTGACGTCAGAAGACAAACATCCCTTTCTTCAGAAATATACAAGTCCTTATTTTTTTGCGTCCCATGTATTTTCTCAGCAACAGACGTTGTTGTCAGATGCGGGAGAGTTTGCCTTGGAATTTGTCGAACTGGAAAAAATATATCGACAAAAGGATGCGGAGTTTATACATATATTGAATGCCATTCGTGATAATACGGTGACTGAAAAACAAATTGCTGTTATCAATGCGCAGTATGACTCGACGTATGAACCAGAGCAAGAAGATTTTGAAATTTATCTCACGACGACAAACGATATGGCTGCGCGGATCAATGAAAAAGAATTGGCAAAACTGGGAGAAACAGTTTGGACGTTTCGTGGAACGCGGTCGGGAAAGTTTGAACAAAAATTGTTGCCAACAGATGACGCACTCGAAGTAAAAGTAGGGTCGCAGATAATGTTACTCAATAATGATCGACAGGGGAGATGGATCAATGGAACTATTGGAAAAATTGAAGGAATCGCTAAGGACAATGGCATGACCCTTGTGTGGGTAGAACTTGCAGATGGTACGGTTGAATTAGTAGCACCGCATACGTGGGATATGTATGAATATACGTATGACAAGCAAAAAGGACATATCGAAACCGATGTTATCGGCTCGTTCACTCAGTATCCATTCAAACTCGCATGGGCTGTCACGATTCACAAAGCACAAGGAAAAACATTCGATAATGTTATTCTTGATATTGGTCGTGGAACGTTTGCTCCTGGTCAGCTCTATGTTGCATTGTCTCGGTGTACTCGGCTCGAAGGGATCGTCCTCGCTACACAAATTAGTAAACGGAACGTTTGGACAGATATGGATGTGGTGAAGTTTGTGACGAGATTTCAAGATACGAAAACACAGAAATAATATATGGACAACAGAGGTATGATGGCTATACAATAATACTCATGCGGGTATCGTATAGTGGTTATTATCGATGCTTCCCAAGCATCAGAGACGGGTTCGATTCCCGTTACCCGCTCAAGTTTAATTTTTTTAAAACAAAAACAACCCATGTATTGAGTTGCTTTTGACCTTTCCCCCGACGAGTAGCGTTTCCCATAGAGGGAAGGTCATCGTCGTCGGAGGTTTCAGATACGTGCTTTTTTTCCTTCGCGGCACGCTCTTTCGTACTCCTCCCTTAGTCTCGTGCTTCGGGCAGTCCACCTTTGGTAGAGCCGTGTGCAACAGCTACGAATCAGCCACTCTCCGAGTTTGATATCGAACATGGTCGCTCGGAGTAGCTTACTTGTTTTTGGTGCACGTATGTGGTTCCACCACCACATTCCAAGCCACTTGCGTTGTGCGCCGTGGTGTTTGGCATGGAAGTGGGAGACGTAAGGACCGTTTACATGTGTCCAGAGGTGCCAGATGTCGTAGCAGAACATCAGACAAGCGGCCCCCAGTATATAAGAGAGACATGCCAGCACCGCCGAAATGATTACATTCTGCTCGTGATCTGTGAGGATCATCGCGCACGCGATCACAAGGCAGATGCGCACAGCCCGGAACACGATTACGATTCGAATCGGCGTCCAGCGCTCGTGGGACCACAGATTTTTCCACACCCATACTACATGTTCACGCCCTTTCCCATGAAGGCTGTAGCTGATGAAGCCCTGACGGTCTTCTACTATGGGTACTTCGTGGGGAATATCTCGGTGGTGCATGAGATGTGACCATCCGTACAATCCTAGAGATATCGCTGTCCCAGGATTACGAAGCCATCCGTAGTGTGTAGCAGCATGCAGATGGGTGATGGTGAATCCCATGGAGATGAAGCCCAGTATGAAAAGAGCAAAGAAAAGCACGGCGTTCCTCCTTGATAATGTCACCTATACCGAATAAGCGAACAAAAGACAGTATCATAAAAAGTTATATCAGTCAATATTAGTATGTATTTCTCTGGGGATATGAGACCCCTTGACAAATCCTTCCTTTTCTGGTATAGTTCTGCATTCATATAAGCTGGAACATCTGTATCAACTTTTGGTACGTCCAGCGACTCGCTTCTTCTCTGTCATATATTGGCTAGCAGACCGTGGGTCACCTAACTATATATATGACAACACAAGACACCACTAGTCGGTTTGCCGACTTGGGGATTAGTGAGAATTTTCTCACAATCCTCTCACAAAAAGGGTTTACGACCCCTACGCCCATTCAACACCAAGTGATTCCTTCGGGACTTGAGGGCAAAGACGTCGTAGGTATTGCACAGACAGGGACTGGGAAGACCCTCGCTTTTGGTATTCCTATGATTCAGCGATTGGGCAATGGCACTGGCCGTGGCTTGGTTCTCGCCCCAACACGTGAGCTCGCTATCCAGATCGAAACAGAATTGTTGAAGATCGGCGCTCCACTTGGTTTGAAAACCGCTGTTCTTATTGGCGGTGCGCCACAAGGGAAACAGCTCGCAGCACTTCGAAAGAAACCACATATCGTCATTGCGACCCCTGGTCGTCTTGTCGATTTTATGGAACAAAAAGAAATAAATCTTGGTAATGTATCTATCGTGACACTTGATGAAGCAGATCGTATGCTCGATGTTGGCTTTTTGCCACAGATCAAAAAGATTCTTGCCACAGTGCCAAAAGAACGACAAACATTACTATTTTCTGCAACGATGCCAAAAGAAATTTCTTCTCTTGCTGCTACGTATATGAAGATGCCGCTGCGCATCGAGATCGCGCCACAGGGGACTGCCGCACAAAATGTAGAACAAGAATTGTTTGTTGTCCCAAAACCAGACAAAATACGATTGCTTGAACTTATCTTAAAAGAAGATAAATCAGCATCTGTGTTGGTATTTTCTCGTACCAAGCATGGTGCGAAGAAAATTGCTCGAGATATCCGTGGTATGGGACACACTGCTGATGAGATTCATTCCAATAGAACACAAAATCAACGTCAAAAGGCACTCGACGGTTTCCGTAAAGGAAAAGTACGTATCCTTGTTGCGACTGATATTGCAGCTCGTGGTATTGATGTAAAAGATATTGGTATTGTTATCAACTTTGATCTTCCTGATAATGCTGAAGATTACGTCCATCGTATTGGTCGTACGGGGAGAGCTGGAAAATCTGGAAAGGCAATTTCATTTGCTGCCCCAAATCAGAGAGCTGATGTCAAAAAAATTGAACGGTTGATTCGAAAAACACTTCCTGTGCTCTCATTGCCAAAAGTCCTTCCTGCTGAGCGTCTAAAACCAGCATATGAAGAACGAAGCCCACAGCCACATGGACGACCTCCACGTGGAGGTGGATATGCCTCACGCAATAGCAATGGGCGAGGATCTCGTAGTGGATCAAGAGGGCCACGCAAAGCACAAAGTACACAGAGTACACAGCGAAAACGTGCTTGGTAAGGAGTGCCCCTTGACAAAAGTCTCATTATCTGCTATAGTAATGGCGCACAAAAGTAGAACCCGCATAGGAGAAGAGAAGGTCGAATTTTCTCCGGGAACTTATTTTTCGTAGCATATTAACTATCTCTTCCTATGCAAGGAACTATCAAACGACTTACAGACCGAGGATTCGGTTTTATCGCCGCTGACGGTCAGGAGAAAGATCTTTTCTTCCACGCAAAGGCACTCGTTGGTGTAGAATACGATCAACTCAAAGAAGGTGACGCAGTCACTTTTGATCTTGAGGAATCACCAAAGGGAATGAACGCTGTAAACGTTCAACTCGCCTAAGTACTTCATCGTACTATTAAAAAACCGTCCCCATTGGGGGCGGTTTTTTCTTTATGCAAGAAACAGGTATACTTTGCTACATATGCCACCTTCCTACACGATAAAACGTCATGCACGTTCAAAACATATCCGCATCACTGTCAATGCTGATGCGAAAGTGATTGTTACAGCACCACGACATGTCTCTGAACAACGAGTTCGTGATTTTTTTGATGCACAAGTCGAATGGGTAGAACAGGTACTGGCGCGTATGCAACACAAAAAAAAGATGGTTGTTCCAGATGGCATTACGCAAGACACCCTTGCAGCGTGTCGTGGGCGAGCACTTAGGTTTGTTCGTGACCGACTGCGTCAATACAACGAACACTATGCATATACCTATCATCGCATTTCTATAAAGAAGATGTCGAGTAGGTGGGGGAGTTGTTCTTCTGAAGGAAACATGAGTTTTCATTATCGATTGCTTTTTCTTCCGGTAGAACTTGCGGACTATGTGATTGTTCATGAATTGTGTCATCTGAAAGAGCTCAATCACTCACATCGATTTTGGAAACTCGTAGGTGAGACGATCCCTGATTATGCAAAAAGAAAACACGCACTCGATACATATCACATATGACATTGTTTGTCCTCAAACTTATTGCAGCAGGGACCATGGTGATAGATCACGTAGGTATTTTATTTTTTCCTGGGCACACCATTATGCGTGTCATTGGGAGACTTGCCTTTCCTATTTTTGCATGGGGTATCGCCAATGGGTATCATCACACGACCAATGCAAAAAAATATCTGTGGCGGCTCATTGTACTTGCTGGGATATCACAAGTTCCATATGGATATATGTTTGGAACAATAGCAGGTTTTCCTTTCCGGATGAATATTTTTGTGACACTGGCGTTGGGGTTGGGTGCCATCATGCTGTATGAACGATTTCGACACGATGTGTTTCTACAGAGTTTGAGTATTCTTATTCTGGTAGTACTGAGTTTCCTTATCCCTACAGGATATGGTGTCTATGGATTGGTGATGATTCTTCTCTTTCATACCACATATGGGCGAGCAAAAGATATGATGATTTGGCAGACGGTATGGATAGTGTGTATGCTCGTATTTGCACCACATATACTTTCTCCCTTTCCACATATCGTGAGCATATATCTTGCCATTCCATCAGCGATACAGGTATGGTCGCTAGGCGCATTGCCTATCATCGCATTGTATAATGAAAAGATAGGGAATACGACATTCAAATGGTGGTTTTATTGGTTTTATCCGATACATCTTGCGGTGCTTTTCATTTTATACATATTTGGACGAGTGGCTTGAGTGTTGTACAATGGTTCTATCCATCGAGATGACAAAAGAGAAATGGGGAAGGGGTGTTTTATATAGGTACTTTCCCATCTGTTAGGGTGAGGGAACAGTACTGCTTTCGTATTAATTTTGAACGTATATGCCAGACAAATTTCTTGCTACCTGGGTTTCACATAGTTCGATGAGTGACTATCTCGCATGTCCGAGAAGTTATTTTTTGAAAAATGTGTATAAGGATCCAAAAACTGGACACAAAATAACACTTATGACCCCTCCGCTGGCGCTTGGTCAGGTCGTGCATACGGTGTTGGAATCATTGTCTGCTATTCCTCGCGATCAACGATTTTCGATACCGTTGCCAGAACGATTGAAAGAAGAATGGAAAAAGGTATCTGGCAAAAAAGGGGGATTTTTTTCAGAAGCGTCAGAAGACAAATATCGTGCACGTGGTGAAGCTATGATTGCACGAGTATATAATCATCCTGGCCCTATTGGTAATCTTTCTGTAAAGATCAAAAAAGATTTACCCAATTTTTGGTTATCAGAGGAAGAAGAAATTATTTTGTGTGGAAAGATTGATTGGCTCGAATATCTCCCTGAAGAAGATGCTGTTCATATTATTGATTTCAAAACTGGCAAACAACGAGAAAATGAATCATCATTGCAGTTGCCTATCTATTTGCTACTCGTACACGAATCGCAACAGCGTCCTGTAGTAAAAGCAAGTTATTGGTATCTCGAAGACAATGATGAACTCACAGAAAAAGAATTGCCATCACTTGAAGATGCGCGTACACAAGTGCTCGCCATTGCAAGAAATATAAAGCTTGCTCGACAACTGAAAAAGTTTGATTGTCCAAAGGGAGGGTGCTATGCCTGTGCTCCAATGGAGCGGATCTTGAACGGAGAAGGAGAGTTTCTTGGCACCGATGATTTCCGACGAGATATCTATATTCTTCCTTTGAAACAAGAAGAAGAGGAAACAGAAGAAAGTATTATTTTATAAATACATTTGTATACGAAAATCTCGGCTTCGTCGAGATTTTTTTATTGAAGGTGTACTGTCTTTACCAGCACCACACCATTCATTGACAGGGCTACATCTGCTCCTGGAAATTCAAAGACATTTGGTTGTCCAACATCTTTGTGTACGACGATGTATATTTTTTTGGTGAGAAATTGTTCACTTATAGGAAATGCCACATCACTCCATGTCCCTGGTGAGAGGCGTACTTGTCCGATGATGCGACCAGGTTTGTCATTGTCGTCATCGTAGGCAACCAGCCATATATCTTCCTCTGTTTGTACTGATTGAATAGTGATACCACTATCTTGATATGCTTGATCTTGCACGATTATTTCTGGTGGTGCCGTTGTTTCTTCGGTTGCAGGGATTTCGTCCGGAGGCAGTTGGGGGGTATTTATCTGGGTTTGTTGCATGGATACTCCTGGAGGAGGCGAAGTATTGTGTGTGTTGGATAGAAAAAAGAATATACCTATGCCGAGGAGTATTACACCGATACTACCAATAAAAAATGTTTTCATAAAAAAAATAGAGAGAATACAGACAGTATAGCGAGAATACCAATCAAACTCAACTTGCCCACAGGTGTTCCCTTGACACATGCAACTGAGTTGCGTAGTGTATGTAGGTATATGCAACTGAGTTGCACATTCTACATACCCCTATGAACCGTACTCACGAAGCACAATGGATACTCGATATCCTTACAGACCGAGGACAAAAAATCACTACCCCTCGACAGGCGATGGCTCAGATTATAGCGACACGGACTGGTGTATTTTCGCCAAATGAGATTATTGAGGACGCCACTGGCATGGACAGAGTGACGGTCTATCGTATTCTGGATTTGTTTGAACTCCTTGATATTATTCATCCCGTATTGACGCATCACGGTGAAAAACATTATGAAGTGCATGGAACGGCACATCATCATCACATCGTTTGCACTGGTTGTGAAAAAACAAGTTGTATCGATTGCACAGAAAAACGAAAAAAAGCAAAAGGGTTTACACAGCTTCATCACAGTGTGGTATTTACGGGATTGTGTGAACACTGTTCTCGTATATAATCATTTTTTATTATGACTGCTTCAGTTACTATTTGGCTGTTCGCACTTGGAAGTGTTTTTTTGGTAAGTCTGGTATCACTTGTTGGTATTGTTGCGTTATCTTTTGGTATGGAAAATGTCAAAAAATGGTTGCTTCTTTTTGTAAGTTTTTCTGCAGGGACATTGCTTGGTGATGCATTTTTGCATTTGTTACCACAAGTAACTGAACAGAAAGGGTTTAGTCTGTCCGTATCATTTGGTGTTCTTGCTGGGATTTTGGTTTGGTTTGTCATTGAAAAATTTATTCATTGGCATCATTGTCATCATGAACATGAATTTGATGAAGATCACGTACATCCGTTTGCTGTTCTCAATCTTATTGGTGATTTTGTACACAACATTATCGATGGGATGATTATCGCAGCGAGCTTTGTCGTAAGTGTACCTGTGGGGATTGCGACTACTGTGGCCGTAGTGCTTCATGAGATTCCGCAGGAATTGAGTGACTTTGGTGTATTGTTGCATGGGGGGCTTTCTCGAGGTCGTGCACTTTTTCTCAATTTTCTTTCGGCACTTGGTGCTGTGCTTGGAGCCATATTTGCACTGTTTGTGGCAGGTCAGATTGATGGTGTTGTCTATTTGTTTTTACCATTTGCAGCGGGGTCATTCATTTATATTGCGACTGCTGATTTGATTCCAGAGTTGCACAAGGATTCACGTGTGGGAGAATCTATAAAACATCTTGTTTCTTTGTTAGGTGGTATTGTGGTGATGGCACTTATGTTGTTTTTAGAATAAAAAAAACACTTCTGAAAAGTGTCCATGCCACCCGTCCACGACTTGTGGCATCCCGTCCCGGCCGATGTGGAATCCGTCGGCGTTGCAGTAGCATCCGACGGGGTAGCCTGGGCACGTCGAGTGATCCTCCGCCGACCCGCGCATGGGAATGGGCGTGGGGCCCTTCGTGCAGGCGAGAAGTGCAACGGCAAGCAGCAGGACCGAAACGATCGACTTCATGAGTCCTCCAATGTCATTCATAGCTTGGGTAACCTGGACCTCCCAGGTATGCAAGCGTGAGATGAACGAAGAAATATAGCATAAAACAGGCTTTTTGTCAAGAGCTTAATATGAAAAATGTGCTAGATTACGTTGTATGTTCCCTATTTTCTATATTGCAAAATCATTGGTATACTGAATACATCTGACAAGTTTGTTTATTGTGTATTGATATATGCCAAAACAACCTCCCATCATTATAAAAGCAAACGGCGATCGTGTACGGTTTGATCGTAGTAGTCTTTTGACATCCCTCGTACGATCTGGTGCACCACAGGAACTTGCGAATAGTGTTACAGATAAGGTATCTTCCGACATTGTGAATGGGAAGACGACAACACATGACATTTATACCACTGCGTATGGATTATTAAAAACCATGAAATATCATCCGATTGCTGCTCGATATAGTTTGAAAAAAGCGATCATGGAACTCGGTCCAACAGGATTTCCCTTTGAGCAATTTATTGGAGAAATTTTGAAACGGCAGGGGTATGATGTCAAGGTTGGTGTGATTGTTGAAGGACATTGTGTTCCACATGAAGTGGATGTGGTTGCTACAAAGGATGACACCCATGTTTTTGTGGAAGCAAAATTTCACAATCAACCAGGCATTCATACAGATGTCAAAGTACCATTGTATATTCATTCACGTTTTTTGGATATTCAAAAAAATTTGACGAAGAACGGAGATACGCATACGACGCATGTTCCGTGGATCGTGACAAACACTCACTTCACAACAAGTGCTATCGACTATGGAACATGTATGGGGATGACGCTTATTGGGTGGCGCTATCCAGAGAGCGGAGGAATTGAAACCATGATTGAAGAAGCGGGCCTCCATCCTGTGACATGTTTGTCCTCGCTCACACAAAAAGAAAAAAATCTTTTGTTAGCCAAAAATATTGTGCTTTGTCGAAATTTGGTTGAAACACCGTCCCTCCTTGAATCAGTGGGGTTGTCTACTACAAAAATTGGTATTGTACAAAAAGAGGCAAAATTGGTTTGCTCTCTATAACGTTGTTTCTCATCATCAAAAATAAAAAAAACGCCTAACACGCGTTTTTTTGTTTTCATGGTTATCCTTGACAATGGAGGTGCTATAGTATATACTGGCCGTTCGGTAAGTAATTATATACGTATATGTCACAAACATCACTCACAAAGGAACACATCATTAGCGAAGCAAAACAGTTGTTTACTTCGCAAGGCTTTGCGGCGGTATCCATGTCTATGATTGCAACAGAGGTTGGTATCAGTAAAGCAGCGTTATATCATTTTTTTGAAAATAAAGCAGCAATATACATCACGGTTATTGAAGATGTT
>Ga0210057_1004681_pt1 | contig 18011 bp, 14 predicted proteins | sample CryGeyCG2114_010_2_FD_183968 | JGI IMG/M metagenome (GOLD analysis project Ga0210057, IMG submission 183968) | Groundwater microbial communities from aquifer - Crystal Geyser CG10_big_fil_rev_8/21/14_0.10 (SPAdes) (version 2) | ecosystem: Environmental > Aquatic > Deep subsurface > Groundwater ...
TGGTCAACCGGTTGAAATTAATCACGAGAATGAATTGGACCTGATTGCTTTTCGCTTGGGTGCTGGCTCTTATCAGGTGGAAGCGAGATTAAAAAATACACCCCTCAGAACAAATGCTAATTGGATATCTTTAATCTCTTGGTTAGGGACAATCTTTTACCTGATTAAAAAAAGGAAAATTTTATTTAGGAGCTAAGTATTTTTGAAGAAGATAAGTCGGCAAAGAACCCCAAGCATGAGCCAGACTTTCACCCAGATGGGGACTGATATCGGCAATTTCAGGAACAAAACTTTCCCACCAAGTAGTCGCCCCAGCCTTAATCATTTTGCCCCAATAGTTTTTGATAAAACTTATCGCTTCATTTTTTTTGCCGTTTTTAAAGAGAACTTTGGCAATAAAGCCATTAAAATAGGGTGTTTTACTGGGTGGTAATTGATATTTATCGGTTAAAAGATTTTTCAGCAAAATTTCTTTTTTGTTTTCCTCAACAACATTCCAGTATAGAGCCCAATAATTGGTCTGGGAGGAGAAATGTCCACAAAAAACTTCTGCATTTCGACAATCATCAAAAAGTTTTTTATCTTCAACCCAGAAATAATCATTGATTTTTCTTTTTAAGCTATTAGCCTTGGTGGTAAATCTATCCTTATTTTGGTTATCATCCAACAAATCGGCAATTTTCGCCGCATCAACTAAAGCGCCGTAAAAAGAAGTTTGTAAAACAAGGGAATAATCTTTAGTTTCAATCGGATTGCCATGATCGATAAAAATCCACCAATCTTTTTGGCTGACCAAAAAACCGGTATTATCTTCTTGTTTTTGAAAATAATTTATGAGTTTTAAAAGATTAGGATAAAGCTGTTTTAAGGTTTCCTTGTCTTGACTGTTTTGGTAATATTCCCACAACATGTTCACCCATTGCAGGGCGTAGGTGGGGATATTGATTCTGTTGCCGGTAGGATAATTGGCTGAGAGATAACCCTTTTCGTTTTGACCCCAAGCAAATTCAGTCAAGGCTTTTTTGGTAAGTTTAGTTTCGTTAAAAATTTCAGCAGCCACTAAGGCTTGAACTCGGGCGTCACCGATATATTGACCTCTTTCTCTTACCGGACAATCCATAAAAGTTTCTTGCATATCAACTTTAAGAGTATCAATTCCAATGTCATAAATTTTATTTAAAAGGGGATCGCCAAAATCAGGGTTTTTTTCTAATTTAGTGGGATACTCGGTTTTTATGGCTTCAACGCTTGAAAGAGTAATAGGGTTGGAAAAACCTTGAAAGGTTAAAAGAAGATATTTAAAACTGCGGGGTGAAAAAGGTTGCCAACAAAAATCATCACCGGGATTAATAATCCTATCACCCTGAAAAATCATTCTTCCGGTATCAGGGAAACCAGCTTTATTTAAATTTTCCGCATAGCCAATATTGACAATACCCTGGCCACCTTTTTGAAAACAGATTTTAACACCGCCAACAATCTGTTTTTCTAATTTTAAAGAGAGAAACTGGTTGTTTTGGAAATTAAAGTTTTTAAAATTACCCTTAAAATTACGGTTGGCTATTTTTTGGCCGGAATTAACAAATTCAGCGGGATTTTTAAAGTCGGCCTTAGAATTGGCAAAAAAATCGCCAGTTTGTAGGAAAGTCATGGGGATTGTTTTTTCGACCAGATAGGGAATTGGTCTTAAAACTAATCGTTCCCAAGGTTTTTGATAGGAGGGTCCGATAACTTCTGCCTTTTCCCAAAGGTCGTCTTTAAAGTTAGCCGTTTGCCAATTGATTGGTAATTTACTTTGGTCAAAAATCTCTTGAAAACCAGCTGACGGACTCCAGATTCTTTCACTGTTGAAATCCCAGGCTGGAGCTTCCGCCATTTTCCAGCTCTTGTCAGAAATAATGATTTTCTTTCTAAAACCAGCTTTTATTTCCAATTGTATTAAAAGGCCATCAGGTTTTTTGGGGCCAAAAAAGGTATCCACACCTTCGTTATAGCCTAAAATAGCCATCACATTTTCACCCTTCTTTAGGGATTGGGTCACTTGAAGGCGGTCAAAATATTGGTAGGGTGGATTGCTATAAAGACCGATTTTCTGGACAAAATTGCCGTTGAGGTAGACAGCGCAGCGCGATTGACAGGAGAGAAACAAATTAGCTTCAGTTGGTTTAAAGGCAAGATTAAATTTTTCCCTGCCTAAAAAATAAAAATTTTTTCTTTCGATCGGCCCCGATTTGCGAATCCAAGAAGCTTGCCAGCGGACTTTTTCCGGAGAGCTCAATTTAAGAAAAAAACCTTTTTGACTCAAAAAGATGGAGACAATTAAAAAAATAAAAATAAGAGTTAAAAAGATTTTTTTACCCATACATTAATATTTTATCAAAATATGATAAAATTTGAATCATGATGGATATGAACCCGGGTGAAGAAGTTGATCTTCAGACTGTTAAAGGACGGGCGATTAAAGGGATTGCTGCTTTAACTGGAAGAACTTTTCTTCTTCAGATTATTTCCTTTTTCGGTTTTTTCCTTTTAACGGTTTTTCTTGGTCAAGAAGAAATCGGTTTGTTTTTTGCCATTTCGGAGCTGGTCGCCATTTTGGGTTATTTTTCCGATGTCGGTTTGGCGGCGGCTTTAATTCAAAAAAAAGAAAAACCATCGGTAAAAGACATCCGCAGTACTTTTACCATCCAACAAATTTTGGTTTTAACGCTTTTAATCATTATTTTTTGTCTTTCGCCCTGGTTGCGACGTTTTTATCATATTGACCAGAGTGGTTTTTTTCTTTTAGTTTCTTTGTTGGCTGGCTTCTTTTTGGCTTCTTTAAAAACAGTTCCTTCGGTTTTATTGGAAAGAAAATTAAAGTTTGATTTATTGGTGGTGGTGGAAATTGTCGAATCATTTCTCTTTTACGGTTTGGCGGTTTTTTTGGCCTGGCAGGGTTGGGGAGTGGCTAGTTATGCTTGGGCGGTTTTAGCCAGAGGTGTGGCCGGTGTCATTTTAATTTATTGTTTTTCTCCTTGGCCGGTAGGCTTGGCTTTTGAAAAAGACTCATTGCGTCATCTTTTAAAATTTGGCGTGCCTTATCAGGCCAACACTTTTTTGGCGGTGATTAAAGATAGGTTGATGAATGTTTTTCTTTGGAAAATTGTTGGCGCTTCTGGGGTGGGTATTTTGGGTTGGGCGCAAAAATGGGCCCAAATGCCTCTCCGTTTTGTCATGGATGCGGTGATGAAGGTGACCTTTCCGGCTTATGCCCGGATGCAAGCCGATAAAAAAGAATTAAAAAAGGCAGTCGAGAAGACGCTGTTTTTTCTGGGCTTAATTATTTTTCCTCTTTTGGTGGGAATTACTGTTTTAGCCCAACCCCTAGTTCATTTAATCCCTAAATATGGTAAGTGGGAAATCGCCTTGATAGCTCTCTATCTTTTTTTAGTTAACAGTTTTTGGGCGGCCGTAACGACGCCTTTAATGAACGCTTTAACCGCGGTCGGCAAAATTAAAATCGTTTTTAAACTGATGGTGATGTGGACAGTTTTAACCTGGATTATTTACCCGATTTTAGCCATTAAATATGGCTTTAACGGAGTGGCCTTGGGAGCTGCTTTGGTTTCTTTTAGCTCAGCGATTGCCATTTGGTTGACCAAGAAATATATTGATTTTAAATTTTTTGAGCCGTTGTTAAAACCCACTATTGGTTGTCTGACGATGGGTTTTGGTCTTTTGTTTTTAAGAAATTTTTTGCCGTTAAACATTTTTAACTTAATTTTATTAATTTTCATCGGTGGTTTGCTTTATGGCGGTTTGGTTTTTTTAATGGTCGGGAAATCTTTGATGGTTGATGTCAAAAAACTCTTTTATGCCTTCAAAAATCATTAAATTATTAATTGCTTTAATTTCTCTTGTTGTCTTTTCTTTTTTATTTTCTCAAAATTCTTTGGCTTTAGAAAATAGTTTTGTCAACATTGTTAATCCGGTCAGGGGCAGAGATTTTTGGGGGCTAAAAGAGCAAGAACCCTTAACGGCAGTTAAGGAGCAACTAAAAGTTATCCAGGAGAATAATTTTGCTGCCACCTGGTTATTGCGACCTGATGCCATTTTTGATTCGCAAATTGTCGATTATTTTAAGAGTTTTCCAGCAAACCAAGAATTAGGTCTTTTTCTTGAAGTCACCCCTACTTGGGCAACCCAAGCCAAAGTCGATTATCACCAAGATGTTTTATGGCACTACGCCAATAGCGTTTTTTTATCTGGCTATACCATTGAAGAAAGAAAAAGATTAATCGATACTACTTTTAAAGAATTCAAAAATATTTTTGGTAATTATCCTCAATCAATTGGGGCTTGGCATATTGACGCCAAATCGCTTGAATACATGCAAAAAAAGTATGCCATCACTGGGGCCTTGATTTGTGCCGACCAATTTTTAACGGATAACTATCAAATTTGGGGAGGCTGGTGGGGCGTTCCTTATTACCCTTCCCGTTTTAATGTTTTAATGCCGGCTCAATCGAAAAGGAATAAACTTCAGGTGGTGATTTTCCAATGGGCGGCCAGAGATCCGCTCAATGGATATGGTAGCGGTGTTCAGGAGAGTACCTTTTCTGTCCAAGCCAACGATTATCTTCAGCATCATTTAAACACCGATTATTTTTCCAAATTAGTTGATGTTTATCTTCAACCCCTAGAAGGAAAATTTGGTCAAATAACTGTTGGTTTGGAAAATGACAATCCTTGGTTGATAGTCGGTAAGGAATATGAGAACCAAATTAAAGTTTTGGCGTCTAAAAAAATTAAAGCGGTGACCATGAGCGCTTTTGCGGTTTGGTATCAAAAAGAAATCACTGGCTTATCGCCCCAACACCAAATTAGCAGTGAAGATTTACTTGGTTTGGGTAAAATGGCGACTTGGTTGATGTCAACTAATGGCCGCTTGGGTATTTTAGAGGAAAATGGTCAAAAAATCATCCAAGATTGGCGAGTTTACAACGAAAAATGGGCGGAGCCTTATTTAGAAGTGGCCAACCAAAACCATCAACTTCAGCTTAGCCTGCCGGCTAAAATTGATACCGTTCGTTTCCCCGATAAAATCCAGTCTTTAAACGAAAATCCGGAAAGTTTAATTCAACAAAGAATCAATTTGCCTTTTCAGACACCAGTGGTGGTTTTTTTATTGATGATAGCCATTTTCTTAACCTTCTTGATAATATCTTTTAAATTAAATAAATGGTTTGGTTTGTTGATGTTTTTAGGAGTAGGTACTCAAGCTTTAACCATGATTAAAAGTGGACTTTTATATTCTTTTGGTATGGGTTTTTGGGGGCCTAATGGTCATGATGGTGTTTGGCATTTGGCTTTAATCAATGAGTTGACGAAACATTTTCCTCCTCAAAATCCGGTTTTTGCCCAGTTTAAATTATTAAACTATCATTGGTTACTTGATTTACTGGTCGCTTTAATTAATAAAATCACTCTTATCCCAACCCTCAACCTTTATTTCCAAATTTTCCCCATAATTTTTTCGGGATTTTTAGGAATTTTAACTTATCTTTTAACCAAAAAATGGATAAAAAATAGCCTTTCTTCCTGTTTGGCAGTATTTTTTATCTATTTTGGCGGTAGTTTTGGCTGGGTGGTTAGTTTGTTCCGCCATCAAGGGTTTGGTGGAGAATCAATGTTTTGGGCAAATCAATCGATTTCCTTTTTAATCAACCCACCTTTTGCCCTTTCTTTAATACTTATTCTGGCCGGTTTTTACCTTTATTTAAATTATCTTATCAAGCCAACAAAAAAATTATTAGTTATTCTTAGTTTGCTTTTGGGGTTGGTGGTTGGGGTAAAGGCTTATGGCGGAATAATATTGCTTTTCGGCTTAGGGTTGGCTTCTTTTTGGGAATGGTTAATGACCAAAAAATTAATTACCGGCAAGGTTTTTTTGGGTTCTTTATTGGTTAGTCTGGTAATCTTTTTACCCAGTAACCTGCGGGCCCCTTCCTTGTTTGTTTTTTCGCCGTTATGGTTTCCGCGTACGATGCTAGCTTTTCCAGATCGTTTTGGTTGGCAGCGTCTAGATCAAGCCCGGCAAGCCTATTTGGCTACAGGAAAGTGGCTGAAGTGGCTGCTGGCTGAGGGCTTGGCTTTGGCCATCTTTTTCGTGGGGAATTTAGGAACGAGAATCATCGGTGTAACGAAGTTTTTCTCTTGGTTGAAAAGCGGGAAGAAAATTGATTCTTTTCAAATTCTTTTTCTGGGATGTCTTTTAGTGAGTGGGATTATCCCGCTTTTATTTATTCAGAAAGGAAATCCTTGGAATACTATTCAATTTTTCTATTATTTTCTTTTTCTTGCGGGTATTTTAGCCGCCTGGTGGTTAGGTGAATTTTTTCAAAGACTTCCCAAAAGGTCTTTATATCATATATTAATATATAATATATTATTAGTACTTTTGGTTGGGTTGACAATTCCTACTACCCTGGGAACACTTAAGCATTATCTGCCTTCTCGTGCTCCCGCCAGGATTGGCTTTGAGGAGTTAGAAGCACTTGAGTTTTTAAAAAATCGACCAGAAGGGGTAGTTTTAACTTATCCTCATGATTATAAGGCAAGAGAGATTACAAAAGCACCAAAACCGCTTTATGCTTATGAAACAACGGCTTATGTGTCTGCTTTTAGCCACAAAGAGACTTTTTTGGAAGATGAGATGAATTTGGAAATAATGGGGGTTGATTGGCGGCCAAGAAGAAGTCTAGAAGAACAGTTTTTTACCACTCATGACGAAGAATGGGCCAGAAATTTTTTAAGAGAAAACAATATTAAATATGTCTATCTAACTAATGGCCAAAAATTTGAAGTGGGTGACTATCAAATTGGTTTAGAAAAAATTTTTGAAAATGGAGAAGTTAGAATTTATGAATTTCGTGGTAAAATAAGAACCATGAACAAAGTTCAGAACCTTGTTTTTCAAATAAGAACCATGGACAAAGTCCAGAACCTTGTTTTTTCAAAATAGGACTAGATTAAACTATGGCTAAAATTTCGGTTATTATTAACACTTGGAATGAAGAAGAAAACATCAAAAGATGTTTGGAGTCTGTCCGAAGAATAGCCAGTGAGATTATCGTTGTTGACATGCACTCCAAAGACAGAACTGCCGCGATTGCCAAAAAATTAGGGGCAAAAGTTTTTTTCTATAAATATCTGTCCTATGTAGAGCCGGCCAGGAATTTTGCTATTAGTAAAACGACCGGTGATTGGGTTTTAATTTTGGATGCTGATGAAGAAATTTCACCCTTTTTAACCAAAAGGCTCGAAGATTTGGCCCAAAATTCTGAAGAAGTAACTTATTTTCGCTTGCCCCGCAAAAATATTATTTTCGGCAAATGGATAAAGCATTCTCTCTGGTGGCCGGATTATAATATTCGCTTTTTCAAAAAGGGCCATGTTCGCTGGTCAGAGAAAATTCACAGCGTGCCTTTGACTCGCGGAACGGGCAAAGATTTTGAGACCAAAGAAACCAACGCAATTATTCATTATCACTATCAATCAATTTCTCAATACCTAGAAAGATTAAATCGATACACTAAGATTCAGGCTCGAGAATTAATCAGTTCGGGTTATCGCTTTAGCTGGCCGGATATTCTTAAAAAACCGATGGCCGAATTTTTAAGCCGTTTTTTTGCTGGGGAAGGCTATAAAGACGGACTTCATGGCCTGGTTTTAGCCTTACTTCAAGCTTTTTCCGAATTAATAAAATATTTAAAGGTTTGGGAAAAAGAAAAGTTTGTTGATCAAGATATCAGTAATTATCATGAATATTTTGAGGAAAATATTAATGATTACCTTCATTGGCAGGAAAAATCTTCAAGTTTAATCAGAAAGATTCGCCTAAAAATTAAGAAAAAAATCTAGATGGTATGAAAAAAATTGCCATCGTTATTCTTCATTTTGCCAATCAAAGACAAACGTCAGAATGTCTTACTTCAGTCAAAAAACTTGACGTACATGGCTTAAAAGTAGAAGCTTTCATTGTTAATAATAGTTCCCGGGAAGACTTAAGCCGTTTAAAGAAGAATTTTCATGATTTTATCTTTTTAGATCCTGGTAAAAATTTAGGTTATGCGACTGGTAACAATTTGGGAATTAGGGAAGCTTTGGGCAATAAGGCTGATTTTGTTTTTATCGTTAACAACGATACGATACTCGAAAAAGATTTACTTTTAGAACTGGTTAAGGCTGCTGATTTAAACAAAAAAGCTGGTATTTTAGGTCCGAAGATTTATTTCGCTCCTGGGTATGAATTTCATAAAGAGAGATATAAAAAAGAAGACCAAGGTAAAGTTATTTGGTATGTGGGTGGGGTTATTGATTGGCAAAATATTGTAGCTTCTCATCGGGGTGTTGATGAAGTTGATTATGGTCAATATGACACTTCTTTAGAAACGGATTTTGTTTCTGGTTGTGCCATGTTTGTAAAAAAGGAGGTTTTTGAAAAAATTGGCATTTTTGATGAACGGTTTTTTCTTTATTGGGAAGATGTTGATTTCTGCCAAAGAGCGAAAAGGGCAGGCTATAAGGTTGTTTTTATTCCCCAAGCAAAATTATGGCACGCCAACGCTGGTTCTAGCCAAGTTGGTGGACCACTACATGATTATTACATGACCAGAAACAGGTTGCTTTTTGGCATGAAATTTGCCAATTTTAGAACCAAATTAGCTTTACTCAAACAGAGTTGGCAAATATTGCTTCAAGGACGGCGGTGGCAAAAAATTGGCGTGAGAGATTTCTATCTGGGGAAATTTGGTCAAGGTAGTCTTAAACTTTAATAAATGATAAAATTAAAATCAAATGACCGAAGAGGAATTGAAAGAGTATAAAAAATCACCGAACTGGAAAATGGTTTTTAAAAATGCCCTTCATGGTTGTCTTTATGCTTTTAAAACTCAAAGGAATTTTATTTTCCACTCTCTGATTGCCTTTTTGGTTATGAGCTTGGCCGTTTGGTTAAAAGTTTCCTTTGGGAAAACTTTAATTTTGCTTTTAGTGATTATTTTTTGTTTAGTGGTCGAGATGGCGAATACAACTGTTGAGAAAACGGTGGATTTAATTACCGATAAATGGAATCCCAAAGCCAAAATTGTCAAAGATTTGGCCGCGGGGATGATGCTTCTAGCTTCTGTGGGGGCAATAGTGGTTGGTTTGTTAATTCTTTTTCCACCTTTATGGCAAAAACTTTTTGGCTAAAAAAGATAGATTTCAAGTCTTGGCTAAATCAAGAAAAAAAAGGCCTAAAAGACGATTTCTTCTTATATCCTAAAAGGAAGTTTTTGTTTTTAATTTTGGGTATTTATTCCCTCTTCTTTTTTATCTTCAGACTTTGGACGGCTATTTCTTTTAAAAGAGTGGGTTATTGGGATAATTTGATTGTAAAAAAAATTGATTTGTTGAGAGCTCCATTTTTGGATAAGTTATTTTCTTTTTTTACTAATCTTGCTTCCGGTTATTTTATCATCATTGCCTTTTTAATTTTGGCGATTTTTCTTTTTAAGCTAAAAAGGAAAAAAGCGGTAGCGGCTGTTTTTTTGACATTGGTTGGGAGTGGTTTATTTATTTATTTTTTTAAGACAATGTTTAGCCGCGAGAGACCTTTTGGCTGCCTTGCGGGTAAAGACTGTTTTTCTTTTCCCTCCGGACATGTGACGATTGCTTTTTATTTTTACGGCATGTTATTCCATCTTATTAACCGTTTTGTCAGATTGAAAAAAATTGTGGGTTGGCTTTTAGGTTTATTTTTTGCCTTTTTGATCTTATTAATTGCTTTTAGCCGAGTCTATCTTGGCTATCATTATCCGACTGATGTTGTCGGTGGTTTTTTTCTGGGTGGCATTTTTCTTTTAGTGGCGGCGATTTTAATTGATTTTTTATATCAATGAAAAAGATTAATTTTTCCGTCATCATTATTGCGAAAGACGAAGAAAAGATGATTGGTGAATGTCTTGAGTCAGTTAAATGGGCCGATGAGATTATTCTTCTTGATGGTGGTTCCACCGATAAGACATTAGAGGTAGCAAAAAGGTATCCGCAGGTAAAGGCGGTAGGCCAAGGGGTAAGAAGGATAGATTATGGCGCTTGGCACAATCAGGGTATTCAAGAAGCAAAAGGCGAATGGCTTTTATATGTTGATGCGGATGAACGAATTACACCAGGGTTACAAGAAGAGATGCAAGACGTAATACGTGATACGCAATACGTTGCCTATGCTATCCCGAGACAAAACGTTTTATTAGGCAAAGCTATGAAGTTTGGCGGATGGTATCCTGATTATCAAATAAGACTTTTTTTTAAAAATAATCTTAAAAAATGGGAGGGGAAACTTCATGAAAGGCCTGTCTTTGAAGGAGAGTTGGGCTATCTTAAAAACCCTATGATTCATCTAACCCATCGAGATTTATCATCGATGGTTGACAAAACACGAGAGTGGTCAAAGATTGAAGCAGGGCTTTTATATGAAGCCGGCCATCCGCCGGTAACTTGGTGGCGAATATTAAAAGTCATGTTCAGCGAGTTTTGGCAAAGGTTTGTTAAGTATCAAGCCTGGCGTGATGGAACAGTTGGGTGGATTGAAGGACTTTTTCAGGTTTTTAATAGATTTTTGATTTATGCTAGGTTGTGGGAGTTGCAGAATAACAAGTGAAATCAATATTACTACCATTTGATGTTTTTGAGAGGCATAAAACTGTTGCCAAGGCCATCAAGCCGGGTGAAACAATTTTGGATGTTGGCGGTGGGGTTGATGCCTTAGGTAAATTTATCAAAAATAAAGTGACGGTGACCAATCTTAAAAGCGGAGACATCTTGGCTGATGGCCGAGAATTACCGTTGAAAGATAACTCTTTTGATGTGGTGACAAGTATTGATGTGATTGAACATGTGCCCCAAAAAGACAGAAAAAAATTTATTGGAGAACTTTTGAGGATCGCCAGAAAAAGAGTAATTATTTCAGCGCCTTTAGGAACCAAACAGCATCTCGAAGCCGAGAAAAAACTGGCCATTCTTTTTAAAGAAAAAAAAATGAAGTCTGATTTTCTTGAAGAACATGTTGAAAGGGGATTACCGACTTTCGTTGAATTGAAAAATTATACTCAAGGATATTCTTATAAAGTTTTTTATTCAGGAGACTGTCGGTTTAATAGTTTTTTAACCTTACTGGATGCCAAATCATTACCAAATCCGAAATTAGATAAATTATTTTATCTTATTAAAAGGTTGTTAAATTTAGTTTTAAATTTATTTTACTTTCCTTTTTCAGGTTCAGAGAGCCAAGAAAATTTTACGAATCGAATTTATCTTTTTATCGAAAAATAAGAACCTGTCGTCTTAGACGACAGAACCTTGTTTTAAAAAATTAAAAATGAAAGCCGGTGTTTATGATCCATATTTAGATACTTTAGGCGGTGGGGAAAGATATACCCTGACTGTTGCTAGTTGCTTAAGTAAAAATGGCTATAAAGTTGATGTTTTTTGGGATGATAATTTGCTGAAACCGAAAATTGAGCCAAGATTGGGTATAAAAGTTGAACAGATAAATTTTGTCCCCAATATCTTCAATAAAGGTTCTAAAGTAGGCAAAAAAGGATTGAAAGAATATGATTTGATTTTCTTCCTTTCTGATGGAAGTCTTCCTTTTCTTGCCAGTAAGAGAAACATTTTACATTTTCAAGTTCCTTTCCACGATATTGGCGGGAGAAGTTTATTAAATCGGTTTAAATTAAGAAGAATTAACACTGTTATTTGCAATTCCCATTTTACCAAAAGATTTATTGATAAAGAATATGGTGTGAATTCAATTGTTCTTTATCCTCCTGTAGCGGTTGATTTATTTAAACCGACAAAAAAGGAAAATATTATTATCTCTGTCGGGCGTTTTACCGATTTGCTTCATAATAAAAGGCAGGATGTTTTGATAAACGAATTTAAACGAATGATTAAATCGAATTTAAGCGAATTTATTAAGGAATGGAAGTTAATTATTGCCGGAGGAGATAAAGAAGGTAAAGAATTTGTGGCTAAATTAAAAAAGATGGCCAAAGGCTATTCGATTGAAATTATTACCAACCCCCGGTTTGATTATTTAAAGCAGTTGTATGGTCAAGCAAAAATTTTTTGGACGGCAGCCGGCTTTGGTGTTGATGAAGAAAAAGAACCAGAGAAGGTGGAACATTTTGGCATTACCACCATTGAAGCGATGGCCGCTGGTTGCGTACCAGTGGTGATTAGAAAAGGTGGACAGCCAGAAATTGTCAACAATGAAGTGGATGGTTTATTATGGGAGAAAGAAGAAGAATTGATTGGAAAAACTTTAAGTTTAATTAAAGACCAAAAAAAGTTAGCTAAATTGGCTAAAAAAGCTCAAGAACGTGCCGAAAATTTTTCGCAAGAAAGATTTTGCCAACAATTGATGGGGATAATTAGATGAAGAAATTTTTACTCAAATGGATTTTAATCGGCCTTCTTTTAAGGTTGATTCTGATGCCTTTTACCGCTCATTCGGATATGAGGGCTTTGGATTTAGGGGCTTTTTTGATTTCTCAAAAAGGTGAGATTTTAACTTTTTATGATTATCTTTCCAGTCTGGATAAAGCTAGTCCTTTAGTGAATCTTTACGGTGTCGACCTTTTTGTTTATCCACCACTGGCTTATTTAACCCCCGCTTTATTTATGGCTATTTTAAGTCCCTTTTATAATTTTTCCGCCAATTATGTTTTTATGACTGGCATGGATAAAATTTTCCAAACTGCCGAACTTTTTAAAACAATATTTTTATTGAAATTGCCTTATTTGTTGTTTGATTTCTTATTAGCCTTTTTGCTTTTAAAGATTTTTAAAGAAAAAGGTCATCAGGCTTTTAAGATTTGGATGATTAATCCTTTAACTTTATACGCCACTTTTGCCATGGGGCAATTTGATATTATCCCAACCCTATTGGTTGTGGCAAGTATTTTTTTGGCTCTTAAAAATAAAAAATTTCTGGCAGTGGCGATGTTGGGGATTGGCGGAGCTTTTAAAATGTTTCCCTTATTATTCTTGCCTCTTTTTGCCCTGCTTTTGGAGAGGAGTTTCTGGCGTCGAGTCTGGTTATTTACTGTTGGCCTTTTGCCCTACTTGTTGATTATTACACCCTACTTTTTATTCTCTTCCATGTATCGCCAGACGGCTTTCTTGGCTAACCAGGCCGAAAAAATGCTTTATATGAAACTGCCTTTATCTGGAGCGGAGTATCTTTCTGTTTTTATGGTAGCTTATTTTATCTTGTTAATCTTAGCGGCTAAAAGTAAGTTCCAAAAAGATAGCCTTTGGCGTTTTGGCTTGGTCTTGATGCTTTTGTTTTTTGCCGTGACTCATTACCATCCCCAATGGTTTTTATGGATAGCGCCCTTTTTAGTTTGGGACTGGCTTAATTATGGAACGAAACATCGACCCTATTTAATTTTGCTTTTTGGTTGCTGGTTGTCGCTCACTTTATTCTTTGAGTCGTCTTTACATATTGGTCTGTTTGCTCCAATTGCTCCTGGATTATTGAAGATGGATAGTTTAACTGATTTAGCCGGTCGTTTTTTTGATGTTTTTCTGATTAAAAGCTTGATTAGAAGTCTTTTTGCCACTGTGGCTATCTTTTTGAGCTTTCGCCTGCTTTCTGAAAGGAAGAGGAGTGCTTAAAAAGTTTTTTTCCAAAAGCTGGCCGATTTTTGTCATTTTTCTTCTCGTTTTTATTTTTTTCTGGAAATTTTTTCTCAAAGATTTGGTGCCGATGCCGGCGGATATTACGGTCGGCCTTTACTTTCCTTGGCTGGATTATAAATGGGGTTTCCCTACCGGTGTGCCGGTGAAAAATCCTTTGCCTTCGGATATTCCTTCGCTTGTGTATCCTTGGCGGATATTGGCGGTGGAAAGCTTAAAAAATCATACCTGGCCTTTATGGAACCCTTTTTATTTTGGCGGCATGCCGCTTTTGGCTAACTTCCAATCGGCGACTTTTTCTTGGGTAAACTTCTTTTTTACTTTTTTGCCGGAGATTGAGGCTTGGAGTTGGGGAATTATTATTCAACCTTTATTAACAATTTTCTTTACTTTTCTTTTCTTGCGTCATTTAAAAATTGGCAAGATTGCTTCACTTTTAGGAAGCATTGTTTTTGCTTTTTCGGCCTTTTCTTTGATATGGCTGGAATATAACGTTCATGGCCATGTAGCGATGTGGTTGCCACTTTTATTACTGACAACAGATCAGATTATCGAAACCAGAAAATTTAAATGGGTTTTGGCTGGCGGTTCATTTTTGGCTCTCTCGATTTTTGCCGGCTATCCCCAGATTGTTTTTTATTCCTTAACGGCGGTGGGTTTTTATGCCATTTTCCGTTTATTTAGTTTGTATCGACAAGAAAAAAGCTGGAAAAGAATTATTACGCCTTTTTTTGAACTGATAGCTTTTGTTGTCTTGGGAGTTTTGCTGACGGCGGTTCAATGGCTGCCGGGTTATGAGGCCTTAAAACTTTCGGTGCGAGAAATTGATCCCATTGCGGCGGTTTCTTCGGGCGGATTTTTGCCTTGGCAAAACCTAGTGACTTTTTTAGCGCCTGATTTTTTTGGCAACCCAGCCACTTATAATTTTTGGGGGAAAGCTTGGTACGACAATTTTGCTTTGTATGTCGGGATTTTGCCTTTAATTTTGGCTAGTTTGGCGATTTTCGGTCGTAGATGTAAAGAAACTTGGTTTTTTACCTTTTTGGCCATTTTTGCTTTGCTTTTAGCTTTGCCAACACCGCTAGGCAAATGGGTGGCCAATACTGGCCTTTACGGAGTGAAATCAATTTCCGCCAGAATTATTTTCCTTTTGGATTTTTCCTTGGCAATTTTAGCGGCTTTGGGATTAGACTGGGTGGTTAGCGGGTCCTGCCAAGTGCTTTCCCCCAAAAAAACCCATAAAGGGAACCCTTTTTGGGGGTCCCCCTATGCGAGCCACCCGTTTTGGCTTACTTTGGGTTTTTTTATGATTATTTTTCTGGGTTTGTGGGGATTTGTTTTGTTGGCCGGAAAATTTTTCCCTCAAGCCATCTGGCTACTTAATCTGCCGGTGGCTAAAAGAAATTTAATTTTGCCAACCTTGCTTTTCTTTGCTTCAACGGCATTACTCTTTTTCCTAATGATTTTTAAGAGATGGAAATTTTCAAAACTTTTGTTTAGCTGGTTGTTTATGATGTTAATCATTTTTGATCTTTTCCGTTTCGGCTGGAAATATCTGCCCTTTGCCAAAAAAGAATTGGTTTTTCCGACCACACCGGTGATTGAATTTTTACAAAAACAACCCAAACCTTTTCGGGTGGAGTTTGGTGAAGCTATTCCCCAAAATATGTGGATGCCTTATGGTTTGGAATCGGCAGCTGGCTACGACGCCATGGCAGCGTTGCGTTTTACGCAATTTTTAGGTGCGGTAAGAACCGGACGGGCGGATACGCCTTATGGTCGGGTGGCCCAGGTGGAAAATTATGGGTCCAAACTTTTTGATCTTTTAAATATTAAATACGTTTTAGCGGTTAAATATGACGAAAGAGGTATTAGAGTCCCGGAGGGTAAACCAAGACCTGTTTTTCAAAATCCCAAATTTAAGCTGGTTTTTGAGGATAAGACAGTTCAGGTTTATGAAAATAAAAATGTTTTGCCGAGGGCTTTTTTAGTTCACAACGTGGTAACTAAGAATTCTGATCAGGGGATTATTGATCAGTTGCTTGACCCAAAATTTGATTTAACCAAATCAGTAATACTAGAGGAAGAAATTAATTTGGCAAAGACTGAATTTAATTTAAAAAAAGACAAGGTTTTGTATCTTAATTATGGTCAGAATTCATCAGTCATTAAAACTAATTCTGAAGCCGATGGATTTCTTTTTGTGGCCGATTCTTTTTATCCCGGTTGGCAGATGAAACTTGATGGGGGAGCGACAAAGATTTATCGAGCTGATTTTACTTTTCGCGGGGTTTTAGTTCCCGCTGGTGAGCATCTGGTTGAACTTACTTATGACCCGTTATTTTTTCGTTTGGGCAGCTTTATTTCCTTAAGCACATCAGTTATAATCATAGGCATCATTATTGTCTTTTTTTCTGTTAAAATTGCCCCGGAAATTTTAACTAAAATCTTTAAAAAATGAAAGAGAAAATTAGATATTCAGTTGTTTTGCCGGTTTTCAATGAAGAAAAAAGCCTTGAGGAATTAACCCAGCGTTTAATTAAGGTTTTTAATGGTCTTCAGGAGAGTTATGAAATTATCTTCGTTGATGATGGCTCTCAAGACAACTCTTTTAGAGTGGCAGAAAAGCTTAGCCGAAAAAATTCCAAAATTAAGATAATTTCTTTCAGGAAAAATTTTGGTAAGTCGACAGCGCTGGCCTGTGGTTTCCATTTTAGCTCTGGCGAGATAATTTTTACCATGGATGCGGATCTTCAAGATCAGCCGGAAGATATCCCGCTTTTCTTACAAGAATTTAAAAAAGGTTATGATTTAGTTTCCGGTTGGAAAAAAAACCGTCATGATCCAATTGACAAAGTTCTTGTCTCAAGAATTTTTAATTTTTTAGCCGCCAAGCTGACGGGGGTAAAAATTCATGATTTTAATTGCGGTTTTAAGGCCTACAAAAAAGAAACGCTTAAAAATCTGGAACTTTACGGCGATCTTTATCGTTTTATTCCTGCTTTGATTTTCTGGCAAGGTTTTAAGGTTGGTGAGATTATCGTTCATCATAAACAACGCTCTTTCGGTAAATCGAAATTTGGGCAAAGTCGTCTGCCTCGTGGTGTTTTTGACCTTTTTACTATTGTTTTTATTCTGCGCTTTTTAAAAAGGCCTTTACATTTTTTCGGCTCTTTGGGACTAGTTTTCTTTCTTTTAGGTTTGTTAATTAGCCTCTATTTGACGATTATTTGGTTTGGCGGTCAGGCTATCGGTCATCGGCCTTTGTTAATTTTAGGTGTTTTACTGATTGTTATCGGTTTCCAGTTTATTTCCACCGGCCTTTTAGGTGAAATGATGACTTATTTTCAAAACAGATCAGAAAAAGAAAAAATTTATCCGGTGGCTAAAATCTTGGGAACTTTCTTAGGTGAAAAATAAATCATCCAGTTTTGCCCAACAAAAATATGATTCTTCAAACCCTTTACGCCGTTTTTTTATCAAACTCTTTTTGAAAAAAGTTTTGGTCGAAATTAAGAAGCAAAAACCAGCCAATCTTTTGGATATTGGTTGTGGTGAAGGTCAGGCAGACAAATTCTTTCTCCAAAAAAATCCTGGTCTTAAGGTAACAGGGATTGATACCGATATCCAAGCTCTCCAACAAGCCAAAATAAATTGCCCTGGAATGGTAACTAAACAAGCAAGTGTCTATAAACTTCCGTTTAAATCAAAATCATTTGATTTAGTTATTTGCCTTGAAGTTCTTGAACATCTTAAGGATCCCCAAAAAGCAATCGAGGAAATAAAAAGAGTTGCCAACAAAGCCGTCATCAGTGTTCCCCATGAACCATTCTTTTCGATAACGTCATTCTTATCAGGAAAATATTTAAAAAATTTTGGTAAACACCCTGAACATCTTCAATTTTGGTCTAAGGGTAAATTTGAAAATTTACTTCGACCATATTTTTTCAATTTAAAAATAAGTTTTTCTTTTCCCTGGATAATTGCTGAAGGCAGATTATGAAAAAATTTTTAAAAAATTCTTGGCCCTTTTTCTTTTTTGCGATTCTAACGGCTTTCTTTCTTTGGAAAGTTTTTTTAAAAAATTATGTCCCGATTCCCGGAGACATTCTCATTGGCCAATATTTTCCTTGGCGGGATTATATCTGGGAAAGCAAAATAGCTTTCCCTTTAAAAAATTTTGAGCTTTATGATGTTGTTGCCCAACTTTATCCCTGGCGACAATTTGCCATGGAAAGCTTTAAGGCTGGTTTTTTCCCGCTCTGGAATCCCTACAACCT